>ERZ840371.1162-NODE-1162-length-28667-cov-4.501573_pt1 | contig 28667 bp, 27 predicted proteins | sample MGYA00519937_ERZ840371 | MGnify/ENA primary metagenome ERZ840371 (study PRJEB31850, sample SAMEA3708873) | human gut metagenome | biome: human gut; feature: human-associated habitat; material: faeces | place: China | collected 2014 ... | reverse complement strand
CAGGGTGTTGTCGGTATCTTCGGCTGCAACGAGGGATCCACAACCGGTACCGGTAATGCCATCAAGGCATCCGGAAAGACAGACATCGTAGGCGTAGGCTTCGATAAATCTGATGCGATCATGAACCTCATCAACGACGGATATCTCCTTTGCACAATGGCTCAGAACCCGGATGTCATGGGTAAAGAGGGCGTTAAGGCAGCTGTCAGAGCATTAGAGGGAGAAGAACTCGGCGGCGCTGTAAGCGATACTGGTGTATCCGTTCTGAAGAAGAACTAATTAAGAACTGTAAAAAGGAAGATCCATCTATCAAAGGAAGAACCCTGAGTTGGTGAACCCAGTTCGGAAAAACTGAATGACAGGAAGAGTGCTGGTCTGGAAAAATAAACTGGAAACCGGCACGAAAATGAATTAAAATAACGGTAGCTTCCGCGCGACGGACAGTTACTGAAACATGTAACGCAATGGAACGCCGGACCGCAAGGATCGGCGTTCCTGCATATCAGGGACAGGAGGACATTTGTATGAAACGCAGTGAGATCAACGCGGCTTTAAAAGAGATGGAACAGATGATCAGGGAATACCAATTTGCGATCCCGCCGTTCTGTAATTTCACACCGGAAGAGTGGAAGGAAAAAGGCCATGATTACGATGAGATCCGTGACAATATGTTAGGCTGGGATATCACAGACTACGGTCTCGGTGATTTTGATAAAGTCGGGTTCTCCCTGATCACGATCCGGAACGGAAACCTGAAAATGAAGGACAAATATACAAAATCCTATGCGGAAAAACTCCTGTATATCAAAGAAGGACAGTATTCCCCAATGCACTTCCACTGGTCCAAGATGGAGGACATCATCAACCGCGGCGGCGGAAATGTTCTGATCCGTGTATACAATTCCACAAAGGATGAGGACCTTGATAAAGTGAACGATGTCCATGTCCATGTGGACGGCAGAGAGATGGTCGTTCCGGCCGGCACCCAGGTGCGCCTGACTCCCGGTGAGAGCATTTCCATCTACCCGTACATGTACCATGATTTCGAGGTGGAAGAGGGAACCGGTCCGGTCCTTTTAGGAGAAGTCAGCCAGTGCAACGACGATAACGTGGATAACCGTTTCTATGAGAAGATGGGAAGATTCCCGGAGATCGAGGAGGATGAAGCACCGTATCGTCTGCTGTGCAACGAATATCCGGAGGCAAAATAGATGACAGATCAGAAAACGCTGATGGCGGTCTGCGGTCATATGGATCAGATCGCCGGAGTCCGTCAGATGGAATTTCAGGATGGGCGGGCAGCGGGACTTCGCTGTGCGATGATCCATAATGGACCGCTGGAGCTTCCGCTGATGCTCGATAAATGCCTGGACCCGGCCTGGATCCGGTATAAGGGGATCAACTTAAGTCTCCTCACAAAACCGGGACTTCAGGGGAGAAATCCCTATGATACTGCGGGAGACGAGGCGGTGCGCTCCATTATGGGCGGCGCGATGTTCACCTGCGGTCTTGGAAATGTCCACGGAAACCGGGTGGTGGACGGTGTGGAATATCCGGTTCACGGACGGATGAGAACAACCCCGGCGGAAAAGATCTCCATGGACGCGTTCTGGGAGAACGGGGAGTATAAGATTTTGGTGTCCGGGGAGATGCGGGAGGCACAGATCTTTGGTGAAAACCTGGTACTCAGACGAACGATTGAGACGACTTACGGCAGCCGGGAGATCGTATTCACGGACGAGATCGAAAATCAGGGCTTTGAGAATCAGCCGCTCTGCTTTCTCTATCACTGCAATGCCGGATACCCGTTTCTGGTGCCGGGGCTGCGGGTCGTGATGCCATCGATCTTCTGCGGTCCGAGAGATGCGGACGCAAAGGCAGGCGCGGCGGCCTGGAACGTCATGGAGGAGCCGGTGGAGCATGCGCCGGAGCAGGTATTCCAGCATGAGCTGGCAGCGGATCGTAATGGAAATACGTTTGCGGCATTTGTCAATGACGAGCTGCAGATCGGGCTCTGCATTCGTTTTGAAAAATCTGTGATCCCCTACCTGACCCAGTGGAAGAGCACGGCGGCCGGAGATTTTGCGATGGCGCTGGAGCCGACGAACTGCGGATTTGACGGGCGGGCCGGAAAGACGCAGAGTTTAAAGCCATTTGAGAAACATGAGAACCGGATCCGATTCCAGATCCTGGACGGAGAAGACGAAATTGAATTACTTGAACGTGAGTGCAGGGAGGTATTGGAATGTACGATGTGATCGCTCTTGGTGAGCTTCTGATCGATTTTGCGGCGAAGGAGACGGATGCGGACGGATATCCGACGATGAAGGCGAATCCGGGCGGAGCGCCGGGAAATTTCCTTGCAGCGTTAAATAAATACGGAATGAAGACGGCATTTCTCGGGAAAGTCGGAGATGATGCCTTTGGAAAGCTCCTCTTAAAGACATTTGAAAAAGCCGGAATTGAGACAAAGGGGATATTGACAGATCCGTCCGTGTTTACGACACTGGCATTTGTGACTTTTTCGCCGGAAGGTGACCGTTCCTTCAGCTTCGCAAGAAAACCGGGAGCGGATACGAGACTGAGCTTTGAGGAGATCGATCTTACCATGATCGATGAGGCATCGGTGTTTCACTTCGGAACCCTGAGTCTTACCGATGATCCGGTCCGCACGGCGACGAAAAAGTGTGTGGAATATGCGAAAGAGCATGGAAAGCTCATCACTTTTGATCCAAACTTAAGACTTCCGCTCTGGGAGACAACGGACGCGGCGAAAGAGCAGATCTTATGGGGACTTGCACATGCCGATGTTGTGAAGATCAGTGACGAGGAAGTGGAGTTCCTCTGGGGGATCACGGATGAGAAAGAGGCGGCGAAGAAGCTCCTCGATGAGTTCGGGATCCGCCTCGCGATGATCACGATGGGACCGAAGGGGGCGTATCTGGCGAACCAAAACGGCGCTGCATACGCAAAGTGCCCGGAGGTAAAACCGATCGATACGACAGGAGCCGGGGATATCTTCGGCGGGAGTGCGGTTTCAAGACTCTTAAAAACCGGGAAAGCGCCGGAAGAGCTCAGCACGGAAGAACTTGGATTTATCGGTCAGTTCGCCTGCACGGCGGCAAGCATCTCCACGACACAGTCGGGCGGGATCCCGAGTATTCCGGAGGAAGCGGCGGTTCTGGACCGGATGTAAAGAAAGACAAATTCGGATTTTTATTGAAATTCTGCTGTACACATCTTCGAAATCCCGATATAATTCAAATGTCAGGGCAGCAGGTCTAGACGGGTAGGCTGCAATGACGGTATTATGAAGATCGATCGATTATCTGGAGGGTGTTATGACAGACACAAAGGACAAGAAGAGAGAAAAACTTGGAATTCTCTGCTGCACGGCGGGGGCGACGAGCTGGGGACTTTCAGGAACCTGCAGTGAGGCGCTGTTTTCCCAGTACCCGGTAGATACGACATGGGTGACGGCGGTGAGAATGACATCAGCGGGGATCATATTGCTGTTTCTTGCGTTTGCGAAGCACAGTCTGAATTTGAAAGAACTTGGAAAAGACAAAAAAGGGCTTATAGAGATCGTTCTGTTTGCCATTGCGGGTCTGGCGCTCTGCCAGTACGCGTACCTCAGCGCCATCAAATGGACGAATTCCGGAACCGCGACGGTGATCCAGAATCTATCCATTGTATTTATCGCAGTCTATGTCTGCCTGACCACAAGGACAGCACCGGATAAACGGACCGTATTCTGCATTATTCTGGCGCTGTTTGGTGTCTGGCTTCTCGCCACCGGCGGAAAGCCCGGAAACATGGAGCTCACACCGAGGGGGCTCTTCTGGGGACTCATGGCTGGAATCGGCGCGGCAAGCTATTCCCTGCTTTCCAGAGCACCGGTAAAACACCGCGGAAGTATCCCTGTGTCCGGAATGGGAATGTTCATCGGCGGGATCGCTCTGTCCCTGATCGCCCAGAGCTGGAGAATTCCGGCAGGTCTGGACGGACGGGCGATGCTCTATATGGCTGTGATCGTCCTGCTTGGGACTGTCGGTGCGTTTACGTTATTCCTCCAGGGGATCGCTCTGGTAGGCCCCGTAAAAGCGGCACTCCTGTCCTGTCTGGAACCATTGACCGCGGCAACCTTGTCCGTCGTCTGGCTGCACTCCAGCTTTTCTCCGACGGATCTGATCGGGTTTGCGTGTATTCTTGCAACGGTAGTGCTGATGAGATAGAAAAAAATTACGGGCTTTTCCCGGATAGCTGTGTAGTCCTGTTATCGCGGACGTTGAGGATCAGGACAGCAGACAGCCGGAACATTTTACATGTTTTAACCGTATTTCCCACCTTTATTTTGCCAGATTTTTACTTTACAATTCCTATAAAAAAATGTTATACTGCTGTGTGCGGAAAAAGATATCTGTGCGCAGCAGTTTCCTTTTTTCGCAGAGAATATTTTTAAAACCAAGAAATTTTACGGAGGTGAATTGCATGGATAGTTGCGATAGTACAGGGCGAAGTACGAAATGCGGTGTGAAAAACAGACAGGCGCAGAATGCGGCTATCGGTGCGATGATGTAATCCTCTGATAGCTGGATTCCATATTGAGATGTCTCGAGAACACCGCAAGGGAACGGCCTGTCCATCACAGCGATGTATGGTTGGACCCCGCCAGGAATTATCCTGGGCGGTGTTCTTTTTGTTGCCGAAATTAGGCAATTCGATCAGGAGGCGTGAAGATACGCATAGTCCTGATGATAAGAAGTAACTGGACGGATAAAAGACAGTTACAACGGAAAAGGAGGCAGAAATGGAAACAGAAGTTTTAAAAGAACAACATTATGTGGAAGAACTGGTCGAGATCATCCGCAGCGGACTTCCGAAAGAGGAGCTGATCGACCGGTTATCCGATTATCATGATAACGATATCGCGGATGCCCTCACGAAGTTGACACCGGATGAGAGGCGGGAACTTTTTGATGAGGCGGCAGGAATAGTAAAATTCAAAAAACGAAAAGCGACTGCACAAAAAAAGTTAGAGAATGAGAGAGACAATCTGGTCCGTGTAAACGATATTTTGTCGGAACTGGAACGCCAGGTGGAACCGTTACAGCTGCAGTCGGAAAAGGCAAAAACCTATTTAAAAAAGAAGAATGAGCTGAAAGATTATGATGTCAACATGTTTCTCATGGAAACAGAGAGAATCGCATCCGAGCAGCGTGAAGTAGAGGAAAAATTCAAAATTGCAGAGGAACAGCTGAAAGAAAGCACGGATGCAAGGGAAAAGATCCGCCAGGAATATGACCGTTTGGGCGAAAGCATCACGGAAATGGACGAAAAGATCAATGCAATCCGGGAAAATATCAGCAATACGTCTGTGATGAAGGAAAAACTCGAAAGCCAGATCCAGATACTGGCAGAGCAGATCCATACGGCAGAGATGACAGATGAACATCTGCAGAGCCGTCTGGATGCCATTGCGCGGGAACAGAGGGAAAAGGAGGAGGCAAAAGCTTCCTACGAGAAAGAAAAACATTCCGGTGATGAACAGCTTGCACAGGTACGGAAACGACAGGAAGAAGCAGCACAGACACTGGCAGAGATACAGAAACAGATTGCATCCTGTAATGAGGGAATGGAACAGGGGCAGAAAGAATTGTTTGCGCTGTTAAACCGCAGAGCAGATATTCAGGCCAAACAGCAGCGTTCCGATACCATGGTGGAGCAGATCAATATACGAAAAGCAGAGCTTGGAAAGCGTCTGCTGGACAGAAAAACGCAGGAAACGGATCTGGATTCGGTTCTTGCAGACTGTAAAAAAGATCTCGAAGAGGTCAGTGCGCATATCCGAAAACTTTCGGAGCAGGAAAAAGAATTAAGTGCAAAGGAAAAAGAATGGAGAACTAAGGCAAAAGAAAATGACCGTGCATTAGAAGAAAAGCAAAACGAATTTCACAGGCAGCAGTCTCGTCTGGAGTCGCTTAAAAATATTGCGGAGCGCTATGACGGATACGGAAACAGTATCCGCAAAGTGATGGAACAGAAAGAACATAATCCGGGATTACTCGGGGTTGTGTCAGATCTGATTCAGGTGGATAAGAAATATGAGATTGCGATTGAGACCGCTCTGGGTGGAAACATTCAGAATATTGTGACGGAAGATGAAGCAACGGCAAAGAAAATGATTGCATTTCTGAAGCAGAACCGTTTCGGACGTGCAACATTTCTTCCGCTGACCAGTGTAAGCGCAAGAAAAAATCCGAAGAATGAAGCGGCACGGAAGGAGCCCGGAGTTATTGGAATTGCCAGTCAGCTGGTAAAGTGTGAGCAAAAGTATGAGGAAGTGGCGGCGTATCTGCTGGGGCGTGTGCTTGTGGCAGATTCGATTGATCATGCGATTGCACTTGCAAAGAAGAATCATTACAGTTTACATATTGTAACTCTTGAGGGAGAATATTTAAGCCCCGGTGGTTCCATGACGGGTGGAGCATTTAAAAATTCATCCAATCTGCTGGCAAGACGCCGCGAAGTGGAGGAACTGGAAACGAAAACGAATCGTCTGCTTCAGGAGATTGCGCAGATAAAAAACCGCAGGGAGGATCTTCTTACGGCCATTGAGCTGAATGAGGAAGACCTCGAACAGGTGAAAGAAACCCTGCAGAAAGAATTTATTCGTCAGAATACTGCAAAGATCAATGTGGATCGCGCAATGCAGCAGAAAAATGAGAGTGAAGAAGTATTTTCAAGTCTCATGAAGGAACGGCAGCAGATGGATCGGCAGGTGGAAGAAATCCGTGCAGATCAGACAGGCATTAAGGAGGAACTGGAACATTCCAGACAACGGGAAACGGAAATCCAGCATGCGAATGAAGCGTTTCAGAAGATGCTTGAAGAACAGAAAGAACTGGAAAATAAAGCGGAATCGGAACTTTCCGGAATTCAGCTTGAGGAAGCGAATATCCGGCAGAAAGTAGAATTTGCCCAGACAAACGTGGAACGTATCAATGGAGATCTGGAAAAATTCGAGACGGAAAAGACCGGGCTTCTGGAGAATGCGAAAAATTTCAAAGAAGATGTGGAAAAGAAACAGCACGACATTGCAGAAATCCAAAAGACGATCCTTGCTTCTTCGGATTCCCATGGGGAACTGGAACAGAAACTTCGTGAAAGCGTAGAACAAAAAGAACAGATGTCTGCGGAATACCGGGGATTTTTCCAGAAACAGGAGGAAATTTCCGAGCGGTGTAACGAATTGGATAAAGAAGTGTTCCGTCTGAACAACCAGCGGGAAAAGCTGAATGAATCTGCAGAACAACAGACAAATTATCTGTGGGAAGAATATGAACTGACACCGCATGCGGCAGCAGAATTAAGAAACAGTGAATACGAAGATCTGCTTGCTTTAAAGAAACTGATCGCAGCAGTAAAGGATGAGATCCGGAAGCTGGGAACAGTCAACGTCAATGCCATTGAAGAATACAAAGAAGTTTCGGAACGTTATACGTTCCTGAAAGGGCAGCATGATGATCTGGTTGAGGCAGAGCAGACGCTGCTCGGCATCATAGAAGATCTCGACAGTGGCATGAGAAAACAGTTTATGGAAAAGTTTGCGGAAATCCAGAAAGAATTCAATGCATCATTCAAGCACCTGTTCGGCGGCGGACATGGAGCTTTGGAACTGGTGGAGGATGAGGATATTCTCGAATGTGGCATCCGCATCATTGCGCAGCCGCCGGGAAAGAAACTGCAGAATATGATGCAGATGTCCGGTGGTGAGAAAGCGCTGACAGCAATTGCACTGTTGTTTGCGATTCAGGCGCTGAAACCTTCGCCGTTTTGTCTTCTGGATGAGATCGAAGCAGCGCTTGATGATTCCAACGTCTCAAGGTTTGCAAGTTACTTAAATAAGCTGACAAAAAACACACAGTTTATTGTAATTACGCACAGACGTGGTACAATGACAGCAGCGGACCGGTTGTATGGAATTACCATGCAGGAAAAAGGTGTATCGACACTTGTGTCGGTAGATCTGATTGAACATGATTTGAACTGATTGATTATGTAAAAAGAAAGAAGCGATAAGAAAGGAAACTGATATGGGAGAAAAGAAAGGTTTTTTCAGCCGGCTTGTCGAAGGATTGACCAAGACAAGAGATAATATTGTATCCGGAATTGATTCGGTATTTCACGGTTTTTCTAAAATTGATGATGAATTTTACGAGGAACTGGAAGAAATTCTGATTATGGGTGATCTGGGCGTTAAGGCTACTGAGTCGATTCTGGATGATCTGCGTGAAAAAGTAAAGGCAAACCATGTGAAAGAGCCTGCAGAATGCAAACAGCTTCTGATCGACAGCATCAAACAGCAGATGCAGGTCGGTGAGACGGCATACCGCTTTGAAGAAGAGACATCCGTTGTCCTTGTGATCGGAGTCAATGGTGTGGGAAAGACCACAACCGTCGGAAAACTTGCAGGTAAACTGAAAGAGCAGGGAAAAAAGGTTGTGATTGCCGGTGCGGATACTTTCCGTGCAGCAGCAGGAGATCAGCTCAAAGAGTGGGCGGACCGTTCGGGAGTTGACATGATTGGCGGAACGGAAGGCGCAGATCCGGGATCTGTGGTTTATGATGCAACGGCTGCAGCAAAGGCCAGAAATGCAGATGTGCTTCTGGTCGATACGGCAGGACGTCTGCACAACAAGAAAAATCTGATGAATGAGCTTGGAAAAATTAACAAGATTCTCGAAAAAGAGTATCCACAGGCGTATCGGGAGACGCTGGTTGTGCTGGATGCGACAACCGGACAGAATGCGCTGGTCCAGGCAAAGGAATTTTCCGATGTGGCAAAGATTTCCGGAATTGTGCTGACAAAGATGGATGGAACAGCCAAGGGAGGAATTGCGGTGGCAATTCAGGCGGAACTTGGAGTGCCGGTCAAATATATCGGCGTGGGAGAGACCATTGATGACCTCCAGAAATTTGACCCAGATGAATTTGTGAATGCATTGTTTGACGTAAAAAATAAGGAGGACAACGATGAAGATGCTGACGCTAGATAAATTTGAAGAAGCAAGTGAAAAAGTAAAAGAGGTTACTCTGGAGACAAAACTTGTATACAGTGATTACTTAAGTGACCAGACAGGCAATAAAGTATATTTAAAGCCGGAGAATATGCAGTTTACCGGTGCATACAAAGTAAGAGGTGCTTATTATAAAATCAGCACGCTCTCAGAGGAAGAACGTCAGAGAGGACTGATTACAGCATCTGCCGGAAACCATGCGCAGGGAGTGGCATATGCCGCAAAGTGCTACGGCTGTAAGGCGGTAATTGTAATGCCAACCACCACGCCTCTGATCAAGGTGAATCGTACCAAGAGTTACGGTGCGGAAGTTGTGTTGTACGGAGATGTATATGATGAGGCATGTGCACATGCACTGGAGCTGGCAGAAAAAAATGGATATACCTTTATTCATCCGTTCGATGATCTGGCAGTGGCAACCGGTCAGGGAACCATTGCAATGGAGATCTTTAAGGAACTTCCGCTGGTAGAGTACATTCTTGTTCCGATTGGGGGAGGCGGACTGGCAACAGGCGTATCCACACTTGCAAAGCTGCTCAATCCAAAGATTAAGGTGATCGGTGTGGAGCCGGCTGGTGCAAACTGTATGCAGGCTTCATTTGCAGCCGGAAAAGTGACAACGCTTCCGACAGTAAATACAATCGCCGACGGTACTGCCGTAAAGACACCGGGAAGCAAAATTTTCCCATATATCCAGAAAAATCTGGATGACATTATCACGGTAACGGATGATGAACTGATCGTAAGCTTTCTGGATATGGTGGAAAACCACAAGATGATTGTAGAAAATTCCGGACTGCTTACAGTAGCTGCATTAAAGCATTTAAATGTCAAGGACAAGCGTGTGGTATCCATCTTAAGCGGTGGAAACATGGATGTGATCACGATGTCCTCTGTGGTACAGCAGGGACTGATTTTCCGTGACCGTATCTTTACCGTTTCGGTATTGCTTCCGGATAAGCCGGGAGAATTGGCGAAAGTTTCCGAGACACTGGCAAAAGAGCAGGGAAATGTCATCAAACTCGAACACAATCAGTTTGTTTCCACGAACCGGAATGCCGCAGTTGAACTTCGGATTACATTGGAGTGTTTTGGTACCGATCACAAGAAGCAGATTATCAAGGCGCTGGAAAAGGCCGGATATAAGCCAAAGATCGTAAGAACCATGATTTAAAAATAAATTACAAGGTGTCAAGAAAAAATACTTGACACCTTGTTTTCTTTATGGTAAAGTATCCAAGGTGATTGATGTGGAAGAAAAGTTACAACAGGCTTATTTATATGATTTTTATGGCGAGTTACTGAATGAACATCAGCGCCGGATCTATGAGGACTTCGTGTTCAATGATCTTTCTCTCGGTGAGATTGCCGGGGAGGAGGGGATTACCAGACAGGGCGTGGCAGATATGATCAAACGCTGTGGAAAGAAGCTTTCGGATTATGAAAAGAAACTTCATCTGGTAGAGAAGTTCTTATCTGTGAAGCAGGATGTGGAGGAAATTCACAGACTGGCAGAACAGTTTCATCAAACAAAAGATGAACAGATCGTAGAACAGATCGCAACGATTTCAAATCAGATTTTGGAGGAGCTGTAGTATGGCATTTGACAGTCTTTCTGAAAAATTGCAGAATGTATTTAAGAATCTTCGCAGCAAGGGCAGACTGACAGAGGACGATGTCAAGACAGCACTGAAAGAAGTCAAGATGGCACTGCTTGAGGCAGATGTAAATTTCCGTGTGGTCAAGAAGTTTGTAAAAGATGTGCAGGAACGGGCAATCGGACAGGATGTGATGAGCGGTCTCAATCCGGGACAGATGGTCATCAAGATCGTAAACGAAGAGATGGTTAAGCTCATGGGCTCCGAGACAACCGAGATTGCGTTCCGGCCGGGAAAAGAACTGACCGTCATTATGATGGTAGGTCTGCAGGGTGCCGGTAAAACAACTACCACGGCAAAGATCGCAGGCAAATTAAAGACCAAAGGGAAAAAGACACTGCTGGCAGCCTGTGATGTGTATCGTCCGGCTGCAATCGAACAGTTGCAGATCAATGGAGAAAAGCAGGGCGTGGAAGTATTTTCCATGGGAAATAAAAACAAACCTGCGGATATCGCCAAAGCGGCCGTGGAACATGCAAAGAAAGAAGACTGTAATGTTCTGATCATTGATACGGCAGGTCGTCTGCATGTTGATGAAGAGATGATGGATGAGCTTGTGGAGATCAAAGAAGCGGTGGATGTATTCCAGACCATTCTCGTTGTTGATGCAATGACCGGTCAGGATGCGGTAAATGTTGCTTCGACATTTAATGACAAGATAGGAATCGATGGTGTTGTTCTGACAAAGCTCGATGGAGATACCCGGGGTGGTGCAGCTCTTTCCATCCGCGCAGTGACAGGAAAACCGATTCTGTACGCAGGTATGGGTGAGAAACTTTCGGATCTGGAACAGTTTTATCCGGATCGTATGGCATCCCGAATCCTTGGTATGGGTGATGTGCTTACCATGATTGAGAAAGCACAGGAGAATCTCGACGAGGAAAAAGCCAAAGAACTTGAGCAGAAGATGCGCAAGAATGAATTTGACTTTGAAATGTATTTAGAGTCCATGAGTCAGATGAAAAAGATGGGCGGTTTGTCCAGTCTGATGGGCATGATGCCGGGACTTGGACTCGGCGGTGGAAAGATGCCGGAGATTGATACGGACGAAGCGGAGAAAAACATGCGGAGAATAGAGGCAATTATTCATTCCATGACACCGCAGGAACGTAAAAATCCGAATCTGCTCAATCCAAGCAGAAAGAACCGCATTGCAAGAGGTGCGGGTGTACAGGTGGCAGAAGTCAACCGTCTGGTCAAGCAGTTTGAGCAGACAAAGAAAATGATGAAACAGATGCCCAGCATGATGGGCGGCAAACGTGGTAAAAGAGGAATGTTCAAAGGACTTCCCTTTTAAATAAAAAACAAAACCTATGAGGAGGTGAAATCATGGCAGTAAAGATCAGATTAAGAAGAATGGGACAGAAGAAGGCTCCTTTCTATAGAATCGTAGTTGCAGATTCCCGCTCACCAAGAGACGGAAGATGCATCGAAGAGATCGGAACATATGATCCAACAAAGGATCCTAGCGAGTATCACGTAGATGCTGAGCTGGCTAAGAAGTGGTTATCTACAGGCGCACAGCCAACAGAGACTGTTAACAGAATCTTCAAGGCAGCTGGTATCGAGAAATAATTCCGAAGGGTGGATGTAATTAATGAAAGAATTAGTTGAAGTAATTGCAAAGTCACTCGTTGATTTCCCGGATGAAGTTGTTGTGACGGAGTCTGAGAATGAAAAAGGAACTCTGCTGGAACTTAGGGTTGTACAGTCCGATATGGGCAAAGTAATCGGAAAGCAGGGACGCATTGCGAAAGCAATCCGTGCGGTTGTGAAAGCAGCGGCATCCAAAGAAGACAAAAAAGTTATTGTGGAAATCATGCAATAACATAACGGTAGGATATACCGTAAATGAAAGCGGTACATCTCTGATGTACCACAGGCGATACATCAGAGATGTACCGCATTAAGCACCCCGCAGTTGCGAGGTGCTTGTTTTTCTATGAAACAAATTCATGAGAGAATCTGCACAATAGGAGATTTTATGGAAGATTTATTTCAGGTGGGAGTGATTACGGCTCCTCACGGGGTACGTGGAGAGGTGAAAGTGTTTCCTACCACGGATGATAATGCCCGGTTTAAAAATTTGAAAACAGTCCTCCTTGATCAGGGTCGGGGAACCAGAGAACTTGAAATCGAAGGTGTTAAGTTCTTTAAAAATATGGTGATCCTGAAATTCAAGGGGATAGATGATAGAAATGACGTGGAGAGAATGCGGCAGGCAAAGTTGCTTGTTACCAGGGAAAATGCAGTGGAATTAGGAAAAGACGAGTATTTTATTGCAGATCTGATCGGAATACAGGTGGTTTCGGATGAAGGAGAAGAACTTGGAACAATCTCCGATGTATTGCAGACCGGTGCCAATGATGTCTATGTTGTGAGTAAAGACGGCGCAAAAGATCTGCTCATTCCGGCAATCCATGCGTGTATCCAGAATGTGGATGTGGCTGCGGGACAGATGGAAGTACATCTGCTGCCGGGACTGCGTTAAACGGAGGGTGGACAATGAAGTTTCATGTTTTGACACTTTTTCCGGATATGGTGATGCAGGGGCTTATGACAAGCATCACAGGGAGAGCCGTACAACAGAAAAAAATAGATATTGATGCGGTGAATATTCGTGATTATACGCAGGATAAGCATGGCAGGGTGGATGATTATCCTTACGGCGGCGGTGCAGGGATGCTCATGCAGGCACAGCCGGTATATGATGCATGTCAGAGTGTTATGGAAAAGATACCGCAGAATAAGAAAAAGCGGGTGATTTATGTAACCCCGCAGGGAATTCCTTTTACACAGGCAAAAGCACGGGAACTGGCGGCACAGGATGAGCTGCTTTTGTTATGCGGGCATTACGAGGGCATTGATGAGCGCGTGCTTGAGGAAGTGGTCACAGATTACATTTCCATCGGTGATTATGTACTGACGGGCGGCGAGCTGGCAGCCATGGTGATTGTCGATGCAGTGGCACGCCTGGTTCCGGGAGTGCTTGGAAATGAACAGTCGGCCCTGACCGAATCTTTCCACGGAGAGCTTTTGGAACATCCGCAATATTCCAGACCGGATGTGTGGCACGGGAAAAAGGTGCCGGAGGTGCTGCTTTCCGGAAACCAGAAACACATAGATGCATGGAAAAAGGAACAGTCCATCCTGCGTACAAAGGAACGCAGGCCGGATCTGTATGCCCGCTATGTGCGGCTGCAGGAATGCAGACAACTGCTTATGAAACAGAAACTGTTGCACATCGATATGATTGAACTGATCAATCGTGGACGCGCACAACTGTTGTATTTCGGGCAGGGACAGATATTGCTCAAAGATATGGAATACGAGATCTATTTTCATGCATGTGTTGATCCGTCAAGACTTCCGGATATCCGTACATGGACGCTTCCGGTTGAAAAAATACCGCTGGCGGTTTTGCATCAGGAGGAAATGATTCCTTATTTTCAAAAGAGATACGGACTTGATCAGGAGTGTGAATGTTATCAGGCTGTGTACACCAGACATGAAAAGCTTCCGGTGCGCGGGTTATACCGGCCGGATCTGACGCGTGAGGATGGATTGTCGATGCGCAGATTACAAAGAGAAGATTTTCCACAGGTGGTTTCCTTTTATCACGGCTGCTGTGATGAGGACTACCTGCGGTCGAGGATACAGGATGGTATGCTTGTGGGGGCTTTTTATGACGAAAAGCTTGCCGGATTTATCGGGCAGCATTGTGAGGGAAGTATCGGAATGCTTATGGTAGCACCAAAATTCCAGCGCAGACACATTGCCATGACGCTCGAAACGTATGCAGCAAACTGTATGCTCGAACAGGGAAAAATTCCGTTTGCACAGATTATCACGGACAACGAAAAATCCAAGAGATTGCAGGAAAAAGAGGGATTTTGCCTGTCGCGTGACAAAATTTTCTGGATGTGCGAAAAATGATGAAAAAGGACTTGATTTTTCGGAATGAGTATGCTAAAGTTTATAGTTGTTGCGGTGTAATTATCCGGTAATATTACGGAACGGATAGTTACAAATGTGAATAAAAGTGACGGTCCTCTGGCACCGATAGATGGAGTTTAAGAACGTCAAAATAATCAGGAGGTCACAAAATGAACGCGAGTGAAATTATCAAGAACATTGAGGCAGAGCAGTTAAAGGCTGATGCACCACAGTTTTCCGTAGGTGATACTGTAAAGGTATACGGAAAGATCAAAGAGGGAAACCGTGAGCGTATTCAGGTATTCGAAGGAACTGTTATTAAGAAGCAGGGTGGAAGCAACCGTACCACTTTCACTGTAAGAAAGATTTCAAACGGTGTAGGTGTTGAGAAGACATGGCCTTTACATTCTCCAAACGTTGAGAAGGTAGAGATCGTTCGTAAAGGTAAAGTACGTCGTGCAAAACTTTACTACTTAAGAGACCGTGTCGGCAAAGCTGCAAAGGTAAAAGAGTTAGTAAAATAATTTGCTTCATGGAAGGGATGCCACAGAATGCGGCATCCCTTTTTTCTAACTTGAATTAAAGAGGTGGAAAAGTGAAAAGAAGAAGCGGACTGAATTTCAGCAGAAGAAGAAAAAAGTTTAATGTGCCCCTGTTTAAAGAAATTATGACCTGGGTATTAGAATGTGCCATTGTAATTGCCATTGCATATGCACTGGTCAGTTCTTTTGGTTTTCGGACGACAGTTGTGGGAAATGCCATGCAGGATACCTTACAGAGCGAGGAACAGATTTTTGTCAATCGCTTTGTCTATATGGTACGCGCGCCAAAGCAGGGCGATGTCGTCGTTTTTTTGCCGAATGGAAATGAAAAATCCCATTATTATGTCCGGAGGGTCATTGCTTGTCCGGGGGATACGGTACAGATCAAAAATGGGAAAGTATATATTAATGGAGAACTTTACAAGGAAGATATTGTTTCTGCTTCCATCGAAGATCCCGGTGTGGCAGCAGATGAAGTGAAACTTGGAGATGACGAATATTTTGTTCTCGGGGATAATCGAAACAGCAGTGAGGACAGCCGTATGGCAAATATCGGAAATGTGAAAAAAGATTATATAATTGGAAAAGCGTGGTTCCATTTTAAGGGATTTGGAAAGATGGGACTGATCGATTAAGCGGGCTGATTTAGGAAATGAGGAAAAAGAGATGAATTTTCAATGGTATCCCGGTCATATGACCAAAGCAAAACGACAGATGCAGGAAGACATCAAACTGATAGATCTGGTGATCGAACTGGTAGATGCCCGGATTCCGCTCAGCAGCAGAAATCCGGATATTGACGAACTTGGGAAAAACAAATATCGTCTGATTTTAATGAATAAAGCGGACCTGGCGGACCGCAAGGCAACTGAGCAGTGGTCTGCTTTTTTCAAAAAAAAAGGATATTATGTGGTAAGCCTTGACGCGCGAAGCAAAAACGGAATGAAATCCATTACCGAAATTATTATGGAAGCCTGTAAGGAAAAAATGGAGAGGGACCGTAAGCGCGGAATCAAAAACCGGCCGGTCCGTGCCATGGTTGTTGGAATTCCAAATGTCGGAAAATCCACATTTATCAATTCGTATGCGGGAAAAGCGTGTGCAAAGACCGGAAACAAGCCGGGTGTAACGAAGGGAAAACAGTGGATACGTCTGAGCAAAAGTGTAGAGCTTTTGGATACTCCGGGAATTCTCTGGCCGAAATTTGAGGATCAGAAAGTTGGACTTCGTCTGGCGCTGATCGGTTCCATCCGGGATGAGATCTTAAATACGGATGAACTTGCGGTAGAGCTGATCCGTTTCCTGAAAACACAGTATCCGGGAATCCTGACAGAACGTTATGAAGTCGAAGAAACACAAAAGGAGACCGAACTTTTATGCGGGATTGCAGAAAACAGGAAATGTATCACGAAAGGCGGGGAACTTGATTACAGCAAAGCGGCAGCACTTCTGATTGACGAATTCCGGAGCGGAAAACTCGGAAAAGTTACGCTGGAGTGGCCAAAGGAGCAGGAAAATGGCTGAAAAAATTGATGCGATTAAAGAGGAACTGACAGCAACACCGACGGAAGCACTGGAGGCGTTTGTGGAAAAATATGCGTCGGATTCCCGCACCGGTGTGCAGAAACTGGTGGATACCGCAAAAAAACGCGTGGATAAGCTACAGAAGGAAATGATCCGTACGGAAAATTTAAAGAAATATGAAAAAGAGTACGATACATATACATATATCTGTGGGATCGATGAGGTAGGACGGGGACCGCTTGCGGGACCGGTCGTGGCAGGAGCTGTGATTCTGCCGAAGGATTGTGATATATTATATATTAATGATTCCAAAAAAATTTCAGCGGCAAAAAGAGAAGAACTGTATGATATCATCATGGAGCAGGCAGTGGCAACCGGACTTGGCACGATCGGTCCGGACAGGATTGATGAGATCAATATTCTGCAGGCAACATATGAGGCAATGCGGCAGGCGATTGCACAGTTATCTCCGCAGCCGGATCTGCTGCTTAATGATGCAGTGACGATTCCGAAAGTGGCAATTCCGCAGGTACCGATTATCAAGGGAGATGCAAAGAGCATTTCCATCGGTGCGGCATCGATCATTGCCAAGGTGACCAGGGACCGGATGATGGTATACTATGATTCGATTTATCCGGAGTATGGTTTTGCTTCCAATAAAGGATATGGAAGCGCGGAACATATTGCAGCACTCAAAAAGTATGGACCGACACCGATTCACAGAAGAACCTTTATTAAGAATTTTGTATCATAAGATAATTATTCAAAATCACAAAGGGGGCTGTTCGGATGCAGATTTCAGATTTGGTAAAACAGTATCATCAGGCGATCTCATCAGGTGCGGAGACGCTGACCGGGACGAAAGGTGTGGAAAATCTTGTGGCCTCTCTGCGGTCTCTGACAAAAGGAAATATTTTTGAGGGGACGGTCACTTCCGTTAAAAATGGCCGCGTGACGCTTTCTCTTTCCGGAGGGCAGCAGGTGATGGCACGGCTGGACGGAAAGATTTCCCTTATGGAAGGGGAATCCATGTTTTTCCAGGTAAAGTCCAACGATGGCACGCAGATTGCCATCCGGCCGTTTGCAATTGACGGGGCAGGCGCAAATTATACGCTGATGCAGGCGCTTTCCGCAGCGGGACTTTCCGCACAGCCGGAGTATTTGTCCATGGTTGACCGGATGATGGAAGAACAGATGCCGATTGACCGGGAGAGTCTGCAGCAGATGGCACGGCTGGTCAATGCAAATCCGCGGATTGATGTACAGACGCTGGTACAGATGCAAAAGCTTGGAATACCGATTACTGTAGAAAATGCCTCCCAGTTTGAAAATTATATGAATGACAGTCAGGCGATTACACGGGAACTGGATGCACTGATTGAGCAGTTTCCACAGAGTCTGACCGGAACAGAAGGCGCACCAGTAAAGACAGAGACCATGCGTCAGCTTGGAAATGAGTTGTTGCAGATTCTGACAGACGGGCTGGAAGAAGTACCGCAGCAGATACAAAGTCCGGAACCGGATATGGCATACAACCTGGATGGTCTGAATTATGAAAGCGTGCAGACAGATACCGCAGAAACGCAGATGCAGACGGAAGCTGCACCGGAGACTGCCACGGAAACCGTGCAGGAACATCCGGAAATTTTGTCGCAGCAGGAAGGTCAGGCTGCAGCGGAGGAGAAAGGCGTGGCCGGACAGCAGGAAGCCGAAACGATGGAAACTGTTTCCGGAAAAACAACTTATACCGGGCAGATGTCGCAGACTCCACATACACTGGGAGCTGTACTTTCACAGGAACAGCTGCAGCATTTAAACCGGATGATCGGAGATATTCTCGGAAAGCCGCAGAGTGCATATAACGCAAATAGCGGTACGGTAGAAGTGTTAAAGGATCTGCAGCAGCTGTGCAAAGATCCGCTGCCGTTGGAGAGGGAACATCTCGGAAAGCTGTTTTCTTCCAGGGAATTCCAGAAACTTGTCCGGGATACGGCAGAACAGCAGTGGATGGTCAAACCGGGGGATCTCAAAGAGGGCGATTATGTGGGCAGACTGTATGAACGTCTGAACAGTCAGATGGAAAAAATTGAGTCTGCACTCAAAAATGCGGGACAGGAGCATACTGTTTTTTCACAGATGGCAGGAGAGATCCACAGCAATGTGGAATTTATGAACCAGGTGAACCAGATGTACACATACGCACAGATTCCACTCAAAATGTCGGGGCAGCATGCAAGCGGCGAACTGTTTGTGTATACCAACAAAAAGGCACTGGCGCAGGGAGAAAAGGATCTGACTGCTTTTTTGCATCTGGATCTGGATCATCTGGGAAGTACGGATGTTTCGGTCCGGATGAGAGGACGTGAAGTAAGTACGCGTTTTTATCTGGACAATGACACTGCATATGCATTGCTGGAAAAAAATTATCCAGTGCTGGAAGCGAGGCTGGAAAAAAAGGGATATCACTGTAAGATCGACGTGGTAAATGAAGAAAAACATGTAAATTTTGTGGACGATTTTCTGAAGATGGATCAGCCGGCGGCGACACAGCTGCACCGGTATTCCTTTGATATGAGGGCATAAAATGGAAAATAATAATTTTAAACCCTTTCCGTTTGAGCAGTTAAAACAAAAGAAAGAACCGGAGAAAACGGCAGTGGCGATTGCCTATGAGCCGGGCGAAAAAGCACCAAAGATACTGGCAACCGGAAAGGGGCAGGTAGCCGAAAAAATTATTGAAAAAGCAAAAGAGAGTCAGGTTCCGACTTACAAAGACAATAAACTTGCGTCTACTCTTTCCAAATTGCAGATCGGGGACATGATTCCGCCGGAGCTGTATGAGGTGGTTGCGGAGATTCTTGTTTTTGTGGATGATATGGATCGTATGAAGGCAAAGATTGATCAGGCAGGGGTTAAATAAAATTTGAATAAACGTACAATTGGAACAGAATATGAGACCATGGCAGCCCGGTATTTGTGCACACATGATTACACAATTCTTGCACGCAATTACCGGACACCATTTGGAGAGGTGGATCTTATTGCACAAAAGGACGGGGTACTTGTATACGTTGAAGTAAAATACCGGAGCAGCAATGATTACGGAGATCCGTTAGAGGCGGTAGACCGGAGAAAGCAGCGCCAGATCTGTAAGGTTGCAAATTATCATTATGCAGGATATGCAGCAGGGCAGGAGATGGACTGCCGTTTTGATGTGATTGGAATTTATGGGGATGGAAGTATCCGGCACATCCCAAATGCATTTTATTTTCAGAGGTGACAGACATGGACAGAGAAGATTTTCAGTGGAAAAATAAAGAGCATATACTGGAACTGGAACAGTTTCAGGGCAAAAAGGGACAGGGGCTTCCGCTTTTGTATTTTCCCCTTCTTTTGGCACATACGGGCGTAAAGAACTGTTTTACCACTAGAGAGGGTGGATGCAGCACCGGAATGTTTCAGAGTCTGAATCTGAGTTTTACACGTGGAGATGATCCGCAGGCAGTGACGGAAAACTACCGCAGAGTGGCAGAGGCAATGGGAGGAACGCTTTCGGATATTGTCTGTTCGGATCAGACCCATACGACGAATGTCCGGCGGGTGGATAGAAGCTGCGGGGGCTATGGTGTGACAAAGGAGCGGCCTTACACGGATGTGGACGGGCTGGTGACGGATGAACCGGGACTGATTCTGGCAACTTTTTACGCTGACTGTGTACCGCTTTATTTTGTAGATCCCATACACCATGCGATCGGACTTTCCCATTCCGGGTGGAGAGGAACGGTCGGACGCATGGGGCAGCATACCATCGAGGTGATGCGCAGGGAATTTCATAGTGACCCCGGAGAAATTCTTGCCGCCGTTGGACCGTCCATCTGTCAGGACTGTTATGAAGTAAGTGAAGATGTGGCATCTGCCTTTGCAAAAGAGTTTTCCGGTCATGAGTGTGAGATCCTGATCGAAAAGGGCGGTGGAAAATATCAGCTGGATCTGTGGAAGAGTAATGAGATTGTGCTGCGGGATGCAGGAATCCTTCCGGATCATCTGGCGGTAACGAATCTTTGTACCTGCTGTAATCCGAATCTGCTGTTTTCCCATAGGGCAAGCCATGGAAAACGCGGAAATCTGGGAGCTTTTTTAAAACTTGTGTAACAAATTAAGAAATCCTTAAGAATGTATTTCAAAGATGTTAAATTACTCGGGGAAGATTTATGGTACACTGACTGTATTGAGGAAAGATAGGAGGATGCTCTTTGATGCAGCCAGATTGCAGAGATATCAAACCGGTCTATGAGCAGATCACGGACGGGATTCGAAAAATGATCATAACGCATGCGATACCGGAGGGAGAAAAACTTCCGTCAGTGAGGGAACTGGCTTCAAAATTTGCCGTAAATCCCAATGCTGTAAGGAAAGCTTATCAGGAGCTGGAAGAGGAAGGGTATGTCTGTGACCGGGAAGGCGAACGGATGGCGGCATCGGAAAAGCAGATTGCGGAACTGATCCGCAAAGAGCTGCTGCAGGAGTTCGACACGGTGGTAATCAGACTGCAGAATATGTCGGTAGGGAAAGAAGAATTGACAGGACGTATGTGGAAACTGGCAGGAGGAAGCAAAGACTTTGATTGAAGTAAATAATCTGATAAAGAAATTTGGGGATTTCCGTGCGCTCGACGGGGTAAATATGCATGTGGCATCTGGAAACATATATGGGCTTGTGGGACCAAACGGTGCCGGGAAATCAACCCTGATCCGTCATCTGACAGGCGTATACCGGCAGGATGCCGGAGAAATTTTTATTGACGGGGTTCCGGTATATGAAAATAAACAGGTAAAGGCTCAAATGGCTTATATACCGGATGAGCCGTTTTATTTTTTACAGGCGGATACACTGGAAATGATGCGTTATTTCCGGGGAATGTACGAGTCCTTTGATGAAAAGATGTTTTATCGCCTGCAGGAGTTTTTCCCGGGAATTGATATGAAACGCAATATCCGCAGACTGTCCAGGGGAATGCAAAAACAGGTTGCATTCTGGCTGGCACTCTGCTGTAGACCGAAACTTCTGATTCTGGATGAACCGCTGGATGGCCTTGATCCGGTTATGCGGAAACAGATCTGGACGATCCTGATGTCTGAGGTTGCAGAGCGCAGGACGACCGTACTGGTTTCTTCCCATAATCTGCGCGAACTGGAGGATGTCTGTGATCATGTGGGCATTATGAATCACGGAAAGGTTATAATTGAGCGTTCCCTGTTTGATTTACATGGAAACATCAGTAAAATCCAGGTGGCATGCCAGACCGGTATGCCGAAACTCCCAAAAGAATTTGAGATATTGCATATGTCAAATTCCGGGCGTGTATATACAATGATTGTCAAGGGAAATCCCAGGGAGGTTGCGGCAGTCATCCAGACAGAGGGAGACCATCTGGCTATTGTGGACATTCTGCCGCTTACACTGGAAGAAATTTTTATTTATGAAATGGGAGGTTTGGGCTATGAAGTCAAAGACATCCTTTTTTAACCGTACGGTTTTTAAAAAAAATGTGACCCTGTACTGGCCGATCTGGGTATGCTATCTGTTATATGGGATGGTAAAAGTGCCGGGGCAGCTGTGGTCGCGTCTGCAGCAACAGACGGACATGACTGCTTATGCCAGGGATTATGCATTGTACAACAGTCTGCGTCTGGAAGTGGATGTGGCCGCAATTGCAATTATGGCAGTCGTCTGTGGGATGGCTTTGTTTGGCTATCTGTTTACCCAGAAGAATGCGTATATGATCCATGCACTGCCGGTTACAAGGGGGGAACTGTATGTGACGAATATGATCAGTGGCCTTTGTTTTCTATTGATTCCGCAGGCACTGGTTTTTCTGGTAACGGTGGTTCTTTGTCTTTTGAAAGGCATTGCGAGTGTGCAGTTTCTGGGATTGTGGTTTTTAAGTGTTATGGGAATTGCTTTTTTCCTTTATGCAACGGTGTGTTTTTGTGTCATGTTTACCGGACAGCTGTTTGCACTTCCGGTGTACTTTCTGGCGGTTAACTATGTAGCATTTGCATTTTCCAGTGGGGCACGTTATGTCATCGGATATCTGGGATATGGACTTGGCATGGATACTGTGCCGGAATTTTTGATTTTGCGGATTCTCTCCCCGATGAATTATCTGTACAACAATGTGCGGTTTGTATTCCGGCAATCCTATAACCAGGAAACGGATCTGATGTCGGGGGTGTTGTCCTACCGGGGACTGCGGATACTTGCGGCCTATGTGGCTGCAGCAGTTGTCATTTATCTGATTGCTTATTACTGTTATAAAAAACGCAGGATTGAAAGTGCAGGGGATCTGATTTCTTTTAACTGGGTAAAACCATTGTTCCGCTGGGGCGTGGGAACCGGAGTCGGTTATTTTGCAGGCGTCCTGATGGCAGAATTTTTAGATTCCGTGCATCTGCATGTAAAAAAACCAATGTTGCTTGTTCTTGTGGTGGCATTTGGTTTTGTCAGTTTTTTTATTGCACAGATGTTTGTGGAAAAAGGATTTCGCGTATTTTGCCGCCGGAGATTCTGTGAGAGCGGGTTATTTGTGCTGTTTGTGCTGGGCAGTTTCTGGGGATGCTCAAAAAATGCCACCTATCTGGAACAGTATGTCCCGGATGCAGATCAGGTAAGCCGGGTGGAAGTTTCTCTTGATTATCCGGTAGAATATAAAGGGGACAGCGTTCGTGTGGCACGTCAGGCACAGAAAGAAATTTTAAGTCATGCGGAAATTTACAGGGAAAATAAAACGGATGACAGTACACAGATCATTTTTTATTACTACCTGAAAAACGGAAAAACGCTCTCTCGCACATATGAAATTGTCGGGGGGAATGAAACGCTTTCAGAACTGTTGTTTAAAGAAGAAAATAAAGTGGATCATTTTATGGAATATCTTTTTGGAACGGATTCTGACAAAATTTCAAAGTTTAGTACCGGAACGTTGACATTAAATGAATCATCGGAAAATTATAAGGATTGTGACTTTGATGCGGATACTGCAAAAAAACTGTATCAGGCGATTTGTGAAGACGCCGCAGATCAGAAGCTGCAAAAGTACAATCTGACGAATGCACTGAAAGATCCGGAAGAAACAGGGGAGTACTCTTCTGCCAGTATCAGCATGGATTTTTATCACGTATCTGCAGACTGGAAAAATGTATATGACCGGCTCGATGATTACTACACGAATATGGGCGAATCTGTGGAAACATCCAGATCATATGGCGGATCAGCATATGTCAGCTTCGGGAAAGACTGTACCAATATCATAAATACCCTGATAGAATGCGGGGTCATTGACGATGTTTCGGAAATTCATTTTTTAAGTTCCGGAGAGAAAACATCACAGGGATGAAACCAGCAGGACTTTACAACTTCCGCGGCTTATTGTAAAATAAAGATGGCGTTTTCGGACGCCATCCATTTTTTTGTTGGAGGTAAAAAATGAGCAGACCAGTCGTAGCCATTGTCGGGCGTCCGAATGTCGGAAAATCTACGCTTTTTAATACATTGGCAGGAGAGAGAATCTCCATTGTAAAAGACACTCCGGGTGTCACAAGAGACCGCATTTATGCGGATGTCACATGGCTGAACTATAATTTTACATTGATTGATACCGGTGGAATCGAACCGGACAGCGGGGATGTGATCCTTTCCCAGATGCGTGAACAGGCAGAGATTGCGATTGCCACGGCAGATGTGATCATGTTTATCACGGATGTGCGTCAGGGACTGCAGGATGCGGATGCAAAAGTAGCGGACATGCTGCGAAGATCCAAAAAGCCGGTGGTTCTGGTGGTAAATAAAGTGGACAGTTTTGAAAAATTTATGCCGGATGTGTATGAATTTTACAATCTCGGAATCGGAGAACCGTATCCGGTTTCCGCTTCTTCCATGCTCGGACTTGGAGATATGCTGGATGAAGTGGTGAAATATTTCCCGGAAGGATCGGAAAATCAGCCGGAGGATGAAAGACCGAAGGTAGCCATTATCGGAAAGCCGAATGTCGGGAAATCATCCCTGATCAACAAGCTGGCACAGGAAGACCGTGTAATCGTATCGGATATCGCGGGAACTACCAGAGATGCCATCGATACAGACATTAAATACAACGGAAAAGAATATGTATTTATTGATACGGCGGGGCTTCGCCGCAAAAACAAGATCAAAGAGGAGATTGAGCGCTACAGTATTATCCGTGCAGTTACCGCTGTGGAACGCGCGGATGTGGTGATCATCGTTATTGATGCCACCGAAGGAGTAACCGAGCAGGATGCCAAGATTGCTGGAATTGCACATGACAGAGGAAAAGGTATCATCATTGCGGTTAACAAATGGGATGCCATCGAAAAGGATAACAACACGGTGAAGAAACATACCGAGAAAATCCGTCAGATCTTAAGCTTTATGCCGTATGCAGAGATTTTGTTTATTTCTGCAAAGTCCGGTCAGCGTCTGAATAAGATTTTTGAAATGATCGATGTTGTCATTGAGAACAACAGTATGCGTGTTGCAACGGGTGTCTTAAACGAAATCGTCACAGAAGCAGTTGCCATGCAGCAGCCACCGACGGATAAAGGAAAAAGACTCAAGATTTATTATGTAACACAGGTTGCGGTAAAACCGCCGACATTTGTTGTGTTTGTCAATGACAAAAATCTGATGCATTTTTCATACACCAGATATCTGGAGAACCGTATCCGCGATACGTTTGGGTTCCGCGGTACAGCTCTCAAATTCATTACGAGGGAGCGAAAGGAAGACTAGTTATGATGATCGTTGCAAGAATCATTGCATTACTGATCGGATATGGATTCGGTCTGTTTCAGACCGGATATCTGTATGGAAAAAGTAAGGGAATTGATATCCGTCAGCAGGGAAGCGGAAATGCAGGCACGACAAATTCTTTGCGGGTGCTTGGATGGAAAGCCGGCATTATTACATTTGCCGGTGATCTTCTGAAAGCAGTATTTGCTGTACTTCTTGTAAAACTGATTTTTCACGGAACGTATGGGGCTGATACAAAGGTGCTGGAACTGTATGCCGGGTTTGGAACAGTCTTAGGACATAATTTTCCGTGCTATCTGCAGTTCCGCGGCGGAAAGGGAATTGCCTGTACGACAGGCGTCATCCTTGCCGTCTGTCCTCCGGCAGTAATCTGCTGTGCCGTTGGATTCCTGATTATTGTGGGAATTACCCGGTATGTTTCGGTGGGTTCCATATTTCTGGTATCTGCCTATCTGGTACAGGCGATTATTTTCGGACAGCTTGGCTGGTTAAAAATCAGCGGAGCCAGCCGGATCGAGTTTTACATACTGAGTGCATGTTTTACCGGCATGGCGATTTGGAGACACCGTGCGAATATTGTTCGTCTGATGAACGGAACAGAGAACAAATTCGGAACGAAAAAAGGAGATAAATGATATGGCAAAGGTAGGAGTGATCGGAGCTGGCAGCTGGGGCATTGCGCTGGCAAAGCTTCTTCGTACCAATGGAAATGAAGTAACGGTATGGTCGATTGTGGAAGAGGAAGTTGCCATGCTCCGCAGAGAGCATGAGCATATCGATAAACTTCCGGGAGTGAAGCTTCCGGAGGATGTCCTGTTTACAACAGATTTAAAAGAAGCAATCGTTGGAAAGGAGTTCCTGATTCTGGCGGTACCGTCTGTATTTACAAGAAGCACCGCAAAAAGTATGGCAGGATATGTGACAGAAGGACAGATCATTGTCTGCGTGGCAAAGGGAATTGAAGAAGATACCCTGATGACCATTTCCGATGTGACAGAGCAGGAGATTCCATGTGCGGATGTTGCTGTCATGTGCGGACCGTCCCACGCGGAAGAGGTTGGAATCGGACTTCCGACAACCGTTGTGGCAGGAGCAAAAACAGAAAGCACTGCAAAAAAAATCCAGGATCTGTTTATGAATGAAGTGTTCCGTGTTTATACCAGCCCGGACATGCTTGGCATGGAACTGGGCGGATCATTAAAAAATGTGATTGCACTTGCTGCCGGAATGGCGGACGGACTCGGATACGGGGATAACACCAAAGCGGCCCTGATTACCCGCGGCATTGCAGAGATTGCGGGACTTGCTGTAAAGATGGGGGCAAAAGTGGAGACACTCTGCGGACTGACCGGTATCGGAGACCTGATTGTCACCTGTGAGAGCCGTCACAGCAGAAACCGCAAGGCGGGTATGCTGATCGGACAGGGGTATACCATGAAGCAGGCTACCGACGAAGTGAAAATGGTCGTAGAGGGAATTTATTCGGCCAAGGCAGCACTTGCTCTGGCAAAAAAGTATGATGTGGAGCTTCCGATTATAGAAGAAGTGAATAAAGTACTGTTCGATGACAAACCGGCAAAGGAAGGCGTAAAGGATCTGATGGTCCGCGAAAAACGTGTGGAGCATCTGAATCTGAAGTGGGAAAACTGATATGCAGAAAATCAAGATTAAATATTTTACAGACAAAATCGAACCGCTGGATTACATTGAAGGAAAATCCGATTGGATTGATATGCGGGCTTCGGAAGAAGTAACTTTAAAAGCGGGAGAGTTTGCACTGATCCCGCTTGGCGTGGCAATGGAACTTCCAAAGGGATATGAGGCACATCTTGTGCCGCGCAGTTCCACATTTAAAAACTGGGGAATTATCCAGACAAACAGTGTTGGAATTGTAGATGGTTCCTATTGCGGGGACAACGATATGTGGCGGATGCCGGTTTATGCAACCAGGGATACCGTGATCCACGTAAATGACCGCATTGCACAGTTTCGAATCGTGGAAAATCAGCCGGAGATTGTATTCGAAAAGGTGGAACATCTGACGGGGAAAGATCGCGGTGGCTTTGGCAGTACCGGATTATCATAACAATAACAGCAACAGGAGAAGGAGGATTATACTATGGAAGATCGTATGATGAAATTTTATTCAAAAGAAAGCAACATGCTGGCGCTGCATGCCATGCACGGACATTTTGCAACGAGTCATTCCCACATTAATTATTATGTGGATGTGACAAGTATCAAGACACGTGTGGCGGAAGCAAAACAGGCGGCACATGTACTGTATTCGAGAATTCCAAAGACAAAATACGTGGATACCATTGTGTGTATGGATGGAACGGAAGTGGTCGGTACCTTTCTGACGGAGGAGATCCAGCGGGACGGAATTATGGGCACCACAAACCAGCATGAGACGGTGTATGTGATTTCGCCGGAGATTAACAGCAATAACCAGATGCTGTTTAGGGATAACAATAAAGCTGCCATCAACGGAAAACATGTTGTGCTTCTTTTAGCAACTACGACAACCGGCGAGACCATCCGCAGAGCACTCGAGTGTATCCAGTATTACGGAGGAGAGATCGAGTGGGTGGCTTCTTTATTCGGAACGATCAATTCGGTAGACGGCGTAGAAGTCGAGACACTTTTTGATGAAAATGATGTCACCGGATATGCGGCATATCCGGTTGCAGACTGTCCGCTCTGCCGGCAGGGACAAAAGATTGAGGCGATGGTTAACGGTTTTGGATATTCAAAACTGTAATTTTTGGGGGCATTGTTTACAACAATGTCCCCTTTCGTTATTTCGCCAAGAAACCATGTAAATATTTGGACGGATTGACGGTGGTAATTTCGGGCAGATTCCGTTATCATACACTTGTCAGGAAGTTCAAAGAAACTTCACCAAAGAAAAATAACGAAAAGCAAAAATCAGGAGGTTTTTCAAATGGCAAGTTTATCATTAAAGAACGTTTGCAAAGTATATCCAAACGGATTTGAGGCAGTAAAAGATTTCAATCTGGATGTTGCAGATAAAGAGTTTATCATCTTCGTAGGACCATCTGGATGTGGTAAATCTACAACACTTCGTATGATCG
>ERZ840371.1146-NODE-1146-length-28961-cov-10.300526_pt1 | contig 28961 bp, 43 predicted proteins | sample MGYA00519937_ERZ840371 | MGnify/ENA primary metagenome ERZ840371 (study PRJEB31850, sample SAMEA3708873) | human gut metagenome | biome: human gut; feature: human-associated habitat; material: faeces | place: China | collected 2014 ... | reverse complement strand
GCAAGGCGGTAGACCTCATTTTGGTGCTGATTGGAATGTTCTTCCTATATTTGGGTAGTAGATGAGGCTTATAATATATTGTAGATGTGATTTTGTTGTAAATCAGTGTATTATAAGAATGGGTAAAAGTTAAAAATTCGGCTTTATAATGCTGTTTTTGCCTATTTTTCTATCTTTGTTTTACAAATGTTTTACGAAATAACGGCATTGGGGAAAAGCCCTAAAAAATGCTTGTTAACAAATTCACACATACAACGATATTATGGCAACAGTAGCATGGGTGGTGATGAAGCACCATAAAAAAGACGATGGTACATACAATCCTAAGGTCCGCATCTCTCATAATCGAACCTCTTCCTATGTGTCAACTCCGATTTATACGGATATGGTAAAGTTCAAGAAGGGTTCTTCCACCGGAATAGTTACTTCCGAATCAATCAAAGGGGAATTGGACGCGATAGTAAGCGAATACAGAAGAATAATAAATTCCAACCCTTCTGCGGTAATAGCTTGTGAAACGTCAAAGGATATTCTGGAACTGATACGTAGAAGAAATGAAAATCGGGATTTTGATTTCATAAAGTATGCCCGTAGGGTAATAGAATCTATTCCTAATGAAGGAACCCGTACCATAAAAACTACCGGCATAAACTCTTTGTGTCACTTCTTGGCATATAAAGGAATGGAAGGGTTGAGTATTCATAGGCTTACATCGTCTTTTCTACGCGAGTATGAATCCTGGCTGCGGACCGATAGGGTGATCCGGATAAAACAGCGTCATGGCACTAAAAGCGAATATAAAGACATAAGGAAAAAAGCCCTTAACGATACCGGTATTCATTCCTACATGGGAATCATACAATCTATATTTAACAAAGCCTTGTTGGAGTTCAACGACTACGAGATAGGCGATATTGTTATCTCCAACAACCCGTTTAAAGCCTATGCTATACCACAAGTCTTATTACCAAAGAAAAGAGCTGTCGATGTTGATGTAATAAGAAAGATATACGGGTATTCTTCGACGAAGGAAAATATACAGTTCACCCGTGACGTATATATACTCTCTTTCATGCTTGCCGGGATGAACGTAGCCGATATGTTTAATTGCCGGATAAAGGATAATCATATCGAATACGAGCGCCAGAAAACAAAGGGTAGGCGGAAAGACCAGGCTTTTATCTCTGTGTATGTGCATCCCCTCGCTATGAATATAATCCAAAAGTACGACGATGGAACCGGAAGGACTATTTTCGATGCTGTAGGTAAGTATGGGGATTCAAGAAATGTAACGAAAGCGGTGCACCGGGGATTGAAAAAGATATGCACAGATTTAGGTATAGATTATATTCAATTCTATTCCGCCCGCCATTCATTTGCGACCATTGCCCGCAATGAGTGTGGATTTGGAAAGGACGATATAGCCGTATGCTTGAACCATTCTTCCCGGCAGAGTGTTACGGATAGCTACATAAAGGAAGATTATTCAGTAATAGAGAGGGTTGTAAGGAAAGTGATAGGTTTTACCTTTGATATAAATTCCTTGTAAAGTTTCGTGTTTTGGAAACTTATTTTTATCTTTGTCTCAAAGTAAGGTAAGTATGGAAAAAGAAATATTCCGTTTGGTATTGACTGATGAAGCCGCGAGCTTCATAAAGAGCATGCCTCAATGTGTAGAAGAGAAGATATATTATAATATCTATAGAGTGGCGAAAGGTGAACGGAATAAGGAGTTGTTTAAAAAACTCGATAATACGAATATTTGGGAGTTCCGTACTATGTATAATAGAATAGCTTATCGCTTGTTTGCCTTTTGGGATAAAGATGAGGAGATATTGGTTATTGCTACTCATGGAATAATCAAGAAAACCCAAAAGACACCTTCGAAAGAGATAAGGAAGGCAGAAGCCATACGGAAACAATACTTTGAGATGAAAGATAAAAACAAAAGATAATATGAAAGAATTAAAACTTACGCCGTTTGAAGTTATATTAGATGAGCACTACGGTAAAAAGGGGACTTCGAAACGAGATGATTTCGAGCAAAGGGTAGAGGAAGCGGTACACGCTTATCGCATAGGTGAAGCTATCAAGAAGGCGAGATTAGAGCGGAATATGACGCAAGAGGAATTGGGAGAGCGCATAGGGGTAAAGAAATCCCAAATTTCACGCCTGGAAAGAGGTTATAGTATAACTATTCCTACTATGGGAAGGGTTTTCAGAGCATTAGGAATTGCTACGGCTACACTTGATTTAGGTAGTGTTGGTAAGATTGCACTTTGGTAAGGAGTGATTGTACTAAAAATCAACAGGCGTAAAAATTCGCCGGTCAATTAATATCGCCAAATGACAATAATAGTAATGTGTTGTTGTCATTTGGCGATAGTTGTAAGCTATGGTGTGTTCACTATTCTTCTATTTTAGAAATGCCGAATATTTCAATGCGATTGTTTGATTTCATTAAAGTAATTGTATAAAGATTGTCGGTCTTTTCTACTTTTTCATAGTGAAAAAGGACGGGGTTGTCCGTTTCTGTATTGTAACATTCGTATACTATTTTATTGTTTTCTGTCCTTTTAGGTTTGTCTGAATATACCAAAGTGAGAGCTGGATAGGTATCAAAGTAGAAAACTATCAAGGTTTCAGTAACGCGAATAAAAGAGCCATCTCTTCCGGTAATGGAAGTGGCTATTTCGCTTCCATCGGATGCGTGTAAGCTGAACATTTTAATTTTATATTTCCCTTTCGTCAACTGAGCTGAGGCGAATACGGGAAATAAAATGGCAATAATAATAAATAGAAATCTTTTCATAAAACTGTTATTCTTTTGTATTTGAAATTCTATTAACAATACACTGCGCTTTGTCTAGTGCGGAAAGCATACTATCATAAGAACTTATTTTAGTTGCATTGTTGCGGATATATAAGACATCTTCTTTAGATAAATACTTTTTATTTGATTCGCTTAATTTTATTGACATGCGATTATTTATATCATTGTCGATAATTGCATCAAGGATTATTATGTATGCATCGATAGGAGCGTAATTATCAATTATAGCAATTTCCGTACTAAATGGATATTGTGTTATCTTGTACTTACATCCTCTGAAATTAGAATATTCATTAGTGCAAGAGGTAAGTAAGAAAGCAAGAGAGAGAATGGATAATAAGTTTTTCATAATATCTTTGTTATTTAGGTAAAAAGTTTTTTTCAAACTTGTTTACCATCCATTGGATATATTCATCTGTTTCTTTTTTTACAAATTGTTCATTATAGGGCTTGATTATTTTTACTCTTCCTTTTAATGGTGCGTTATTTCCACCTGTGATATAGCCCACACACGTAAACGGTTTGCCTCTGCTCCATTCGTGATATTCGGATAGTTCACTTTTTGAAATATATCCCAATAGTTTACTGTCACTTCGATAAATAGCTACCGCATTTTTATCGTATTGGTTAGTAGGTTCGGGGGCAACTACCCCGGTGAAACCACCAATATCGGATGCGCTGCAATGATGGTTAATTCCGGCAATGTATGTGAGGAAAGAACCGTCTATGAGGTCTCCTTCTTCATCATCTACTGTTTCTATTACAATTTCCTGATGCGGTGCCGCTGACATTGGTGTAGATTTTATTAAAACGAGCATAATAGCTACAACCATTATTATTATACAGAATATTGTCATTGTATTATTTATATGATAGTTCTTGTATTGGCTTTAATTGATTGTCTTTTTTGAAGTCGTTTATATCGTATATCTTACAACCGCTTTCAGAGGGTGCAGCTTCTTCATGTTTCAAAAGCTCAACTTCGTGTTCGAGTTTATCCATTCTTTTACATATTATTCCGCAAGCCTCTGATATACGGGCTATATATTTAAAAACGTCGGTGTCATTCATGGATTTTAATTATTTATATTGAACGCAAGTAACGAATAAACAATATATAAGATAAAAAAGTTTTAAAATAAAAGATATTTTTGAACATATATTTTATTATATAAGGGTAACATGTTGATATAAAGTTACCTTTCTACTTTTCTTGTATCGAAATTGATTATTACGCACTTTTGTTGGAGATTTTTCTTGAAGCAATTCCGAGTTGTTCTCGCATAATGCTATTCTCTCCTATAAGCTGGTTTATTTCAGCTTTCATCTTCTCTATCTGTTCATCTTTATCTCTAACAACAGTTTCATATACACTCTGCATGTCGCCGGTTTTAATATCGGGTATGCTATTTTCCGTGTTATACATATTTCCCTTGCCGCGCAATAGCCATTCAGCAGAAATATCTGGAAATGAATTAAGAATAGAGAAAACAATATCGAGACTTAACTTTCTGTCTCCTGATATTTGTTGATTTAGTGTAACTTGTTTTACACCTATCTTTTCGGCAAACTCCCTAACAGACCTTGCTTTTTCATTAATTAAACATTTTACTCTATTTACCATATTTATTAATTTAGAATAATTCTAAATATTCTATTTGAATAGAACTTTTTATTCATTAATGGTGTTTTGTATTCAAATGAATATATCTTTGCATCCGTAAACGTCAAAAGACCGTTTTCATCTGGATATAAAAATGGCTGTCACGATATGAACCGTGATTTTGTTTGTCCAAAATTGTTCCACCGGCAAATATAGTGACAGCATTTTTAAAAAACAAGAAAAGATAAGCATTTCGATTAGTGGTGTTTTCGTAATGTATTTACATGAGTATTAGGGTAATTAACAATGATAAGTCCCACGGAGTAAAGCCAAACACCACATCAGGCTTGAAACGTGGGACTTTCTATTTAAAGTAAAAGTTATGGGAGCACTCGAACTTGATCCGATAGTAGCATATGCCCAGCGTTCGGCATTAGAGCTTGGTTTGAAGATAGCCATCAATGAGTACAAGTCGTTGCTTGGGGATAAGAGCATTGTTTTGTCAAAAGCTGAAGCTGAAAAGCAGTTCAGTGCGGATATAATAACCTCTCTTGTAAAACGTGGCCTTTTGCAGGATTATCAATTTGGTGTTGATGAAACGGAAGATGAGGACGGGAACCTGATAAAGAAGCCTAAGGGACGCATCTATTACAGAAGAATTGACATTCTCGAAGCTATGGAGAAGGGAAACGTCCTAAAGGGACTGGCCGAATTAAAAGCCACGAGCTATAGGTTGAAAGAGAACAGCGACCGTGCAAAGCGTAAAAGTTGATTAGTGTTTTATTTGTTTGTGTGAATCTAGCCGGGTGGTCTGTGAAGATAGCCCGGTTTATCAAAAGAACTAAAACGTAACAATTATGGATAGAGGAAACCAAATTATTGAAGCGGCCCACTCTAAGGAGCAGGCTCCCGGATTATCCCAGTTTGCCCGTAGTCAAAAGATAGTCAATAGCGCCTACGGCCTTGGTTTTATTGAGGGTGCCCAATGGGCGGACGCTAACAGGTGGATAGATATAAAAATCGAACAACCTGCGGATGAGGAAATGGTGATAGTGCTGACATCATGGGGAAAAATAGGTCTGTGTCTTCGTCGTCATGGGGAATGGGTAACAGAAACTGATGAAGTTCTGAAATACGAAGTCACCCATTGGATGCTATTACCGACTACAATTAATAATTAACTAAAAATATAGATAACATGAAAACATTTGAAGAATTAAAAGAAGAACTCTTAACCCGCGCTAAAAATACTGGCGCATGCCAATCCGGCTACGCAATGGGTCTAAGAAGCAATACGAAAGCCGACCTGCTAAAAGCCATTACTGAAAATTGGTTTTGGGTTTTGAGGAATGCAAAAATTATCGATGCTGAATATTTGGAAGATAACTTCACAGAAGAAGAATTATCGCAAGCCGGTATTTATACCAAGAATACCCACGAGGTTAGAACAGCCTCATTTGCCTGCGGCAGTGCAACGGTGGAAGCCTGCGGCAGTGCAACGGTGAAAGCCTACGACAGTGCAACGGTGGAAGCCTACGACAGTGCAACGGTGAAAGCCTACGACAACTCCTATGTAGAAGATTGTACAGGTAATATAAGACCGGAATCTGATTACGCAATAGTCAAAGATTACTACAACCATAAGATATATATCAAAAAAGGAAAATTTGAGATTATAGAGGTTGATTAATTCTATAAAACCATTAGCCATGAGTAAGCAATGTAATAGCGTCCTGATAACCGCTCCGGATTTCGGAACCGGACGGGAAGTGATCGGTGAGTTTACCGGTTATGATTGCGGATACTGCCATGGCAATGGCTGGCTATGGAATCCGGAAATCATCCATGAGCGGATAAAGATACCTTGCCCGAAATGCGGCGGAACTGGCAAAGTAAAAGCCTCTGTTGTGGTAAACTGGATACCCGACGGGAATATAAAACCTTTTTAAAACGAGATATGAAAACATTAAGAAAATTGCAGATTGTAGCTACTACCATAGGATTGATATATGGTTTTTGGCTTGGTGCTAATATCGATGCTTCCGGTAGAGATGTGCGGAGTGCATGGGTAATAATCGTTCTCTCTCTGATTATCGCAGTGTCATTAAGTGCCGGTAAGAGGATAAAGTTTGATGACAATAATTTATAACCTCAAAAACATATGATTATGAGTAAGATTTGGTTTAGAGCAAAAATCCGTTATGAAAAAACAGAAGAAAACGGCATGAATAAACGTGTCTCCGAGAATTATCTGGTAGATGCACTCAGTTTTACGGAAGCGGAAGCACGTATCATTAATGAAGTAACGCCGTTTATTTCCGGTGAATTTACCGTGACTGATTTAAAACGGGAAAACATATCCGAATTGTTCAGCTCCGAAGCAGATAAGGATGATAGATGGTATAAAATCAAAGTGGCGTTTGTCACGTTGGATGAAAAGTCGGGAAAGGAGCGTAAGTCTTATTCTTACATGCTTGTACAAAGTTCTGATACAGCCAGCGCTGAAAAGATGCTGCATGAGAGAATGAAGGGCACGCTTTCCAATTACGAAGTAATGGAAGTGAAGGAAACCAATATAATAGATGTTTACCCGTATAAGCTGGATGCCGAAACGGATGAAACAAGATGATTGAATTCTCTGGTCCGTGAGGATAAGAGGTGGCTGTTAGTTTATAGAAAAACTCCGGTGTAATGGTTACTTTTCGTTTAGGTTGTTTCCGGAAAGCAGGTGTCGTAATCTGCACAGCCACTATTGCTTATCATTAACCAAACGCCCTCTACTCGCGTAGAAGTCCCGTGAAAGGTTCGGGTTAAGTAATTTAATTTCAGCTAACAGTTAACTATCCCGGTGTGGCTTGACCGCCTATCCGGGAGCAAATGAATAATTCATTAATCAGTGGGAATTATGGAAAACCAAACTTTCAAAGAAGCTATCAAGAGTTATCTTGATGAACGTGCCAGGACTGACGAACTGTTCGCCAAGTCCTACGCAAAAGAAAACAAAAATCTGGACGAATGCTGTTCCTACATCATGGGTGAGGCCCGGAAGCGCGGAAATGCCGTTGCTATGTCCGACACTGAAGTTTTTGGTATGGCCGTACACTATTACGACGAGGACGACATCAAAGTCAACAAACTACCTTCCGGCACAAGAGCTGTAGCTTCCACTTCACCCCAACCGGCGAAGCTGACCGAAGAAGATATACAAAGGGCTCGTGAGGAAGCGATTAAACGTCTTACCGAAGAGCAATATGTTTTGCTGAAGAAAAAGTCGTCACGAGGAAAGAAAGAAGCAACGGAAGTTCAACAGATGTCACTGTTCTAAGCCATGAAACCGCGTACTAAATTACAAAAGGAAGTTGCCGAGCTGAGTGCAAAGTTGGGTGAAATCTCCGACTCTCCCAAGAATTGGGCGAAAGAACATCTGTTTTCTCATACAGCGTATAAATGCAAGGATGAACTTTGGTGTTCGGAATGTGGTAAGATATGGATAAACACCGATAATAGCGAATTGAGTGCTATCCTTTTGGGTGATAAGACCGAATGCCCCTATTGTCACCACAAACTGGACGTAAAGGTAAGTCGGAAAAGCCAGAATAGAGAGGAAATCTACATGGACATACTGCAAGTTGTTGGTAACTTCCAAGTCATACGTCATATCCTGTGCTGCAAGTATTCTTGCAAAAGCGGTTTTCGTGAGCATCTGACATCAAATCTTTATTACCATTTCTTTGAGACCGTTCAGGAATGGATTACGGTTAATGGCAAACGTACCATTATCGCCAGGCCTATGAATATGGGTGGCAATGGATGGTTGTATAGTGAGCCTTTGAGTATAAAGAACGAATACGATAGCGGTTATTACAGTTATGGAGATGTATACTCTATTCATGGGTGGTTGTATCGCAAGATAGAGCTTCTCCCGGAATTAAAGAAACGCGGTATAGGCCGGAATTTTCCCGATGTTAATCCGTCGAGGCTTATACGATCGCTCTTAACCGGTAACAATGATGCCGAACTCTGTTTGAAAACAAAGCAGATGGCAATGCTTAAGCACATGGCTAAAGATGGGTATTATCAGCTTCGGTACAAACCATCTTTCAATATCTGTAACCGTAATCATTACATCATCAAGGATGCCAGTATGTGGAATGACTATATCGACCTGCTGCTCTATTTCAAGAAAGATGTACGTAATGCCAAATATGTCTGTCCTAAGAACCTAAAGGCCGAGCATGATTTGCTGATGAATAAGAAAAGGAGCATTGAAGCAAAGCTTCGCAGGGATAGGGAAAGACGGGAAGCAATCCGTCGTGAAAAGGAGCGTAGAGAGAACATCATTCAGTTCTACAAAAGAATGGAGAAGTTCTTCGGTTTGGAGATTACGGACGGAAGTATTACTATCCGTCCATTGGAAAGTATAACCCAGTTCTACCAAGAGGGCAAGGCAATGCACCATTGCGTATATACGAATGGATATTATAAGCGTAAAGATTGCCTTATCCTTTCGGCCCGTATCGGGGAAAAACGCATTGAGACAATAGAACTGTCCCTAAAAACTCTTGAAGTAGTGCAATCGCGTGGTGCATGTAATCAGAATACAGAATACCATAAGCGTATCATTGAACTTGTCAAAAAGAACATAGGTTTAATCCGTAATAAATTATCAGCATAAGCCATGAATAAAAAGAAAATATACATAAGCCTTCCGATAACCGGTCAACCCATAGTTGAGGCCAGAAAGAAAGCGCAAGCGGTAAAGACTGAAATGTCAAAAAGAGGGCATAATGTGATTACTCCATTTGATGTATGTCCGGAAAAGAATATGCCTTATTCCTATTACATGGGGAAAGATATAATGGCATTGCTTGAATGTGATGCTGTATGCTTCATTCGTGGTTGGGAAAAGAGCCGAGGCTGTCTATTGGAATATTCAGCGGCAAAGATTTATGGTAAGGAAATGATGTTTGAAAAGTAAATAAGAATGATGTGGAGAAATAGCAAAATAAAGCCCAAGAAAAACTCTTTAAAATCTAAGTTGGACAAAGTGTTTAGTCAATATATCCGTTTGCGTGATATGCTTCCGGGAACCACCCTATTTAAATGCATCAGTTGTGGGAATATATATCCGATAACTAAAGCAGATTGCGGTCATTATATAAATCGGTCGCACATGTCTACCCGATTTTCGGAAGTGAATTGTAATGCCCAATGTAGAGATTGTAATCGCTTTGATGAGGGCAATATGTCGGGTTATAGGCAAGGATTGATTAGAAAGTATGGCGAGCAACAAACCATTCTTTTAGAGGATTCAAAAAACGACATTCGTAAATACAGTGATTTTGAATACGAGGCGTTGATTGAGCATTATAAAAAGGAAATAAACCGCATGTTAAAAGAAAGAGGATTGAAAATAGGATGTTTGACAAAATCATCATAAAAGCCCGGATTAATATAGAAGACACGGAAACCATTGTGTTGCGGAATTATCTTGAACAATGTGCTGAAGGTGATGAAGTGTATTATAAATCCACAGCTTACGCTAATTTCGACGGTTGTTTCATTGAAGTACGAGGTGATAGATTGAAATGCAAGTGCTCTATAAATAAGCTCTACAGTAAGGGTAAGACAGGTAAATTGGATAATAGTAGACCTATGACATTCGCCATTGCTGTAAGAACGATAAAAGAGCTTTTAATGAAGTTGTGTGTAAGGGCAGAGGATGCTATAGTCACCTATTACGAAATAGGCCTTACGATGAGGCTGTCACATTCTGCTGATGAGTATATACGTATGGTAGAAGATATTGCAGATCGCGTGTTGTGGAACGATGCTAATTTCCCGGCCATGCGCCAGAAAACAACCGAGAAGAGCAAATACTTCCGTAAGGTTATGAAGATATACGATAAGACCTTTGAGGCCGGGGAAAAAGGGCGGAATGTGGGAAGTAATATTCTTCGTATAGAAACAGTGTACAGACATCAGAATGTACCGTTATTGGAATTGATGGATAATCTGTTTTTAGGGAAGATTGGCCGGATATTTTATAAGGATTGGAGCGAACTACGTTTTGCCCGTGAACTGTCGGCTGTAAAAGGGGTAAAGATTTCACAACTTGAAAAAGCGCGTGAAATCAATCACATTGGTGTATCCCGCTATAAGGAGAGATACAAGAAGATGTATGCGGCCGGAAAACTGACAAAAAAACAATGGGAAACCATGCGAACCTTTGCCAACAATTGGCACAAGGAAAAGGAAAAATATATCGAGGAAGTAAGCGATATGGAACGAGAATTCAAAGATAAGCTTCTTGCATATTTCCAGATAGGGCATATTACGCCTTTGAAGAGAAAAAGATAATACGTTGAATATCAGTGATTTATACAAAATGCAAAACGCACCTTATGGTGCATTTGTAAATTGTTGTAAATCAAATGATTAAAAATAAAAAGATAAAAAATTAACAATTTACGGCAACTTGTCCTATACTGTCCGTAGGGCAGTCGGTACGACTTAAAGGACAGTTTATTTAATAACTTAAAAAGAAAGATTATGAGATGTGAGATTGATGGCATAATAACAGCGGAATTGCCAACCGTTAACGGAGTGACGAATAGCGGTAAGTCGTTTGAAAAAAGAGAATATATAATTCAGGATACGGATAAATATCACAAGTATATGAAGTTCTGCATGATTAGCTTTGATGGTCCGATAGAACAGCCCTTGCAGGTGGGTGAGCACGTGCAGGTAAGGCTTACAGTAGAGGCCCGGGAAAGTAAAGGGAAATGGTTTAATGATGTCAAGGCTTACAATGTGATTCGTGTATGAGAGTTAGGTTTTGCTGGTATACCAGGAATCCGAGTATAATCCAGCGTATTAGTGCAAGATTCAAAGTAAGCGGAATGACAATTAACCGTGAATCTACAGTAGCTTTAAATGATGAAGAGTTTGAGTTATTGAGAGAGTGTGAGAAGAAAGGTCATGTTCAGATAAGGGAAGTAGTCAAATGAAAGGTTAGGAATGAGTAAGAGTAGAGAGCATTTGAAGTTTATAAGCATTCAGTCGAAGGTGTCACCGCAAACGGCTGATAGGATAGATAAAATAGTGAAGCGTGGCAAGTTCGGGAGCCGGTACGAATTGATACAATATGTTTTGTCTGCATTCCTGAAGGTGGCGGACGGAGAAAGTGACAGTGATGAAGCGAGTGAGGAATTACGGGAGTTTGTAAAGATGTTCGCAGGTTGGGAGAATAAGAAGAGCAGGATAATAACAACCAAGCCGGGCGGCAATCGTGAACTAAGATTGACTGACAGCATCAATATCTTCAGTGAGGTAGGAAAGAAGGGCCATGTATGTAAGAGGCTGCGAATATTGGGCGATGAAACCCGTATATCGGTGAGTAATGAGGGAGCGGTCGAAGAGGTAATAAAGAAGTTATTCCCGGAAATGAGGGATAGATTTGAGCGTATCGGCCGTAATATAGGAGAGGATAGCTTGGTAAGGATAATAGATGAGTTGTTAAATTTGGGAGAAGAGCGGTTCTGTTCGGAAGATAAGGCTGTAGAATACATTGGAATAGAATACGGTAATGTCCCTAAAAAGAAGAAAAGCCAAACGATAAGTAAGTATGAGCAAGGATAGAAATTATACAAGAATGATACAGTCAAAGCAATGGAAGGAGCTGAGAATCGATAAAATGAAAAACAATCCGCTGTGTGAAGATTGCTACGAGAATGAAATCATAGAGCCGGCAACAGAAGTACATCATGTTATCCCTGTTGAAAGCGCGCTTAGTTTGGATGAGATGAAACGATTGATGTTCTCGTATGATAACTTAAGAGCCTTATGTCATTCCTGCCATATGGAAGCGCATAAGGCGATGAAGTCGCATAGTAGAGAGGAAGTGAGACGTAACACGGATAGGAAGAACGAGAGGTTTAAATCTCGCTTCTTGTGAAGAGAGGGGGGAGTGTTTTTTTATTTGCCGCCATTGACTCAAATCCACTGCCCCTATCCCGAGAAAAATTTTTGTTCTGGAAATTTTGCCGTGGGGGTAAAGCTCCGGAAAAAATGAGGTTCCAAAAAATGGGCGGGTAAATGAATTTGTAGGTAGTATTAAAAAGTTTAACATTATGAAGAGGAAAAAGGAAGAAAACGAGAAATTGATAGATAATATCAAAACGCATGTAAGGCGGGTGTTGATGAAGCAGGGGAAGTACAGTCCGGAAATGAGCTATCAAATAGAACTGCTGGCTTCCGATTTGCTGGTCTTTAGAAAAATAAGAAACATGGTGTTAGATGAAGAACAGAAGCCGACGATAGTAGAGATAACCAGGGAAAAGGAAGAGAGGATAAGGGAAAACCCGATTTATAATCTGATGGCAAAGTTTGCGGATAGGGTTCGGAAAGATTTGCGGTCTTTAAAGATGAATAAGGAGCTTCCGAACAATGAGGATGAAGGCGGGGCGGAAAAAGAAGAGGACGCGTTACGGGAGTTAATGGATAAGTTGAAAGAAGAGGAAGAGTAAGACGAGGAGATATAGGGATTGATTCATGGATGTAGCTACGCGGGAATACAAGGATATACAAATTGAAAATCTGCGACGGGTGGACGTTGAACGGTATCAGCTTGATACTATAGATGTCCGCCTTTTGTCGTATATATCCGGCGTGCGAGATAATCCGGAGAAACATAACCTTTACGAGATATTGGCCGTTTTAAAGTTCTTCCGCCTGATGGATAGGTATGTATTCCGCGCTTCTAAAGTAAGACGCTTTGCCAAGCTGTATGAAAGTTTGAAGTTTTCCGGAATGGATGGCCGGCGATGTTACAAGCTCACGCCTATTCAGTATTTTCAGTTTGCCTCTATGTTGGGTTTTTATAAGTGGGAAGATGTAGGAGATGCTACGGGTATGGAAGACGAAGAGATTGGAATATCCAAAAAAATAGAAAACGGCAGAAGATACGAGTTGAGGCGTTTAGTGAGAGAAGCTATACTGTTTGTTCCTCGCAAGTTTTCCAAAACCACCAGTACTGCATCTCTTGCGGTTAATGAATTGTTGTTCGGTGATGTGAACGCACAGGCTTATACGGCTGCGAATTCGTACAAGCAGGCGGAAATATGCTTCAAGGAGATAAGCAAGATAATACGGCAACTTGATCCGAAGGGGAAATACTTCAAGTCGAAACGCGAAATGCTTCATTGGAAAAAGAATGAGTTTGAAAAGGAAAGTTTTGTAGAATGTCTGACCGGTGGCGGAGATACTAAGGACGGTCTTAATGCCTCTCTTGTTATTTTCGATGAGTACGCGCAGGCTAAATATGTGCGCGGTCATTCTGATGGCGCGGAGCTGTTGCAGGTGTTAACCTCATCGATGGGTATAAGGCGGGAGCCGTTAACGGTTATTATTACTACCGCAAGCCGCGTGGAAGACGGACCGTTCTCAATAGAGCTGGAGAATGCCAAGCGGGTGCTCGAAGGTGATTATGAAAACGATAGGCAGTTTGCTTCTATATTCATGCCTGATGCTTGGGAAATGACGGATGAGGAAATGGGGAAGCCGGAAGTATGGCATAAGTGCAACCCGCACATAGGGATAACCGTGCAGGAAAGCTATTATCGTGAACGATGGGATAAAGCGCAGCATGATGCTGAGGCTATGATGGAATTTAAAACCAAGTTGCTTAATATCTTTGTTTCGGGTGGTGTAAAGGATTGGATGCCGCAGCAGTTATGCCGGTCTTTAACTGTAGATTTCAACATAGACGACATAGAAGGAAGACCGGAAGCTATGGCGGCCATAGACTTATCCGTAAGCGATGACTTCTCTGTGGTTGTATATAATATCTATTCACGTGCACAACGTAAGTTTTATTTGTGGCTTGACTGTTATATTCCTCAGTTGACATTGGAAACCCATGCGAATAAAGAACTTTATAAATATTGGGTTAAGGCGGGTTTTATGAAGGTGTGTCCGGGTGCCGTGATAGATGATAGGATGATTGTAGAGGATATATTACAGAGAAATAGTAAGCTAACAATCCTGCAAATCGGGTATGACGCATATAAGATAAAGGAGATTGTGAACTCGTTGGCGGCCGCAATTTCATCTACCGGTGCAAATCCGGATAGAATATTGCGTGCGGTTCCACAGACTTACGGTGCTTTCACGTCACCCGTCGAAACCTTTGAAATGGCGGCAAAGCGTAATCCGGCCGGTGTTGCACTGGCTAACAATCCGATATTACCATATTGTTTCGGAAACTGTTATCTGGATGAGGATAAAATGTGCAATAAAAAGCCGTTGAAGAGGAAGGATAATTTGAAGATAGACGCAGCTGTTGCAAGTCTAATGACCTTTTGGTTGTATAATAATTATGAGTGGTAGGTAGCCTAAAACACATCTCTGTCGGTATTATAAAAGGCAGTAATAATGAGCATAATAAATTGGTTTAAACGTGAAGTAAGTAGCGGTGTTATCGGTTCGGATAAGTCTGTAAACAAGGGGGATTACAAGCAAAATGTAGTATGGGTTAGCAATTCGGAAACGGCAATGAAGATTGCGGCCGTATACCGTGCTGTAAACCTTATATCAAGCGCTGTCGCTTCGTTGACTTTGGAATACAAGAGAAAGGACTATGCAAAAGGGTATTTTAAGTTATATGATACCGGAGATGGTGCATTGATGAATTACATGTTATCCATGCATCCCAATGAGCGGATGAATAGTTTTGTGTTTTTTAAAAACATGGTATCAATGATTCTGTTGCACGGAAATGCCTATGTGGTTATCAAACGCGACAATAGATATAGTCCGATCGGTATGTATTTATGTGCTCCGGGGTGCGTGGCATACGATGTGTATTCTAACAAGTATACAATATCGGACATGATAAACGGAATTTCGGATGTATATAGCGCAGATGATGTGATTCACCTGAAGAATGTATGTCGCGATGGCGGATATGAAGGGTTGAGTACTATTCATTATGCGAAGCTGACATTGGGAATTGCGGCTACAGCTGATAATGAAACCCTGAAACGGTTTGCTACAGGTGGCCGGATAAAGGCTATATTACAGAATAACAAGCTAACAAGAGGATTCGGCGAGTACCAGGATAAACAATTACAGGGGCTTAGCCAGGATATACAGGAAGATTTGAACTCCGGAGCCGATGTTATACTCGTTAAGGGAGACGGGACGTTAACCCCTATAAGCATGAGTTCTGCGGATATGCAGTTCCTTGAAAGCCGCAAGTTTACACTACGGGAAATAGCCCGCTTTTTCAATGTTCCGCCTTCTAAATTAATGGATGATAGCAATGCCAATTACAAGAGTGTGGAAGTAAGCAATATTGCTTTCTATGCCGAGGCTTTGCAACCGATTGTAACGGAAATAGAGCGTGAATTTGCCTCTAAGCTTATACCCCGCAACATGTGGATGGATTATAAATTCAGATTCAATCTTAGCAGCCTTTACGCGCTTGATTTGGATAGTAAGGCTAAATGGGATAAGGCAAGATTGGATAACGGGCAGGCTACTGTGAACGATATACGCAGGGAGAATGACAACGCCCCGGTAGATAAAGGGGATGAAGTATATCTGAGTGTAAATCTTGCGCCTCTTGGCAGCGAGAAACTAAGCGGAAGCACGGGTAGTGTCCCATCTGATAAAAAAGAAGAGAACGTATAAACCGGATAGAGTATGGAAAAATTAAAGGTTGTAACATTGGATGAGTTGAAAAAACAGATGCGGGTTGATTTTGAAGATGAGGATGATATAATTTCTTTATATGGCGTTGCCGCCGAAGATGCAATCATTCATGGCACGGAAAGAACGTTGGACGAATTAAATGCGATCGGATATGAGGAGCAGGAAGGAAAACCGGCAGAAGATACGGAGATAGGAAAGGAATATTTTCCGAAAAGGTTGAAGCTGGCAATCCTTATTCTGGCGGCTCATAACTACAGAAACCGGGAGCCGGTCGCCGCCGTGGCACAAAATCCCGTTCCGTTTTCCATTGAAGTGTATACAAAACCGTATAGAAAATTATCAAATAGGGGAGAAAATGTATGTTGACAGCCGGAAGTTTGAAAGACCGTGTAACCATATTGGCTCCTGTGCTGGAACGCGGAGAGATGTTCGGAGAACAGACAATAGCGTATGTGGATGTAAAAACCGTATGGGCTAAGGTTGACTACAGAAAGGGTTCTCTAATGCTGACTGCCGGTGAATCATGGATGAATAATGAGATAGGGGTAACGATGAGGTATAATAGTATAATGTCTGACCGTTGTCGGTTAAGATGGGATGGGAAAATGTATGAAGTAGAAAGCCTGAACGGAAGCCGAACGGATGGAAGCATGGTGATTATAGCAACTCGGATAGATGAAGGCAGCGGTGTAGAGGAAGAATAATGAGTAACCTATTTCCATTGTAGGAAAGTATTATGAAAAGGTTCTTTTTAAAAGACTGGTAAGACAGACTAATACGAAAAAGACAATATGAAAGAAACAGAAGAAGTTAAAAGAGAGGTTCGAAGCTACGTAGGAGACCGTTTCCAGCCACGTTTGCGGGAAGAGGTCGAAGAAGGTGGTAACAGACGCACAATCGAAGGTTATGCGATTGTTTTTGGCGTGCGCAGTCGTTTGCTGGCCGACTATTGGGAAAACTATTACGAGGTGATAGAACCGGGAGCAATTACGGAGGACCAGCTTCGTGAGATGGATATTAAAATGACGATGTGGCATAACCGGGAAAAGTTGTTAGCCCGTAGCAATAAGGGCGAGGGAACATTGAAGTTGTCCGTAGATGAGATTGGTGTTAAGTATGAATTTGAAGCACCTGATACGGCGGACGGGAACAATGCGCTGGAGCTTGTGAAGCGTGGAGACTTGGCCGGCAGTTCATTTACTTTTTGGAGCGACGAACGGAGTAGCGTTCGATACACTACCGATGATGAAGACATTCTGACTCGTCACGTTGAACGTATTGATAGGGTATTTGAAATGACAATCGCAAGCGACCCAGCATATACGGAAACAAGCGTTACAGCCCGTGAAGTTGAGGCCGCCGGCGTGAAACTCCATAAGAACGAAGTAGACAGACCGTTACCTGCTTCTTTCAGAAAAAGGGAATTGAAATGCCTGCAAAGGAAATACATATTACATTAATAAACTTTATTTTATGAAAACAGAAAAGAAGACTGTACAGGATTTAATCACAGAAAGAGGTGGTTTAATCAACAAAAGAGAGGGATTAAGCGTCAAGATGAACGAGATTATCGATAAAGCTTCTGCCGAAAAGCGGGATTTCACTCCGGAAGAGGAAGCCAAATATAAGTCTCTTGAACGGGAATTTGAGCAAGCGTCCAGAGATATTGCCATGAACAATGATTTGTTGTTTGCTAGCAAAAACGGCTTTGTAGAAAACAAGAGCAAGAACGCGATGTTCCGTGAATTCTTGCAGGAAGTTAAGGGCAAGCGCTCCAGTAGTGAATGTATTTTGCAGCGTGAATTCACCGGTTTGGATACGGCAGCCATTGTCGGCGGCGGTATGATTCCGTTGACGATAAAAGACGTGCTTCCGCCGTTGGAAATGGGTTTGATTTTTGATAAGGTGGGAATCCCTGTACAAACGGGTGTAACCGGTGATATACAATGGCCTGTGCTTGGTTCTGTTGAGGCGGAAATCAAAGGTGAAACAGAAGCGTTGACCGACCAGGACATCGACCTAAGTAAAATCAATGCAAAACATGTCCGTTTGGGTATCTCTATAAAAATATCCAACCAGGCTATCAACGATTCATATACTGATCTGGTTTCTTTGGTTCAGTCTCAAATAAGAGCCGGTTTGAACAGAACATTAAACCGTGTAATCTTCTCCCATCAGAATTTTACAAGCGACCTTCACGGGCCGTTTGCCAGTGCAAAAGCTTCAGGTACATTTGCCGGTACAACTCCTACCTACAAGGAATTGCTTGAGATGAAAGGCAAAATTGCATCTACGGGTGTGGAAATGATTGGGTTCTGCTACATTATGAGCGAAGCGATGAAAGCTGCTTTAGAGGCTACCCCGGTTGATGCCGGTAGCGGTAGAATGATAATCGAGAATGGCGCTATTGCCGGCTATCCCGTATTCTGTACCGAGTACATCAACTACGGTTCCAGTAAGGAAAAAGCCGATGTTGAATATGTAGCCGCTGGATGTTTCGGTTATCTGCCGACAAATCAGCATGGAGAGGTACGCATGATATTCGACCCGTACACGCAGGCCAAGAACGATGTAATCGTTATTACAATGAATGCCGATTGGAGTATTACAACTCTTAGGAAAGAAGCATTTGCATTGTATAAAACCACAGGAGCATAATGTCTATTGTTGTTTTAAGTTTATAATTATGGTTTCCAGAGGGGGCGGAGTGGTGACATTGCGCCCCTTTTTACATTAAAAACAAGTCTATGAATATAATTACCCGTTTGATAATGGATTCCGCTCAGTATAGCGGTGGTTTGGAGAAAGCGCAGAAAAGCCTTGATAAGTATGTAGAAAAGAATATGACATTGGAAGGTGTCGCAAAAAATGTAGGTAGCGCTATTGGTAAAATATCTGTGGGAATAGGTGCCGCTACAACGGCCGGTGCGGCATTTAATAAGTTTATGGAATCCAGCCAGGCTAAAGGGGATGCTATGGCGGAAACAATGGAAGCTGCGAGGGCTACAATAGACCAGTTCTTTTATGCGCTTGGGGCTGGAGAATTTAATACATTTCTAAATGGGTTAGATGAAATAATAAGCAAGTCTGTTGCTGCTCAACGGGCGATAGATCAGCTCGGAAATACACGAATGAGCCACGGGGTCAGGTCTTCAATGAATGAAGCAGAAATTCAAGAAGCGCAATATATTGCCAAAAATAAATTTGCCCCATTAGAGGAAAGAATTGCTGCTTTTGAAAAATGGGCCAATGCACTAAAAAAGCAAGAGGGTATTAATAAGACATTAGGTTCGGATTTAGCAACCGCTTTAACGGCGCAGATAGAAAAAGAAATAGGTAATAGTAATATAAAGGTTTCTGTAGAAGAGGCGTTAGAAGGATTTGATATAGATTTGATAAATCCGGATGAGGGTAAGAGAGACCAAACGAAAGAAAGGATAAGAAGATTATACGGCCAATATGTATCATCGAGGGAGAGTTTGGAATCTGAACGGCGGAGTACTTCATCAGAGGGTAGGCGTCGAGGAATTGATATTCAAATTGCGGAACTCGAAAAAGTATATAGGAAAGAGATTATAGCTAATGCTATGCTAAACAAGTATAAGGATGAAGAATTACAAGGTATCGGAAATCTTATCATAGAGCAGCAAAGACTTATATCTTCTCTTAAATCAATGAGTAGGGAATATAACGAAACTGCTACAGAATTTAATAATAGCAATAAAGGGGTGAAGGGATTTACTCCGGTCGAAAGCCTTGAAGGCTATAAGGTATATACAGGCTCCGGAACAGGCAGCGCAGGTGTAGGCGCTGGCAATAAAAAGGAATTGGGCGTAGAAGTGGGGTATGTTGAGAGGGATTTAAAGATAAAGACCGCCATAGAAAGAACTTCCGACAATAAGTTAAGTGATGAAATCTTCAAGGCTATCCAGGGTGATAAGAAACTTCCCGTTTTGATGCAGCCCGTTCAGGAACTTATCGAAGGTGGAATGAACGAAGGACCGGAAGAAGTGGAAGACCCTGCACTCGAGGGACTGCGCGACCGTATAGGCATGTACGATACGATTCAACAAAAGATAGCATCTTACAAGGATATGCTTAAATATGCCAACGAAGAGGAAGCCGGCTATATTCAATCACAAATTGCAATGTGGGAAGAATATGCTAACAAAATAGGTTCGACGGCGAAAGAAGGTGATGATTTAAGTGCAATAACGGGTGCTATCGGTCAGATTGGGGGTGCTCTATCTTCTACCGGTAATGATTGGCTGTCATATATAGGGAATTCGATGTCGGCCGTAGCGCAAATGATTCAAGTGATACAGGCTCTAACAAGTGCTAAAAGCGCCGCTGCTATCGCGGAACAGGCGACCTTACCGTTTCCTGAAAACTTGGCAGCTATCGCTAGTACGATAGCCGCCCTCACAAGCGCTATGTCTAGCATTAGCTCCATAGGCAACTTTGCCGAAGGTGGTATTGTAGGCGGAACCAACTATCAGGACGGTATCACTGCTCGTGTCAGCAGTGGTGAAATGTTCATTAACCAGGCAGACCAGAAGAAGCTGTATGATTCCATTCATTCCGGTAATCTTGGCGGCGGTAACGGGCGCGCAGTGGTTACCGGCGAGCAAATTGTGATAGCGGCCAACAACTGGGGAAAGAGAACGGGCCGCGGTGAACTGTTATTCTCTAAATAAAAACGGATATGGGATATTATAAAAACGCCGCAATGTCGGGATATAGAGTAAGAAACTCCCTTATAGAACTTGATGCGACCGGTTCATTGGGTATGTTGAAACGGTTACGTTATGATGAAATCATAGAGAGGAAACAGATACGGAAAGAAGTGCGTGAGGTGTTGCGTCCGGTTCAAAAGACCGTCCAAAATGCGGCAAAGGGAGCGATGAGGAGCGACCCCAGAAAGGCTTATTTGGGTGTTAAGCTTTCTGTATATGGCCGAAAAGCGGTAGGTGGTAGTGTGTCATTGTTGAATCAGAGAAGTACGGGTAGGGTAACGAAATACAGTAAACCAAGAGGCGGGGCAAGTGGCATTACTCGAAATCGCAAACGGAGCAAGCGGACACAGGACATAGAAAACTATCAGGGGAGAGATCGGGCTTTCATTCTTCGTTTTATCAATCAGGGTACAATGAAGCGAACTGCATTTACCAGAACTAAGAGTAAAAACGGTAAAACCGCCAATAGAGGCGCTTTATCAGGAAAGGGTTTTTTCAGTGTGGCGGATGGTGCAATGAAGCAAGCTGCTGATACTTTGGGAAAGAGGGTTGAGAAGTTGATTGTTGAGGCTGGCTACGGAAAGTAACCTAAAACACATGAATGAAGGTAATATAAAGAAGTCGCGATTATGAGTTTATTAATAGGGATACATATAAAAGAAATGCTTTTGAAAGATGAAGGTATTTCTGAAAAGGTTGGCAATAGAGTATATCCGCTGGTTATTCCGGTGGGTGCTCCTAAATACCCGTTTATTGTTTTTCGCAACGATGGTACTGCCCCCGACTATACTAAGGATGGAAATAACGAGGACAGTGTAGGGGTAAGCGTGGAAGTTGTTGCTAAGGAATACGGGGAAGCCGTCGAAATAGGGAATAGCATCCGCTATGCTCTTGAAGAAAAACGCCGGCGATATGAACAGTTCGAAGTCAGGGATTGTGCTTTGACCGGAACGGCCGAGGAGTGGCTAGACGATATAGACGCTTACGGTATTATATTAAACTTTGAAATGAAAACAGTTGATTTTTAATTTAAAATTTTATGAATTATGGGAAAAGCTAAAAGTTTGAATGGGAAAGACCTTATGTTATGGATTTCCGAAAAGGTTATCGCGTTGTCAACGAGTTGCAAGATAAATCTTGCTGCCACTACTGTAGACAGTGCAACAAAGGATGATGGTTTCTGGGATGCGCAGGAAGTCGGTAATATGAACTGGTCTGCAACGAATGAGAGCGTAGACAGTGCGGATAAAGACCGTACCAATGACTACGTTTACGATGAGCTGTTTAAGTTGTTCGTAGCCGGCAAGCCTATTGATGTAACAGTGGGGCTTCCGTCCAACAAGAGTGATGAAGGATTGCCGGAAGATGGGTGGACGAAGCCGGCATCCGGAACTTATTATCAGGGCAAGGCTATTATTACGGCTCTTGATAGAGATGCCACTAAGGGAAGCAATGGTACTGTATCGGTTTCATTGTCCGGTTATGGAGCGTTGAAACAAGTAGCGGCAGGAGGATAAAGTATGAAAGTAAAGATAAAAGGGGTGGAATATGAATTTTCCTTTGATAGCGTATGGGGTCCTATATACACTTATGAGGAATTGACAGGAAGCAAATTGCCTTTTGATGCAAATCGTATGCTGTGTCTTCATATCCTATATTATTGCATTCTTTTGCGTGCCAATCCGAAAATAACGTTAACACTTGAAGAGTTTTTCGAGGCGTTAAATGATATATCCCTTGTTGGCAAGATGGCTGACTATTACGCCAAGCGTATGCAGGTTTTAACTGGTAGCGAAGACGGTAAGGAAAGCTCAAATATCTGTGATTCTGATAAAAAAAAAGACTAAGCGCACGCGAAGTATATAGGTTAATAGTCGGGGAAGGTGGATGCTCTCCCGACTATTTTTTATCAAAAATGGGGGTTAATGAAGCAAGGGATTATATAGAGGGCATGAACAGACGTTACCGGCAGGATTGGGAGCGCACCCGCTTGGAATCATCAGTGCTGTACAAAGTGATGTCCGGGAAAGACCTTGAACTGGAATTCCCATGGGAGACAGAGGATGAAGATAAAGAGGAAACGAAACCAGAAGATTTGGAACGTCTTCGGGAAAAAGCTCGAATAATGGAAAGGATTATAAACGGAAATAAATAGTCATTATGGCAAGAAATATACGTTGGATGATACCCTTCAAGACTTTGGACGAAAGAGACGCGGTTATCAACATTTATAAGGAAGGTAATTTTAATGAAGTAATCACGCTGGAACCTGCATATAATACCTTTGAAACACAGGAATCCACCGATGAAGAACTGATGAATCCAATCCGTACCCATACGGGGTATATACGTATAATCGACAATGGAGATATAAGCGGGTTAATGCCTTCCGATAATCGCCAGCATTATGTTGAATTTCTGATTGAAGGTGATTTGAAATGGTGTGGATATATGCAGGCTGATACATTTAGCGAGGATTGGGATATAACGCCTTTGGAAGTGGAATTTCCCGTTATTTCCGGCATTGGTATATTGGACAGCATTCCGATGGACCAGAATAGAGAAATGGACTTGACCTCTTTATGTAGTTTGTTGTTGGAGTGTATCGATGCAACGGGGGTAGATTATAATTATATCTATATACCGAAAGAGGTTAAAGAATCGGCTGCCAGCGAATTTTACCTGCTTCCTTTGGATCTGCGTATATCTCGGTTTAATTTTTTCAAGGTAAATAACAGTGTGAATACAGATGATCCGGATTGGGAGAGATACGATGCTGATACTTATAGTGATTTGCTTGAAGAGTTATGTAAATTTTGGGGATGGACCATACATGAGAGGGGACGCGATTTGTATCTGGTATCAACAAGGGATGTCGACTATATGAAAATCCCAATAGGGGAGCTGCGGCAAAAGCTGAATAGTCTTTCATCTGTTTCTTATGAAAGTGTTCCTACTTCTTCGATGGCTGTTTCTGACATGAAATTAGCCGGAAATAGCCATAAAAAGGATATTTTGCAAGGGTATAATAAAATTAAGATTTCGGCAAAAGTATCTAAGGTAGAAAATGTAATCCCCAATATAGACAGTGAGAAGATGAAGTATATTGGAAGATGGGTGGATGAACGAAAGATTGAGGGGGATATTTATAAACAGACATACAAGCTGTATAAGCAACAAATAGATTTAGAAATGTTTGAATCTTATCTATACGATTATAACATAAACACTGGAGCATATACGGGATTATCTCAATATGCAACAATTGAAGAGAAATTTAATGCGTATGGAGCTATTTATGCGAAAATGGACAAAACGAGAGTAAATGAGTGGGATAAAAAAAGAAATTATAATTGGGATGACATTATACGGATGAATTTAGCATTTGTATATTCGTATAAGGACAGACCAGATTCGTTCAGGAAGATATTTCCAACAGAATCACAATCTAACGAAATGCCGATATTGCGATTAAGGAGCAAGGAGAGTGTTTTTTATAAAAATGGGGCATTCGTAATAAGCGGAACTACTGAAGGAGAAGATTATGAAATGATTTTATATCCGGATGGTTCTATGATTTTAGACATTGTAACACGTGCGACAAATGGAGCTTGTATAATTCCTGTAGTTTTAAAAATTGGCAATAAGTACTGGAATGGTAAATCATGGCAATCTACATGGGCTAAATTCGATGTTCGATGCGGTGATAATGATAGTAACGGAACAGGAGGCTCAGGGCAAATTGTGACAACGAAAACACTTGATATGCCGTATAATGGAGCTAATGGATATGTTATTCCAATCAAAGAAGAGCTTTCGGGAATAGTGGAAATGACGTTCTTGTATCCGTATAAAGATGATAGAGCGGGACGAATATTTATAAGCGGGTTAAAAGTTGAATATTATAAGGAAGATGATGTATATGAAGAAAGAGAAGATAGCGACGAAAACGAATACAGCTCCAAATCAGGTATTGAATTTAGTAAGGATTTATCTGTGGAATTGAAATTGGCTACAAATAATAATAATCCGGCCGCATACAGTATTCTATTTAATAGTCCGTGGGCTGCCTCTGGAAGTTCCGCTGAAAGCTTATATTTCGTGGGAGAAGGAATGAAGCGACCGGAAGAGTATTTATTGAGTAACCTAAAACGCATTTACGGACGTATTACAGAGAAGCTAACATTGCAAATGGAGAGGGAAGATTCTGTTACTCCTTTGATGAGGCTAACCCGTTCCGGAAAACGATATATACTGTTGAGTGAAAATGTTAATTGGTCTGATGGGACGGTAGAGTATATTATAGAGGATTTACCATAAATCAAAGTATATGCCTAAGTTAAGAGGAAATGATTTAATCGTATTTTTTGAGCAGGGCGGAGAATGGAAAACTCTGGCCTATGCTACTACATGCGAAATTGACATACAGGCTGAAACTATAGAGATAGGAAGCCCTGATACGGGGCGGTGGGTGAAGAAGAAAAAACGCCGTATCAGTTGGAGCGTAAATAGTGGACATCTTATGAGCAATGTAAAACAGGAAATTAATCTTTACAACTATCTGTTGAGTGACAACCCGGTGAAGATAAGTGTTGCTTCTGTGGAAAATCACACTGAACGAATTTATCCGGAAGATTATACCCCCGATGGAAGATATTCTTTAATTGGAGAAGCCCTAGTTACAAGAATGACAATAACGGGTAATCGTGGTGACTTTTGCACTCTATCCATGTCGCTTGCCGGCATTGGAGAATTACTGCAAAAGAGCGCCGATTGGATACTGGCGGGTGGCACCTGGAATATGGAAGGCGTGTGGATTGATTGGGAAAAATGGAATTTTTAAATGAAATAATATGGCACAAATAGAGAAAATAACGGAAGGGATGCGAGGACGGGAAGTATCTGAATTATTGGATAGGAACTTTAAATCGTTGAATTCTGACATAAGAGATTTGGAGCAAGCATCTAATGGTAATGTAGAGAAATTGCAAGAGCAGTTAAATAAAAGGGGATATGTTGTTATGAAGTATACAAACAGCACTTCCGACACTCGTTTGGCTGTACCGATGGAATTGCGCAAACCGGGACTCACAATTACGTATAATCCGGGTGCTGGCTGGATACAGGAACAGTTTATAGGTGTAAGTGTAGATGACGCCGATTGGGAAGAGGATAGATATTGGAAGTCGATTGGTGGTAGTGGTTCTGGTTTCTGGGTTGAAAGCGATGTGGATTTCGTCGACAAGACATCCGCTCATAATGCCATTAAGGAAAATGAACGGGTTATTGGTATGTATATTTCCTATAGGCTTAACGGAACATGGACTACAGAGCAATATGTAGGTATAGATACTTCTAAAGACAATTGGGAAAATCCGGATAATTGGAATATCCTCACTTACAATGAACAGATTGCAGAAATAGCTAAACAGGCGCAGGAATCGGGAGTGCAGGCACAAGCAGGTGCAGAAAAGGCCAATCAAGCAGCAGTGAATGCGCAAACAGCGGCAGACAAAGCCAACCAAGCGGCGGGTACCATTGCGGACAGAGTTTTTAGTACCGATGTGAGAATAATAAAGGCTATGACAGAAAAAGAGTACATAGCCTTAGGAGAGAAAGATAAAAATACGTTGTACATTATAATTGACTGATATATGGGAGAGATGAGATTAGGAGCTGGAGAAATATGTAAGGTATATTTGGGAGATAAGCTTATATATGGTGGAGAAGAGAAAAAAGAATATATTATTTGCGCAATAGACTATTACGATCCAGATAATAATTACCTAGGAATAATAGATGATACTAATAATTTGGTAGCCATCTATAATTATCAGTATGTTATTGATACCGACCATACTATTCTACTTTACGATAAGTTCAGTAATATTCTTTATGGTATTGAAGATAGTACCAAAATTGCAAATATTAGTTTTGATAAAGTTATATACCAAAAAGATGGAGTGCAGCCCCAAAACATTATTTGCCTTTATGATAAGCTTATAATTGGGGAACATAACAGTGATACAGGAAGAGGTTATATTAAGAAAATAGATAGTATCAATGAAAATAATGAATATTTGATATATGACGATCAAGGAGCAAATGAATTTACACAAGGATTTGTTTTTAAAAATAAAATCTTTATAAACAATTATAGTGCAGGATTTTTTTCTTATGATAAATACACTAATGATCAAACTAAATATGATGTTTGGTATGCAGAAATAACTAATCCTATTTTTGTAAATGATGATTGTTATGTATTTGCACCACAAGAAGGTAATCTTATCAAAATAGATAAAAGTCTTAATGTATCCGATATTGCTATAAAGTATGATGATGATATTTATCTTTCACATACAGCAACACATCTTTCTTATATTAATGGGAAATTTATAATCTATGCCAATAATGAATATATTATATCTACAGATTCTATTAATTGGAAAAGATATAATATCACTGGAAATAATGTACCAACTTCCAACGATATATCCATCAAATATAGAAGTGTAAATAATAAAGTCTTTGCGTATTATCTTCAAAATGGAAATGTTTACACAGCCTCCAGTTCAGATGGTGTAACGTTTGATTTTGAGGATAAAACATATACTCTTCCGAATAGTCTTGGAACTACAAAAATGCATGTACCAGCATTGGGTGAAGACTGTATGACAGTTGTAAATGATAATTTTTTAAAAGCGGTAATATGAAAACAATCTACTACAATAGCAAATTAGCCAAACTTATACTCTTTGGCAGCTACACAACAATCATGCTCTTCGGCTTCATCCTTACGAAGCTGAAAGAGTTGTCTGAAGCAACCATACGTCATGAACGGACACATCAGAAACAGTTCTTCGAGTGTATGGAGATAGCGGCTATCCCATCCGTATTATTGTCATTCCATGTCAGTGCATGGTGGCTGCTCCTTATCCCACTATTCTACTACATTCTTTATTTGGCAGAATGGTTTGTAAGCTTCGTATACCACCTGTTTACAGACAACATAATAGGCAGCGGTAAGGTAAACGCCAACGCCTATCGAGCGGGCGCATTTGAAATGGAAGCCAAACTCAACCAGGACAATCCGAACTATTTGAAAGAACGCAAATGGGGTGCATGGTTCAGATACTACGGCAAGATATAAAAATCCCGTCCTACTCTCACGAGCAAAACGGAATGATAGTAGTTAGCTTATTGATAAGAGACACAAAGATATGAATAATTGACAAATAACGATAAGATGAGTACAGAAGTTGTAAACGCAGCCCTTCAAACAAGTAGGGGAATTAGTGATTTCGGAATGATGGCAGTTGCCGCAGGTTTCTTTTTGGTTATATGCGGTGTAATGTGGTTCTTTATATTCAAATGGTTCAAACATTTGGTGGATAATGTGATAACCAGGCAGGAAAAGGTGATAAATGATTTGCTCGTGGAAACCAAAGCACAAAATGAGGTTCTATCTGATATTAACGAGGGATTGAAGCCTATTTCTCAAATGCAGATAAATTCGGTTTGCAACAACTTCTTTGACCTTGATTGTGAAAGACTGTGCCGGTTGGTCCGCAATGTGCGCGATGAGAATAATATTGATGATAAGCAGAAAACGAGACGGAAAATAGAAACGCGTTGTAATGCCATAATCAAGAAGCGGAGTATTGAACTCGACAACTTTATTCATCGCGGGAAAAGGCTCAGTGAGTTTATGTCTACGGATTGGGTCAAAAAGTTTTCGGATATAATAGAGTCGGAAATTTATAATCCTATCGGCGCCAATAATGCACGTGCCTATGCCAATATCAAAACAGCTATAGACGAGGTTAAGGTTGAATTTTTTAATAACATGAATAAATAAGGAGTAACAAAATGAAAAAGAAACTGATTATCGCAGGGATTGTTATCGCTATCATCGTGGGAGTTATGCTTTACATGCACTACACACCGTTTTGGGTGAACTTGACTACTGTCGTATCATTCGGTGTCGGTGTTGTTGCCGGATGGGTGGCTCGTGTGGTTTATGACAAATATTTCAAGGAGGACGCGCAGAATGAAAGTATTGATTGACAAC
>ERZ840371.1142-NODE-1142-length-29088-cov-9.851445_pt1 | contig 29088 bp, 25 predicted proteins | sample MGYA00519937_ERZ840371 | MGnify/ENA primary metagenome ERZ840371 (study PRJEB31850, sample SAMEA3708873) | human gut metagenome | biome: human gut; feature: human-associated habitat; material: faeces | place: China | collected 2014 ... | reverse complement strand
CGGCAGCGACACGCTGATCTACCGCTTACTGTTCAACCTGACGGAGAACGCCATCAAGTATAACCGCCCCGGCGGCTCTGTGCGCCTTTCCGTCACGCCGGAACCCGAAAAGCTGCTGATCCGGGTGTCCGACACCGGCCCCGGCATCCCGGAACGCTTTCAGCGGAGCATTTTTCAGCCCTTCTTCCGGGTGGACAAGTCCCGCAGCCGGGAATACGGCGGCGTGGGCTTGGGGCTTTCGCTGGTGTGGGAGATCGTCAAACTCCACGGCGGTACCGTGTGCGTGGAGAACAGCTCGGAGGCAGGCACCACCGTGGCGGTGTCCCTTCCCCTCCGGTGAACCGCTTTAAAAAGAGCCTGCGTCCCGGCTTGGGACGCAGGCTCTTTTTATACATAGATTCTACTTTTTTCGCAGTTCTTGAATGATTTTCGCGATCATGTAGATCACATATCCCAAAAAGATAACCCCCGCAGGCACGATCACGAAAAGCAGAAAAAACTTCCCGACGGTGCCATATAGGGCAGCTTCGACGATGCTTCCCATTCCGTTAGCCTCCCTTTCGCCGGATTTCAAAGCGTCAAAAGTGAGAAATTAGATGTTCGTGACCCAATTCGCTTTCATTCTTGAATTAATTTTACCACATGGCTTTTTCACAGTCAAAACGTTTTGGCAGCAAACTGACAGTATATCAAGAAAAACCCGCCGGTCCGCTGCGTTGCAGCGAACCGGCGGGTTATTGCAGTTATTCCCACTCGTTGCTGGGTATCATATTCTAACGGATTTTGCTTTAGAAATATGATGCCCTGTTCTTTTGATTATTTGATATATCCATATTATCCAGCCTATACGATGGGCTGTTATCAAATTGTTATCAGCAGTGATAACGGGAGGGAGTTGCTGACTATTTGTTCTGCTGGTTTGCGACTGTAACTATATCACAAAAGGCGGGGAAATGCAACCACATTCCCCCGCCTTTTTCAAATCGTTCATTGGCAGAAAAGTCCTCGACAAATCGAAAATTACTAACCGTACAAATTAGGGCGTTTCTAATAGCTTATCCGTCTGTGTTCCCCCGTATTTGGGGTAATGTACGGAATGTATAACTGGCACCCCCAACATCTCCCCAGTTCGCAGAAACTTCATAAACATAATCTCCATCACCCAAAGGAAACAGAGAAAAAGTATCTCCCTCAAGCTCGGTATTGACCATTTCAAAATCAGTGGAGTAGGTTTGTGCATCACCAATGCGCGAGGCAGGCCATCGCATAACAGAAACCGTCTCTGGCAAAATTTCTCCAAAATCAAGATAGAATACAGGAGCTATTGAGCCGACATTTTCACCAGCTTCTGGAGCCGGTAAAGTTCCAGCAGGAAAAGCGGTATATAATATGGGATATTCTTGCTGATCCAACGGGTGAGCACCACAAGCAATAAATTCACTAACTGTACCGTCAGGCAGTGTATGGCTCCATTGGTAATTGCCACAAGAAGCAATCACACTATCTACATACATCAAGGTGGAAACGGTCAGTGATGGAGGCTCTGTTAAACTTTCATAATCCAACGGCGCAGTGAAATCCGCTTCGCACTCTCCCTGGGTAGCCGATACTTGCGGATTGTCTATTGAAATAGTTGTTCCTGTCGGAATTGAAGCTGTTTTTTCATTTGTCTCTACACTCGCACATCCCGTTAGAACAAAAACGAAAGTAGCTATAACCAATACAATTCTTTTCACAATGATACCTCCTTTCGGCCTTATTCATATAGACGACAGATTTTCTAAAAAGTTCCGTGGTCTTTTGGGAAAATTCTAATCTATTGCTCTCATCATAACATAAAAAAGCACCCGCTGACAAGTATAAATCAGGGGTGCACTCCTTGGAGTGCACCCCTGGTGTGTTACCTCGCCCCTCGGCTAAACTTCCGCTTTGCTTTCTTCTGCTCTTTCTCTGCCGCCTCCCGGCGCTTTGCGTCCTCCACGGCCCGCTCTACTTCCTCCGGGCCGAACACCCGCTTGACCCGCTCAAAGTCGGCAACCGTCCCCCGCAGGGCCTTGTTCTCCAATTTCACCTCCTGCAAGCGGTCAGACAACCGCTCGTTGCCCTCCCTGGCCCGTCCATAGTCACCCTGCAACCGCTCATACTTCCCTTTCAACTCGACATAGGCCCGATACAAGGAGCGCAGCACCTTGACGATCTTGGCAAGCAGGGGTTTGGCCTTTTTCTCCCGGTAGGACTTGGCGCTCTCCAGCGGCCCAGGCTCCGGCAATATCCGATCCGGGTCATCGGAGAACTGCGCCGCCAACTGCTCCATGTTCCTCACAGCCGGGGCCAGCTCCTTTAGACGCCGCTCCTGCTGTTCCACCTGTCCCTGCTTCTTGGCCTTAACTGCGTCCAGCTCGGCAATCTCTTTCGCCCTCTGCTCCTTTTTGAAGTCCAGCACAGACAGGTGCTTGTCATGGGTGCCCTTGTCCTCCCACTCTATCCCGTGGCGCTCCATCACGGCGGCAAGCTGTTCCTTTTCAGAGCGTACCCACTGGCTCCACTCCGTATCGCCTCTGGTGCCGCCCTTAAAACCCTGGGCCGCTAACGCCTGTTTCAGCGATACCCTCGTGTCCAGGCCCCGCTTGCTCCCGGTGATGAACGGTACGAAGTCGATGTGCAGATGGGGCGTGGCCTCGTCCATGTGGAGGTGGGCGGAGAACACCCGGAGCCGGGGATTGCGCTCCTGGAAGCCTCTCATGTACTCGTCCAGCACCGCCGCCGCAAGCTGGCCGTCCTCGCCCTCGGCGCTCATATCGTCCTTGTTGCCCACTTGCAGGATGATTTCATGGAACGGCTTTTCCTGCTTGCTGGAACGTATCTTTTCATAGTAGTCCTCGATTTTGCGGTCTGCCCTGGTCTGCTTGTCGTTGTACCGCTTGAGGGCCTCGTCGAAAAGCTCATGGAAAACTGTCTTGATATTTTCGTGGCAGTAGGTTATATTTAAGTGGGAGCGTTCTGGGTCGGTGTTCTTGGCGTTGAACGCCCTGCTGTTGTGGTTCACCGAACCCTGTCCCACCATTGCGCTAATCGTCCTTTTCAAATCAACACTCCTTTCGCCGCGCCAGCGGCGGCCTTTGTTACTTTCTGCGAAAGTAACGCAAAAGCGCTTTTGACGGCCTTGCGGCCATCAAAAGCGCATTTGCGCCCTACGGGGTGGAGTGGGGGCGTTGCCCCCGCCGTCTGCGGACGGCTCCCCCAGCAGGGCCGCCCTTTGAAAAGGGCACCCTGCACCCCGCCTAAACTTTGACACTCGCCGTTGGGCAGGGGGGAAAGGCACAGCCTTTCCCCCCACCCGGCCAGTGTCCTCCGTGGGCCAAAAGTCTAGGGGTTCGGGTTGTATTGCCTTACGGCAATCTCCACCCCCAGGTATGGCCCCTTGACTTTTGGCCCCGCTCCCCGTGACGGCCGTGACGACCGTGACGATGTTTTACACACCGCCCCGCTCTCAAAAAAGCCGTCACAGCCGTCACGGTCGTCACGCCTGGGGCGGTTCCAGGGTGAGGGTGATACTTCTCCCGGCGTGGCTTCTGCTGTTCTCATAGCGGATATGGTAATCCGCCGCCAGCCTCCCGGCCCGGACGTTCAGCCGCATAGCCAGGGCGTTGGGCTTCATGTCGGTCTGGAGCGCCGCCGCCAGCTCCGTGGCCGTACCGCCCCAGGCGGGCCTGTCCGCCGTCACAAGGGCGGCAACGGCCTCTAATACCGGGTCGGGCGGTTCCACCCACGGCTCCGTTTCCAGCCGTTCCAGCTCCCACACAAGGCGCTCCCTGTCCTTGGTGAGATACATCCGCTGGTCTTGCTGGTCACGCCCGGCCACGTCCAGAATGGCGCTGCCGTCCGTCCGTTTCTCCTTTTGAAGAAGAAAGGCCCCGTCCGCCGCACCCAACAGGCCGTTGGTGCCGGAAATCATATCAAACTTGTCGTCTGCCTGTTGCTTTCGGGTGTGGTGTACCAGCAGGAGACAGATACCGCAATCATCGGCAAGGCGTTTCAGTGTGCCCACCACCTCGTAGTCGTTGGCATAGCTGTACTTGTCTCCGCCAGCCTCCCGGACTTTCTGGAGGGTGTCAATGATAATCAGCTTGGTATCGGGGTGTTCCCGGACGAACATTTTGAGCTGTCCCTCCAGGCCAACGCCGAGCTGTTTAGCGTGGATTGCAAAGAGCAGGTCGTTGGTGCCGTCCATGCCGAACATCCGATACAGCCGCCCCTGCAATCGGCGGTGGTCGTCCTCCAACGCCAGATAGAGGACGGTGCCCTTGTGGACGGGGTAGCCCCACAGGGGGAGGCCCATGCTCACATGATAGGCAAGCTGGGCCATCAGGAACGACTTGCCCACCTTGGGCGCTCCCGCAAAGAGGTACGTCCCAGGGTAGAGCAGACCGTCAATGATTGGCGGTCTGCCCTGGTAGACATTCTGGTAAAGCTCACTCATGGAAATGGTGGGGAGATAGGCCGGGTCGGTCATGCGGCGCATTTCCAGAAGCCTTTCCTCCAAACTTTTTTCCTGGGGGTTGTTTTCGGTAGCCGCTTCTGATATACTCATGGCAGTTGCTTGTGAAATGGGCTGTTCCCCGTCTGCGCCAACAGACGGAACCGGGACAGTCCTTTTCGTTTCTCTGGAATCCATCAATCTATCAATCCTCCTTCATTCCATCCAGCGTCATGGTGATAAGGCGGATGGTGGCGAGCAGTTCATCATCCACCCCGCCCCCGGCCTCCATGCGCCGCAGCTCCCCCAGGACGGCGGCGAGCTGGTCACGCAGGGCCTTGTAGACCCTGGGATTGCCCTGCACCACAATGTCCCGGTTGAGCAGCCGCCGGGTGATGTAGTCCTGCTTGGTCAGCCCGGACAGGCGGACGGCAATCTCAAGCTGTTCGTCCTCCTCCGGGGACACCCGGAATGCCACGGTCTTGTTCCGCCAGCGGTTGTGATTGTCCAAATTTTTAGCCGACATTATGCTCCCGTCCTTTCAAAGTCCAGCTTGTCCGCCATTTCCGTCTGCTTGGACGGAAACAGGTGGGCATAGCGGTATGTGATCTCAATACTCTCATGGCCTACCCGGTCAGCAATCGCCACAGCAGAGAAGCCCATATCAATCAGAAGCGAAATGTGCGAATGTCTGAGGTCATGGATTCTGATACGCTTCACACCAGCCTCTTTCGCCCCTCTGTCCATCTCATGGTGGAGATAGCTTTTTGTAACGGTGAAAATGCGGTCTTTCTTCTTGACCCCGTAGAGCATTCCCAGGTAGTCCCGCATTTCGTCACAGAGGAAATTGGGCATTTTAATGGTACGATTGCTTTTCTTGGTTTTCGGAGTGGTAATCACATCCTCGCCGTGGAGCCGCTGGTAGGACTTGTTGATCTTCACCGTCCCGGCCTCAAAGTCGAAGTCCGCCGGGGTGAGGGCCAGCAGCTCCCCCTCCCGAATACCGCACCAGTAGAGCATTTCAAAGGCGTAGTAGGAGAGGGGCTTGTCCATCATGGCCTCCGCAAACCGCTGATACTCCGCCTTTGTCCAGAACAGCATTTCCTTTCGCTCCTCCGTCCCCATGTTCCCAGCTTTGGCGGCGGGGTTGGAACGAAGCTCATAGAAGCGGACAGCGTGGTTGAAAATGGCGCTGAGCTGGTTGTGCAGGGTCTTGAGGTAGATCTGGGAGTAGGGCTTGCGCTGTTCGTCCCGATAGGCCAGCAGCTCATTCTGCCATGCGATCACGTCCTTGGTGGTGATCTCGCTGATCTTCCGCTTGCCGAAGTAGGGCAGAATCTTCTTCTGGATGATGTTCTCCTTTGTCAGCCAGGTGTTTTCTTTCAGCCGGGGCCGCACGTCCTTGGTGTAAAGCTCGACAAAGGCTTCAAAGGTCATATCCATGTCGGCGGTGGTCTGCATTTGAAAGCTGCGCTCCCAGTCCTGGGCCTCCCGCTTGGTGGGAAAGCCCCGCTTGCACTTCTGCTTACGCTCCCCCGTCCAGTCCCGATACCACGCCATGACGTACCATGTGCCCCGCTTTTCGTCCTTAAATACCGGCATTTTCGTTCACTTCCTTTCTGGCTCCGTAAAGCCGTTCGTTGAAATACTGGCGGTTGACCCGCCCTGCAATGGTGATGAAGCCCTTTCCTTTCAGTTCCTCGTTGAGCTGGCGAATGAGCTTGTAGGCGTAGGGCCTCGACACGCCCAGCTCGTCCGCTACCTCGTCCACCCGGATAAACTTGTTCTCCATGCTGGTTCCTCCTTTCTTGAATGATAACGCTATTTGTTTAATGCTGGCTCTATTATACTAACTATATTCCGTTATGTCAAGGCTTTCCAAGAAGAAAATATAAACAAATTTATTTATATTTTGCTTGACAGTTCTAAACATATCTGTTATACTCCAAGTGTCCCCCATTACATAGATTGGAGTTGGCAGTTATGGCGATTGGTGAACGTATTCGCTTCTTCCGCAATAAGAAAGGTGTTACGCAAAAGTATCTCGGTCAGGTGGTGGGGTTCCCGGAACGCTCTGCCGATGTGCGTATGGCGCAGTATGAAACCGGGAGCCGCACCCCCAAGGCCGACCTGACCAGAACGCTGGCGGGCTTCTTTGAAGTGTCCACCGATGCCTTGACCGTCCCTGACATAGACAGCGACATTGGCCTCATGCACACCCTCTTTGCCCTGGAGGACATTCGGGGACTTACCATCGGAGAGATTGACGGCGAAATCTGTTTGAAGCTGGACAAGTCCAAAGGCAAGACCTATGTTGATATGCTTGAAATGCTGTCCGCCTGGGCGGAGCAGGCCAAGAAGCTGGAGGCCGGGGAGATCACCAGAGAGGACTACGACCGCTGGCGCTACAACTACCCCAAGTACGACACCACCCGGAAATGGGTCAAAGTCCCCTCCAAGGAATTGAGCGACTTCCTTGTGGAAGCGTTCAAGGACAGGCTGGGAAAGGATTGACAGACAGCAAAAGCCCTTACCGATGTTGCCATCGGTAAGGGCTTTGTAATATGGTTTCTGTCACCCACAAGCCGCAAAGGAACACTTTTCACCTGCAATCCACCGGGGATACAGAATGATACGGCCTATGGGGAGCGTTATCAAATCGTTATCAAAAGAGAGGCACAAAACCGTCTATCCGTTGTGCCGCAACGGGTTCAAAGTTTCAAAAACTCATTCCCACTCAATAGTCGCGGGGGGCTTGGAGGTAATATCGTAGACGATGCGGTTGATGTGGGGCACCTCGTTGACGATACGGACGGAGACCCGGTCCAGCACATCGTAGGGGATCCGGGTCCAGTCGGCGGTCATGAAGTCCGTGGTGGTGACACTGCGGAGGGCCAGAGTATAATCATAGGTCCGGCCATCGCCCTGCACACCTACGGAGCGCATATTGGTCAGCACCGCGAAATACTGACTCATGGCGCTCTCCAGATGCGCCTTGGCGACCTCGTCCCGGAAGATAAAATCCGCCAGGCGCAGAATATCCAGCTTTTCCTTCGTCACATCCCCCAGGCAGCGGATGGCAAGGCCGGGGCCGGGGAAGGGCTGGCGCATCACCAGATACTCCGGCAGACCCAACTCACGGCCCAGCTGCCGCACCTCGTCCTTAAAGAGCATCCGCAGAGGCTCGATGATCTCCTTGAAATCCACATAATCCGGCAGACCGCCCACATTGTGATGGCTCTTGATCACGGCTGCGTCACCTGCGCCGGACTCGATCACATCCGGGTAAATCGTACCCTGAGCCAAGTAATCCACCTGGCCGATTTTTTTGGCTTCCGCCTCAAAGACCCGGATGAATTCCTCGCCGATGATCTTCCGTTTGCGCTCCGGCTCGCTGACGCCGGCCAGCTTGCTCAAAAACAGCTCCTCCGCGTTGACCCGGACGAAGTTGATGTCCCACTTTCTGAAGGCCTCCTCTACCTCGTCTCCCTCGTTGAGACGCATGAGGCCGTGGTCCACAAATACGCAGGTCAGCTGATTGCCTACGGCCTCCGCTATCAGCGCCGCCGCCACAGAGGAATCCACGCCGCCGGAGAGGGCCAGCAGCACCTTGCCGTCCCCCACCTTTTCCCGGATCTGACGGATGGCAACCTCTTTATAATCTCCCATGGTCCACTGCCCCTTTGCGCCGCAGACCTCATAGAGGAAGTTGCGGAGCATGGCGGTGCCGTAGGCGGTGTGATTCACCTCCGGGTGGAACTGGACGCCGTAAAAGCCCCGGCGCTCGTCACAAATGGCCACGTTGGGACAGGCGTCGGAATGGGCCACCAGTTCAAAACCCTCCGGCACCTTCTCCATATAGTCGCCGTGGCTCATCCAGGTAACGCTCTCGGCAGGCAGGCCCTTGAACAGCTTGCAGTCGGTTCTGAAATAGGTCTCCGTCTTGCCGTACTCCCGGGCGGAATCCGCCGTAGCCGCCGTCACCCGGCCGCCCAGATTGTGAGCGATGAGCTGACAGCCGTAGCAAATGCCCAGAATGGGGATACCCAGCTTGAAAATCTCCGGGTCTGCCTGCGGGGACGCGGGATCGTACACACTGTTGGGCCCGCCGGTAAAGATAATGCCGATGGGGGCCATCGCCTTGATCTCCGCCACTGGGGTGGTGTAGGGCCTGACCTCGCAGTATACGCTGCATTCCCGGACCCGCCGGGCGATAAGCTGATTATACTGACCTCCGAAATCGAGAACTAAAACGGTTTGTGATGCCATAGAGACCTCCTGAAAAATAACGATTCAGATATTGCGGCTTTATGCGTTTTCACGCTCCAGCGCCGCCTGGACAAAACCCTTGAACAGCGGATGGGCATGGTTGGGGCGGGATTTGAATTCCGGGTGATACTGAACGCCCACAAAGAACGGCTGGTCCGTCAGCTCCACCGTCTCCACCAGCCGCCCATCGGGGGACAGCCCGGAGAGGACCAGTCCCGCGGAGGTGAGGGCCTCCCGGTAGTCGTTGTTGAATTCGTAGCGGTGGCGGTGACGTTCAGAGATCTCCAGCGTGCCGTAGCACCGCTCCATGGTGGTGCCGGGCCGGATCACGCAGGGATAAGCCCCCAGCCGAAGCGTGCCGCCCTTGTCGATCTCGTCGCTCTGTCCCGGCATGAAGTCGATGACCTTGTTTTCGCACAGCTCGTTGAACTCGCCGGAATCCGCGTCGGCGATCTCGGCGGCGTGGCGGGCATATTCGATCACAGCGATCTGCATTCCCAGACAGATACCGAAATAGGGTACCCGATGCTCCCGGGCGTATTTCGCCGTCAGGATCATGCCGTTGATCCCCCGCTGGCCGAAGCCGCCGGGGACGATGATGCCGTCCAACGCGCCCAAAACCGCCTCCGCATCGCTTTCCGTAATGGTCTCGGAGTCGATCCAGCGGATGTCCACCTCAGCCCCCAGAGCATAGCCCGCATGGCGCAGTGCCTCTGCCACGGAGAGATAGGCGTCATGAAGCTGAACGTATTTGCCCACCAGACCGATGGTCACACGTCTGTCCGCATGTTTGATCCGCTCCACCATGTGTTCCCACTCCGTCAGCTTCGGTGCCGGGGCGTCGATGCCCAACTCCCGGCAGACCACAGAGGAAAAGTGGGACTGCTCCAGCATCAGCGGCGCTTCATACAAACAGGGCAGCGTAATGTTCTCAATGACGCAGTCGGGCTTTACATTGCAGAACATGGAGATTTTCTGGAAAATAGAAGGCTCCAGCGGCTCGTCGCACCGGAGGACGATGAGGTTGGGATTGATCCCCATGCCCTGAAGCTCCTTGACGGAATGCTGGGTGGGCTTGGACTTGTGCTCATCGGAGCCCCGGAGGAAGGGCACCAACGTCACATGGATAAAGAGGCTGTTCTCCCGGCCCATCTCCAGAGAGATCTGCCGGACGGCCTCCAGAAAGGGCTGGGACTCAATGTCGCCGATGGTGCCGCCGATCTCGGTGATGACCACGTCGGCGTCCGTTTGCTTACCCACCCGATAGACAAATTCCTTGATCTCATTGGTGATGTGGGGGATCACCTGCACGGTGGAGCCCAGATACTCCCCACGGCGCTCCTTGTTCAGAACGTTCCAGTACACCTTGCCGGTGGTGAGGTTGGAGTATTTGTTCAGATCCTCGTCGATGAACCGCTCATAGTGACCCAGATCCAGATCCGTTTCCGCGCCGTCCTCGGTGACGTAGACCTCGCCGTGCTGATAGGGGCTCATGGTGCCGGGGTCTACATTGATGTAGGGGTCCAGCTTCTGAGCGGCCACCTTCAGCCCTCTTGTCTTTAAAAGGCGGCCCAGAGACGCCGCAGTAATGCCCTTACCCAACCCGGATACCACGCCGCCGGTCACAAAAATGTATTTCGTCATACGTCCTCCTCCGAAAATTTCACGTTCTGTCTACGCAGTCCCGCTTTGGCAGTTTTTATTTATAAGTCGACAAGATCTGCTCCGCCACGGCCCGCTTCGTCACACAGCGATCCATCGCCTGCTTTTCGATGTATCGGTGGGCCTCCTGCTCCGTCATATTCAGTTCCCCGATCAGCAGCCACTTGGCCCTGTTCACCAGGCGGATCTCCTCCATCTTTTCCTCAATGGTGGCATTCTTCTTTTCCAGCCCCCGCAAACGCTCCCGGGTACCGCACAGCAGCCGCAGGGATTGGGTAAACAGCTGGGTCGACATAGGCTTGGACAGCACCAGAACGCCCTGTGGCGTCAGCCGTCCGTCAATATCCGGAAAATGCTCTGCCTTCACCAGCAGCAGTACCCCGGCGGCGCTGTGCTGGCAGATATCCTGCGCCAGTCGGGTGCCGAACTCATCCGGCAGCGGCGTGTTGATCACCACCAGATCGTAGCTGTTTTCCAGCAGCTCCCGGCGGGCACCGGCGGCGTCCGTCAGCACCGTGACCGGCCAATAGAACCGCTCCGGCAGAAGGCTCCGGACAGATTCATTGAATTTTGCGGAGGCGGACACCACCAGAACGCTGTACGCATGGCCAAGCTCCATCGTTGTCCCCCTCCTTTTCTATGTTTTTTACCGCGTGCTTTCTGAGCGGTCAGGTATAGTATTGGATGATCGCTGCAGGAAGATGTTCTTTGATAAAATCACTGGCGGCTGCCGCTGCCTTGGCCTCCGCCCAGGTCTCCGGCAGTCTGCGATACCGGGCCCGGATCTCCTCCGGCGCCGTGTAGAGGTTCAGATCCGCCGCAGGCGGCAGCTGCATGTTGTGAGCAACGCCCTCCATTCCCGCCCGAATCAGCAGGACAAAGGCCAGATACGGGTTGCACAGTGGGTCCGGAGACCGCAGTTCCGCCCGCCGGTATTCCCCCACCGCCGCCGGGACCCGGATGAGCTGAGAGCGGTTCTCAGCGGACCAGGAAAGATAGCCGGGTGCCTTCCAGCTTCCAAAGCGGCGGTAGGATTCCTCCGTGGGGTTCAGGAACGCCGTCATGGCCTCCACATGGGCCAGCACCCCGGCAAGGACCTGGGGCATCACGTCCCGCTTATCCTCGCTGACAGCGGAGAAGTTGATGTGCATTCCGTTGCCCGCCTTGTCTGCCAGAGGCTTGGGTCCGAAATCGGCATACAGCCCGTTCCGGGCCGCCACCGTATCCACAGCCGCCCGGAAGGTCACGGCGTTATCCGCCGCAGTGACCGGGTCTGCATAGCGGAAATCAATTTCGTTCTGGCCGGGGCCCTCCTCATGGTGAGAGCTTTCCGGCCGGATGCCCATGCGCTCCAGCGTCAGGCAGGCCTCCCGGCGGACATTCTCCCCCTTGTCTGCCGGGGCAATGTCCATGTAACCGGCACGGTCATAGGGAATTTTGGTAGGCTCGCCGTCCTCGTCCAGCCGGAACAGATAGAATTCCATCTCCGTTCCGAAGGCAAAGGTCAATCCGGCCTTTTTGGCGTCCTCTACCGTTTTTTTCAACAGGCTCCGGGCGTCCGCGCCGATGACGGTGCCGTCTGGCTGGGTCACGGCGCAGAACATCCGCACCACCCGTCCATGCTCCGGCCGCCAGGGCAGCACACAGAGGGTGGACGGGTCCGGGCGCAGCAGCAGATCAGAGTGGACCTCCCCGCCGAAGCCGGGAATGGCGGAGCCGTCGATGGCAATACCGTACTGGAAGGCCCGGTCCAGTTCCTCCGGCATAATGGCGATATTTTTCTGGCGGCCCGCCGCGTCGCAGAAGGCCATGCGGATGAACTTCACGTCCTCCTCCGCCGCATACTGCTTGATCTCCTCAACCGAATACTGCATATTGTCTCCGCCTTTCCGTTATGGTTTCCGTATGCATGCCCGGCGATCCAGGCCCCCTCACTTTTTGATGCAACTGTTATAGCACACCTTTTTATAAATTTACAATATGTAAAACAGAAAAAAATCATGGTTTTCCGGGACTTATTCTCCGTCATGCTCACACATTGGGGGCTACCGCTGCCGGTCTGGTCACCTGTCCTGTTTTGCGCTCTGCGGCGATTCTTTTCCAACCGCCAGCCCGTTCTGCAACAAAAAAGGCGTCCACTTCCAACGGGAGCCCATGCTCCCGCTGAAAATGAACGCCTTTGCTCATTTTGTATTCAAAAAAGACCTGATTCAACAAATTAGATTAAATCGTACCATGTGCGTCTGCGCTTGTCAATCATTTTTCTGTCGAACACGGTGCAAAAAGGAGGGCCTGCGCCCTTCCTTTTGTCCTTGGCTGCCTCTTATACCGTGCCGGTGACGATCAGCTCGCTGACGCCGGGGGTCACGGCCCACGCCCCGGTCACCGGGTCCTGGGTGTACGTGGCCGCAGGGACGGTGATCTGCCCCGCTGTTGTGGCGAACAGTCCAGTGGTCCCGTCATAGGTGTACTGCGTACCGGCAGTCCAGGGTGCGCCGTTATAGGTCACCGTGAGACAGTTGAGAACCGGATCGAAGGTATCCCGGAGGATCACATCGTCCGTCGCGGTGACGGGGGTATTGCCGGTGTTCTGGATGGTAAAGGTGTAGGTGATCCGGCCGTTCTCCGCTACCACCGTGGGATTCAGTCCCTTGGTGATGGACAGTCTCGGGCTGCTCACCGCGCCAACTGTCTCCTCCGCCGTCACAGGTGCGGCCAGTCCACCGCCGGTCACGGTGACGGTGTTGACAATACTGGACTCCGCTGCCAGCGGCGCGTAGCGGGTCACCTCCGTCTCGTAGATCACAAGGGCACTGCCCCCGGCAGGGACCGTGATGCCGGTAACGGTCATGGGCGGTCCGGCGTTGACGGCCGGAGCGGCTTGCAGTGCGCCGTTTACATAGTACCGAACGCTGCCCGGCAAATAGGCCAGCGGATACAGGGTCGCTCCGCCAAAGGTGTAGCCGCCCAGGTTGTCGGAAATGGTCAGGCCCGTCAGGGGCGTGATGCCGCTGTTGGTAAGGCTGACCACATACGTGACCGTCCCGCCCGGCTCGTAATTCTCCCGCACCGCCGTTTTTGCGGCGGTCAGGACCTCCCTCAGCTCCCCGGTGACAATATTGGAATTGACGGTACCGCCGGTATAGGTGAGGGTCGCCATATTCTGAAAGGATGTGGGCATAAAACAAGCCTCCTTAAAATCGCTCAGATTCGCGCGTCTGCGCGTTCCATTCTATGCGCCGGAACAGCACACGGTCCCCCGCCATTCTCTAAAAGCAATAAAAAAAACAGCCCACCTTTGGCACTTTCGGAAAAAATCTGGTTTTGCCGTGGGAAAGCGTTGATTTTTTTCGGGAACCGTGCTATCTTGATAACAAGCGAAATCGTTTTCTTGCGGATGTAGTTTCCGCACGTCTGTTAACGGACACAGAAAAATCCGTTTGCGCTTTCGCTAACCTTTTCCCCGCAAACCATTTTCTATTTGTACGCTTATCCAAATAATGATCCTAAATATTCATAAGGAGGACGTTTTATGTTTGATCCGAAAACTGTTTCCCTGGGTATTGCTCCCATCGGCTGGTGCAATGACGATATGCCGGAGCTGGGTGCCGAGAACACCTTCCAGCAGACCGTCAGCGAGATGGCTCTGGCCGGCTTCACCGGCTGCGAGATCGGCAACAAGTATCCCACCGACCCCGCTGAGCTGAAGAAGGCTCTGGACCTGCGCGGTATGCGCATCGCCAGCCGCTGGTATTCTTCCTTCATCCTGACCCGTTCCATGGAGGAAGAGGAGAAGGACTTCATCGCCAACCTGGACTTCCTGGAGGCTGTCGGCGCAAATCACATCAACGTCTCCGAGCAGAGCTACTCCATCCAGGGCAAGGTGGACGTGCCCATCCTCACCGGCGGCCACAAGCATGTCATGAACGATGAGGAGTGGGATCGCTTCTGCAAGGGTCTGAACCGTCTGGGCCAGATCGCTTCCGAGCGTGGCTTCAAGCTGTGCTTCCATCATCACATGGGCACCGTGGTCCAGACCAGCGAGGAGACCGACCGCATGATGTCCAACACCGATCCCCGGTATGTGTTCCTCTGCTATGATACCGGCCACTTCACCTTCGCCGGCGAGGATCCCCTGGCCATGCTGAAGAAGTATGTGGACCGCGTGGGCCATGTCCATCTGAAGGATATGCGTCTGCCCGTGGTGGAGGAAGCCCGTAAGAACAACTGGTCCTTCCTGCAGTCCGTCCGCAATGGCGCTTTCACCGTCCCCGGTGACGGCAACGTGGACTTCGATCCCGTGTTCAAGGTGCTCTCCGATGCCGGCTATCAGGGCTGGCTGCTGGTGGAGGCTGAGCAGGATCCCGCCAAGGCCAATCCTCTGGAATACGCCATCAAGGGCCGTACCTACATCCGGGAGCACACCGGTCTGTAAATCGCGCGATGGGAGGGCCCCGGTCCTCCCCACCGCGTTTCCACACCACTTTTTGACATCAAACAGGAGATGTTTCCAATGACTTATTTTAATAAGAACAAGGAACTCAAGCGGGGCTACAACGCCTATATCGACGAATCCACCAACTACATGGGTACCCTGATGAACGTGGGCCTGCTGGTGATGGAGGACGGCGACACCTATACCTACGAAAGCGCCGACCGCGAGGTTGCCATCCTGCTTTTCGAGGGCAAGGTCACCTATGAATACGCCGGCAAGACCGTTGAGGCCGACCGCCCCAACTGCTTCCATCACGAAGCCTACTGCCTGCTGGCTCCCAAGGGCACCAAGATCACCCTGACGGCTCACAGCCACAGCGAGCTTTACATGCAGGACACCCTGAACGAGAAGGATTATGAGCCGGTCATGTACACCCCGGAGACCGTCCAGACCCAGCACGCCGGTTCCAAGGGCGAGTTGATGGGTGCTATGGAGCGTGAGATCAAGACCTTCTTCGACTATGACAACGCCCCCTTCTCCAACATGGTGCTGGGTGAGGTGCTGAACCGTCCCGGCAAGTGGTCCTCCTATCCTCCTCATCATCATCCCCAGCCGGAGGTCTATTTCTACCGTTTCGACTATCCTCACGGCTTCGGCGCCGGTTTTGCCAACGGCGATGTTTACAAGACCGAGCAGAACGGCTGCGCCGTCATCAACCACGGCTTCCACTCTCAGGTGGTAGCTCCCGGCTACGCCATGTGCTACGCCTGGGGTATCCGGCATCTGGAGGGCGATCCCTGGCTGAAGACCCGCATCGACGACAAGGAGCACGAGTGGCTGTGGAAGCCCGATGCCAATGACCACATCTATCCCAATCATTGATCGGAGGTAACAAAAGCATGAAAACTGTCCGTTTGACCATGGCGCAGGCTTTGGTCCGTTTTCTGGAAAATCAGTACATGGAGGTTGACGGTGCCCAGCACCGCTTCGTCCGCGGCGTGTTCATCATTCCCGGCCACGGCAACGTGGTGGGTCTCGGTCAGGCGCTGAGCCAGGAGGCCAAGCACCTGGAGATCTATCAGGGCAAGAACGAGCAGGGCATGGCCCAGGCCGCCGTGGCCTTCGCCAAGCAGATGAAGCGTAAGCAGATCTGCGTTGCCACCTCCTCCGTGGGCCCCGGCGCCGCCAACATGGTCACCGCCTGCGGCACCGCCACCGCCAACAACATCCCCCTGCTGGTGCTGCCCGGCGACACCTACGCCTGCCGTCAGCCCGACCCCGTTCTGCAGCAGGTGGAGCACACCAACTCCCTGGCCACCACCACCAACGACGCTTTCAAGGCCGTGTGCCGCTACTGGGACCGCGTTGTCCGTCCCGAGCAGCTGATGAGCGCTATGATCAACGCCTTCCGGGTGCTGACCGATCCCGCCAACACCGGTGCGGTCTGCGTTGCCATGCCTCAGGACGTTGAGGGTGAGGCCTATGATTATCCCGTGAGCTTCTTCGCCAAACGCGTCTGGCGTCTGGAGCGCCGCCCCGCCACCGAGGCCGCTCTGGCTGACGCTGCCGAGGCCATCCGCAAGGCCAAGCGCCCCATGATGATCTGCGGCGGCGGCGTCCGCTATTCCGAGGCGCACGCCGAGTTCCTGCACTTTGCCGAGACCTTCGGCATCCCCTACGGTGAGACCCAGGCGGGCAAGTCCGCTACCGACTGGCTGCACCCCCTGAACTTGGGCGGCGTGGGCACCACCGGCTGCTCCGCGGCCAACGAGATCGCCCGGAAGGCCGATCTGGTCATCGGCGTGGGCACCCGCTACACCGACTTCACCACCGCTTCCAAGTGGCTGTTCAAGGATACCTGCAAGTTCGTCAACATCAACGTCTCTGAGTTCCAGAGCCTGAAGATGGAGGCTGTCCCCGTGGTGGCTGACGCCAAGGAAGCCCTGCCCCGTCTGGAAAAGCTGCTGGAGGGCTATCAGACCGCCTATAAGGATGAGGTCAAGGTCGCCAAGGAGAAGTGGATCGATGAGCTGAACCGCCTCGATCACATCACCTTCTCCGACAAGAAGAGCTGGAAGCCGGAGATCAATGACGCCAACGCCGATTCCGCCAAGCGCTTCGCGCAGGACGTCAATGCCCAGCTGACCCAGACTTCCGCTCTGGGCGCCATCAACGCCATGATGAGCGAGGGCGACGTTGCCATCGGCGCCGCCGGCTCTCTGCCCGGCGATATGCAGCGGATGTGGCGTCCCACCGGCGTGGACACCTACAACATGGAGTACGGCTATTCCACCATGGGTTACGAGGTGGCCGGCGCTCTGGGTGTGAAGCTGGCCATCGGCGACAAGCACGAGGTCTATTCCTTCTGCGGTGATGGCAGCTTCAATATGCTCCACGGTGAGCTGATCACCGCCTGCCAGGAGCACAAGAAGATCAACATCTGCCTGTTCGACAACGCCTCCTTCGGCTGCATCAACAACCTGCAGGTTGGCCACGGCAACGTCACGCTGTGCACCGAGCTGCGCTATCGCAATAAGGATGGCCTGTTCGGCAACTTCATGAACATCGACTACGCCAAGGTGGCGGAGGCTTACGGCTGCAAGAGCTACACCGTCCGCACCATGGAAGAGCTGGTGGCCGCCTTCGAGGATGCCAAGAAGGTAAAGAACGTCCCCGTCCTCTTCGACATCAAGGTCCTGCCCAAGACCATGACCGACGGCTATTCCTCCTGGTGGCGCGTGGGTGACACCGAGGTGTCCGAGCGCAAGGAGAACCTGGCGGCTTATGCCGACCTGCAGGCTCACCTGAAGGAAGTCCGGAAGTACTAAGATCATTTTTGCTTACGAAAACCCATCCAAACTATAAAAAAGGAAGGTTACTAACATGGAAAACGTATTGAAGATCGGCATTATCGGCTGCGGCGCTATCGGCAAGGATCACTGCCGCCGCATCATTGAGACCGTCCCCGGTGCTACCGTTGTGGCCGTGTCCGACTATGTGGCCGCCGCCGCTGACGACACCGCCGCCAAGTACGGCATCAAGTCCTACGGCAATGACTGCGACGGCATGATCAAGGACCCCGAGGTCGAGGCCGTGGTCATCACCTCCATCGACCCCACCCATCATGACTATGTCATGAAGACTCTGGCCGAGGAGAAGTGGTGCTTCTGCGAGAAGCCCCTGAGCCAGAACGCCGCTGACTGCGAGGACATCATCAAGCGCGAGCAGGAGATCGGCAAGCGTCTGGTGCAGGTGGGCTTCATGCGTCACTATGACCGCGGCTATGCCGAGATGAAGCGCATCATCGACTCCGGCGAGATCGGCAAGCCCCTGCTGATCAAGTGCTGCCACCGCAACGTTGCTCAGGGCCCGGGCTTCAAGACTGAGAACGGCGTCACCAACGTGGCCATCCATGAGCTGGACATCTGCCGCTGGCTGCTGGGCGACGAGTATGAGGACGTGCAGTGCGTCAAGGTCCGTCAGAGCTCCAACTCCAACAAGGGCTATGACAACCCCCAGGTCATGCTGATGCGCACCAAGAACGGCTGCTTCATCGACGTAGAAGTTCAGGTTGCTGACGGCTACGGCTATGACATCCAGTGCGAGGTCGTCTGCGAGAACGGCACCGTGAAGCTGCCCGATCCCTACGCTGTGGTCCGCCGCTCTCGTCCCGCCGGTTGGGACAGCGTCCAGCCCGCCGAGTCCATGCCCATCATGACCGACTGGAAGGAGCGCTTCATTGAGGCTTATGACATCGAGTTCTGCAAGTGGGTGGAGTCCGTCCACGCCGGCAAGCTCACCGGCCCCTCCTCTTGGGACGGCTATGTGGCCTGCGTGGCTGGCGATGCTCTGAACGCCTCCCGCGGCACCTCTCAGTTCATGAAGGTGGAGACCATGGAAAAGCCCGAGATGTACAAGTAATCTCACCCCATCCAATATAAAACACGGAGCCTGGCCAATGGTCAGGCTCCGTGTTTTATGCTTTTTCGCAAGTGCCGGAGTTTTCTCCGGCGCTTTTGCTTTTTCGATACAAACGCGGTTCAGCGTTCAAACAGCTTCCTCACTCCACCTCTAAGTGAACGGACTTATGGAACTGAGGCTCCACCAGACCGGGGATCTCCACGGCGTCGGTAAAATACAGATTCTCGACATACTCCTGCAGCAGGGACACCACATAGGGATGGGGCCGTTCGTCAGGCCGCCGGGCCGCCACCGTCACCACCGCCGTTTTGGGCTGGAGCTTTTCCAGCAGCTTCCGGGAGGTGGAATCGAAGGAGGCATGGTGGGGCACCTTCAGAATGTCACAGGGGGTCAGATTCACGGTCTCCCACACATGGGCATAGGCGTCTCCGCCCAGAACGATCTCCTTGCCGTGGTAATACAGCCGCTGGCGCAGAGAGCACACGTTTATGGATTTGGCCCAGCGCACCAGTTCATATCCGTTCCGCTCTCCGTTGAAGGCCGCGTCATAGATCTCCTTCTGCCGCCGGTACAGGGCCGGTTCGCCACAGAGGATATCCATTTTCAAGTCCGGCGTCAGCTGGAGGGAAATCGTTTCCGTCCCCGGCACCAATTCAAACTGCTTGATACGGCCGGGGTGACTTTGCAGCGCCTCGGTATAGATCTGGAGGCAGAGGAGGGCGTTTCTCGCAGCCTTGGGCAAGTTGTTATCCGGATGGAAGAGGGCCAGCTCCGGGGCATTTTCCGGTGGCAGATAGGTGGTGTAAAACCGGTCGATGGTCACGGCATCCAGCACCCGACCAAGACCGCCGATATGATCCCGGTGGAAATGCGTAGCCAGAGCCACATCCAGATGGGTCACGCCCAGTTCCCGGAGAAAATCTCCCGCATAGATCCGCTGAGACCGGGGGTCCAACTCTCCCGGATGATCGTCCCGCACCAGACAGTCATGGCCAAAATCCACCATCAAGGCAAACTTCTGCTGCGTTCCCTCCATCTCCCGAATGAGAATACAGTCTCCGTTGCCTATGTTGATAAAGTCCAAAGCCAGCATACGCAGTCCCCCTCCTGTGTTGTTGTTACAAAGATACCATACCGCGTGAACGTTTACAACGAAAAGCGGCCCCTGCGTCAGCCAAAATTTTCCTTTGGATTTTGACAGTTTCCACAAGAAACCCGCGGCGGGCAAAATGCCCGCCGCGGGTTCTCTTCGTTTTGATCGGTTTCCCTCGAACAGTCACGCTTTTCCGTAAATGACCGTCTGCTGCCAGCCGCCGGCTCCTTCCTCCGTTCCGGTGTCTGGCAGGAGGTCCGTTTCCGGCTCCGCAGGCTCCTCAGCCGGCGTCTCCGGCGGCGTGGACACAGCCCGGTTCTCCACGGTGATCTTCCGTGCGGTGATCCACTGGGTGCCGCTGCGCCAGTAAACGGTGACGGTGTCCCCCACATTCAGCAGCGGGGCCTCCGGCACCTGGGCGGCGCTGACGTACACGGAGAAGCTGTCCTCCCCCTCAAAGCGGAGGTAATAGACGCTGGTCCCCTCAATGACGGCGCTGCGGATCTCGGCGATGGTGCCCTTTGTCTCCTGGAGCGTCTGATCCTCTGCGGGCACCTCCGCATCGGCCCGGTCGATAATGCCGTTATTCAGCAGCGTTTTCCGGTAATTCTCCTCACACTGGGCCACGGTCTGCCCCGTCTCCACAATATTGTACTGTTGGACGTTCACCATGGCATACATCTTCACCAAACCGTCCTCGCCCTTCAAAGCCATGAAGTAGGTGGGCTGGTCGGCGATATTCAGCAACAGCGGGAAGGTGGCGGAATAGCGCATCTGCTGGACCTGGCTCTGGGCAGAGCTTTGGGCAGAGGTCTCCGTCGCACCGGCGCAGGGGTAGAACCGGGTCTCCTTGGTCCGCTGATTGGTGAGGATGAAACCAATGTTGGACTGGTCGCTGGTAACGGAGGTCACACCGGTGTACATATACACATCGTCATTGATGGCAATATAGTTCCAGCCCGCCGTGGTCAGCGTCACATCCCGCTGGCCGAAGTAGGCGTTCAGAAAGCCGTTGTGGAACTGGCCGTAATAGTCATACTGATCCATGATGATGTCGGAGGAATACAGCCGATCCACCCAGGTGGGCACATCCTCGTAATACTGGCTCTCGCCGCTGACGGCGTTCACCAGCACGGCGCCCTTCACGTCCGTGCCGCCGAAAAGTCCGATGCGCTTGACGATCCGAGAGCAGACCCAGTAGGGGGTGCCCTCTTCGTCGATCTCAAACACCGGCTCGTCGAACATCATGGTGGGGTACTGGAACCGCAGGTGGCGGTAGAGGTTCCGGGAGAAGTGCTCCGCCGTGGTGTACTTCATGCCCTCGTCCAGCCGGACCACCTCCGCCTCCTGGGTCACCATGTCGATGACGATATAGGCAGGCAGACCGTTGGAGCGGTTGGTGAACCACTTGATGAGATCCCCGTAGGCAAGGCTCGTGACCCGCACGGGGCGGCCCTTATAGTTGATCTGGGTGTAGTTGGGCAGGATCTCAAACTGAGACACCATATCCGCCAGCTCACCCAGCTTCCGGCTGCCCAATCGGGCGGCGGAGTCGCTGTCCAGCATAGGGATCTGGTCATAGCGGATCTCCTCCACCTCCGTGACGAAGTCACCGGTGGTCAAGGGCAGCAGCTTGCTGTAGGCACCGGCCCGCAGCACCACCCAAGAGGAAAGGGAGCCAATGGCGATGGCTGCGATCATGGCGATCACCACGAAGAAGGGTATGGTGCACTGCTTTTTCACAAAGCCGAGATACCCTCTCGCACCGGTGCCCTGAAATCCGGAGGTCAGGACAGCGCAGCCGCAGTACACGGCGCACAGCAGGAACACAAAGAAGTAAAATTCCTCCGCATGGGGGTTCAGGGCGGGCAGCTCCACATAGAAGTACACCAGCCCCACCAGCGCCGTCACGGCGATGTTGATGAGGGTGCGGGTCACGGGAGTGCCGATGGGCTTCCGGGGCTTACGCTCCCGCTGAGGGCGCTCGCCCCCCTGTCCGAAATCTCCGGGGTTGAAGCCGCCGAAATTGAAGGTAAAGGGCATAGGGTTTGCCTTCCTTTCCAAAAGTTATCAAAACTGATACAAATTTATCATACCGGAAAAGTATGAACAAATCAAGGCCGCCCGCCGACGTTGGGCCAAAAGGTCCCTCTGCCGCCGAACGCGGCAGAGGGACCTTGATTTTATTGGAAGGGCCGTTACTTGGTGACGACCAGCTTGTCGTCCTCCACAGCCAGCTTGGCGGTATCGCCGGTCTTGAGGGTGCCATCCAGCATCTTCTCGGCCACAGCGTCCTCCACCTTGCTCTGGATGGCCCGGCGCAGGGGACGGGCACCGTACTTGGGGTCGAAGCCCTCCTTGGCCAGTTCCTTCACCGCCTCGTCGGAAGCGTCCAGATGGATGTCCATGGTCTCCATACGGTCCGCCACGGTCTTGAGCATCCGGCGGGCAACCTCCTCAATATTCTGCTCAGTGAGAGCGCGGAACACGATGATATCGTCGATCCGGTTCAGGAACTCCGGACGGAAGGTCTGGCGCAGCTCCGCCAGAACGGTCTCCTTGGCCTGAGCGTAGGCAGCGTCGGCATCCGCCTCAGCCTTCTTGTCATCAGCGTCGAAGCCCAGCTTCGCACCGGCGGCGGTCAGCGCCTTGGCGCCGATGTTACTGGTCATGACGATGACGGTGTTCTTGAAGTCTACGGTGCGACCCTGAGAGTCGGTGATCCGGCCATCGTCCAAAATCTGAAGCATGATGTTCCAGACGTCCTCGTGGGCCTTTTCGATCTCATCGAACAGCACCACGGAGTAGGGCTTACGGCGCACCTTCTCCGTCAACTGACCGCCCTCATCATGGCCCACATAGCCGGGAGGGGAACCGATGAGGCGGGATACTGTATGCCGCTCCATGTATTCGGACATATCGATCCGGATCATGGCGTTCTCGTCACCGAACATGGCCTCTGCCAGAGACTTGCACAGTTCCGTCTTGCCCACGCCGGTGGGGCCCAGGAACAGGAAACTGCCGATGGGACGCTTGGGGTCCTTCAGACCCACACGGCCACGGCGGATGGCCCGGGCCACGGCCTTTACAGCCTCGTCCTGACCCACCACACGCTTATGAAGGATATCCTCCATGTGCAACAAGCGCTGGCCCTCGTCCTCTGTCAGACGGGTCACAGGGATACCGGTCCAACCAGACACCACAGCGGCGATGTCCTCCGCGTTGACGTCCCGGTGCTCCTGATTATTCTTGCGGCGCTTGTCACGCTCGATCTCCACCTGCTCCTTGTAGTCCTTCTCGATGTCCCGCAGCTGGGCGGCCTTCTCAAAGTCCTGGGCGTTGATGGCGGCGTCCTTGTCCTTGGACAGGGCGTTGATCTTCTCCTCCAGGCTCTTGAGTTCCTCGGAGGGTTCCTCCTGCTCCATCCGCACCCGGCTGGCGGCCTCGTCCATCAGGTCGATGGCCTTGTCGGGCAGGAACCGGTCATTGATATACCGGGTGGACAGCTCCACGGCGGCCTTCAGCGCCTCGTCGGTGATGTGCAGCTTGTGGTGCTGCTCATACTTCTCCCGCAGGCCCTTCAGGATCTCCAGTGTGACCTCCTGACTGGGCTCGCCCACCGTCACCGGCTGGAACCGGCGCTCCAGAGCGGCGTCCTTTTCGATATACTTGCGATATTCGTTCAGGGTGGTGGCGCCGATGATCTGGATTTCACCGCGGCCCAGCGCGGGCTTGATGATGTTGGCGGCGTCCACAGCGCCCTCGGCGGAGCCTGCGCCCACGATGGTGTGCAGCTCATCGATGAAGAGGATGATGTTGCCGTTCTTCTGAACCTCCTGCATCACCTTCTTGATACGCTCCTCAAATTCGCCCCGGTACTTGGTGCCGGCCACCATGCCGGAAAGGTCCAGAGACAGGAGCTTCTTATCCAGCAGGTTTTCCGGCACATCGCCCATGGCGATCTTCCGGGCCAGGCCCTCGGCGATGGCAGTCTTGCCCACGCCGGGCTCACCGATCAGGCAGGGGTTGTTCTTGGTGCGGCGGGACAGGATCTGGATGACCCGCTGGATCTCGTCATCACGGCCGATGACAGGGTCCAGCTTGCCGGTCCGGGCATCCGCCGTCAAGTCACGGGTGAACTCTGCCAGTGTCTTGCTGCCCTTGCCGTCCTCCTTGGCGGAACCGGCTGCCGGAGTACGGCTGTCGCCGCTCTGGGCCGCTCTGGGCGCGGCGGTGAGCTTCTTCATCAGCGCGGTATAGAGCTGACGGGCATCCACACCGGCGGACCGCAGAATACGGACTGCCATGTTGTTGCCCTCCCGCAGAATACCGGCCAGCAGATGCTCGGTGCCGATGTAGGCATAGCCGCCCCGGATGGAATCCTCCATGGCGATCTCCACAACGTGCTTGGCGCGAGGGGTCAGACCCTGAGCGGGATTGCCGCCGGGAAGACCGGCGCCGACGCTTTTCCGAACCATTTCCGTCAGCAGGTCGTCGGTCAGGCCCGCCTCCGTCAGGACGGTGTGGGCCATGCCCTCGTCCTCACGCATCAGGCCCAGCAGCAGGTGTTCCGTTCCCACATAGCCGTGACCCAATTCGCCTGCGGCCTCTTGTGCCAGCCGCAGGGCTTCCTCCGCAGTGGGAGTAAATTTATTTTCATTCATAATTCAATACCTCTTTTATTCTGGGGTGTGCGTTTTGTTTGAACGCGCCTGTTAAGCGCTTTCCTTGCCGTCCTTGTGGGACTCCTTGGCCTCCTTGTGGGCCTCCTCCAGCTTGTGGATCTCGTCCCGCAGCTGGGCGGCCCGTTCGAAGTTCTCCTCGTGGATAGCCTTCTTCTGCTCCAGCTTCAACGCATTCAGCTGACGCAGATAGGAGAACCGGCTCTGTTCCTCATGGCTCATGAGATCGTCCTTCTTCTCCTCCTTGACTTCCTGCACCGGCGCTACGCCGATGGCGGGCATGGCGTCGAAGAAATCATCGAAGGGGCTTTCCAGCATCCGGTTCATCCGACCAAGCAGAGAGGGCATGGGGCTGAAGAAATCTCCGAAGAAATCATCATTGCCAAAGAAGCTGTCCCGCATGGACGGCCGCCGGTTAAAGAGCTTCTGGGTATACCCCAGTTTTTCCGCGCAGGCCTGGCAGAGATGGTGTTCTTCTGTTCTTCCGTTGATGCTGCTGCGATATACAAAGCTGACTTCATTCTTTCCGCAATTCTCACATTTCATAATGCATTCCTCCATAAACTGTATATAAATTTTTTCTTAACTGTGTTGCGTGCCGTTCCTCAGGCGTTCACACCTGTAAGATCAGCACCTGTCGCAGAATATCCGCCCGGACAGCGTCCCGGCTCTCCCGGGGCACCTGGCTCAGGGCCTTATCGCCCACGGCGGTGAGGATCGTCTGACCCATGTCCCGCTCCAACGCGCCGGACTGCACCAGATTGCTGAGGATGGCTCTGGCCGAAGCCAGATCCACGCTGCTGCCCAGACTGTTGATGACGTGCATCATCAGCGTCTGCCGGTCCACCTGCACCCGGGTGATGCGGATATATCCGTTGCCACCGCGCCGGCTCTCTACGATGTAGCCCCGCTCCGGTGAAAACCGGGTGGACATCACATAGTTGATCTGGCTGGGTACACAGTTGAACCGCTGGGCCAGTTCGCTGCGCTGGACCTCCAGCACACCGTCCTCCGCCGTATCCAAGCTATCCTGCAAAAAGCTGGCGATCAAATCTGAAATCCCCATGGGGACATCTCCTTTCTCGTCTCCGTCTTTTGACTTTGACTATCTTTAACCTTTGTTTGATTGTAGTATAGCACGATCTTTTCCAATGTCAATAGCTATTCTTGACTTTCTTTGACCATTTGTGTAAACAGTTTGTGAACGCTCATTTCCCCCATAGTTCGCATATGCAGTTCAATATCTCTAACCGCCGAAAGGCCCTGCTTTTTCCAATGTTTTTCCGATTTTTGTGACATTTTCACAGTTTTCTTTTTCCTTGGTAAGAATTTAACAAATCGCCCTTGCTTTTTAGAAATTGTATGATACAATGAAGGCACATTCTAATGGAGGTGTGTACACATGGCTTATAAGATTACTTCTGCTTGCGTCAGCTGCGGTTCCTGCGCAGACGTTTGCCCCGCCGGCGCTATCAGCCAGGGCGACGATCAGTACGTGATCGATTCTGCCGCTTGCCTGGACTGCGGTTCTTGCAGCGACACCTGCCCCAACGGCGCCATCGTCCCCGAGGAATAATTCTTAAAGGGATACATAAAACCGTCTCAGGCCCGATCCTGAGACGGTTTTTTTGTTTGCCGCCGGGACTTGCGGAGAAAGCGGTTCCCCTATATAATAATAGAAGCGTTCAACGGGAGGTGACGGCGTGGAGCATTGGGAATACCTGAAGCCGGACGGGCTGCGGTTCGTCTGGGATGATACGCTGTTCCGCCCCGGCACGGACTCCTTTCTGCTGTCCTCCCTGCCGAAGCTCTCCGCCGGACTGCGGGTCTGCGATCTGGGCTGCGGCACCGGCCTGCTAGGGCTGCTGCTCCTGCAAAGGCAGTCGGAACTGACCGTCACCGGGATCGACATTCAACCGGCGGCTGTGGCGCTGGCAGAGCGGGCCGCCGCCGAAAACCGCCTGACGGACCGGCTCACGTTTCGGTGTATCGACCTCCGGCAGGTGCGGCAGCATTTTTCCACCGGCTCCTTTGATCTGGTGGTCTGCAACCCGCCCTACTATCCGCCCGCCAGCGGAAAAGTCTCCGGGGACAACGCCCGCCGCACTGCCCGCTCCGAAACGGAGGCGAGTTTGGCGGACATCTGTGCCGCCGCGTCCTATCTGCTGCGGTGGGGCGGAAAATTCTGTCTGGTCCACAAGCCGGAACGGCTGACGGACACAGCCTGCGCTCTGCGGGAGGCGGGCATGGAACCCAAGCGGCTGCGCTTCGTCCAGAACCGACCGGACACAGCCCCTTCCCTCTTTTTGATAGAGGGCTGCCGGGGCGGTAAGCCGGGGGTGGACATTCAACCGCCCCTTCTTTTGCAAACGGATACCGGCGCTCCCACCAGGGAGCTGAACGCCATTTACTTTCGAGATCAGGAGGTCTGACCATGGCAGGCATTTTATATCTGGTAGCTACGCCCATCGGCAATCTGGGGGACTTCACCCCCCGTGCGGTGGAAACGCTGGAAAACGCGGACTTCATCGCCGCGGAGGACACCCGTGTGTCCATGAAGCTTTTGAACCATTTCGGCGTGAAAAAGCCTTTGATCAGCTATCACGAGCACAATCACGTCACCGCCGGGCAGAGCGTTCTGAATCGACTGCTGGCCGGGGAATCCTGCGCTCTGATGACGGACGCCGGCACCCCCGCCATCTCTGACCCCGGCGAGGATCTGGTGCGGCTGTGCGCAGAAAACGGCGTGGAGGTCCGGGCCATTCCCGGCTGCTGCGCCGCCGTCAACGCCTTAGCTGTCAGCGGTCTGCCCACCGGACGCTTCACTTTTGAAGGGTTCCTCACTGTCAATAAAAAAAGCCGCCGGGAGCACCTGAATTCCTTAAAGGACGAGACCCGGACCATGATCTTCCACGAAGCCCCTCATAAGCTCCGTACCACACTGAACGACCTGACGGAGGCCTTCGGCCCAGACCGCCGGATCTCCCTGTGCCGGGAGCTGACTAAGCTCCACGAGGAGGTCCTGCGCTTCACTCTGGCCGAAGCCGTGTCCTATTACGAGGAGAACGCCCCCAAAGGTGAATACGTCCTTGTGGTGGCCGGTGCCGCCCCCAAAACCGGCGCCGTGGTGACGCTGGAGGACGGCGTGGCGCAAGTCCTTGCTCTGAAGGAACAGGGAATGCGGCTGAAAGACGCCGCCAAGGAGGTGGCGGAGCACACCGGCCTTTCCAAAAACGAGCTGTACGCTGCCGCCTTGGAGCGGTAAGGGCAAAAAATCCCGGCACGGTCAAACCGCGCCGGGATTGCTTTATTTTGTGAAGTGCTGGTGGTCAAAAATGTGGTCTGAGCAGAAGCAGTGATAGCCCTGGCATTTGGAACAGTAGCGGAATTCCAGCTCCGGGTGGTCAGCGTCCGTGCGGCCGCAGACCTCGCACTTGTGGCGGTAGCCTCGCTCCGTCTCTGCCTTCTTCTGCTGCCGGACGGCGGACTTGAATTGAATGGTCTGTCTGGACCGCTGGCGGCTCTGGATCCCCAAAATGCTCTTGATATCCTCCCAGAAGAAGATCACGAAGTTCAAAATTGCCACCACAGCGGCCAGAGCACTGGCGTAGGCACCGTACCGCACGGACCGAGCGATGTTCCACGCCATCAAAGCGATGTCCGCCCATGCCAGCCACTTGGCCTTCAGAGGGATCACCCCATAAAACCAGACCTGCGCGTCGGGATACATCACTGCGAAGGCCAGGAACATCGTCAGGTTGATGTAATAGGCGTCGGACAGGCTCCAGCCGTAATACCCCGTGGCCAGCGAGAGGATCACCGTGGACAGTACGCTGAACAGCATGCCGCTGAGATAGTACAGGGTGAACTTGGCGGTGCCCCACTCCCGTTCCAGCGTCCCGCCCACGAAGTAGCAGAAGGACAGCATGATAAACAGCGATATGGGGCGATAGGTAAAGGGCAGCAGCACAAAGGTCACCAGCCGCCACATCTCGCCATGGAGCACATGGTAGAGGTCAAATTTCAAAAAGCTCAGGGCCGCCGACCCAGCGAACAGCGTCAAAATGTACGTCACCGCGTTGGCGATAACAATGTAGAGCATCAGGTTCGGTATGCCGAAACGAGGATGGCTGTACGCAAACCGGTCGATCCATTGGTTCAGTTTCTTCAAAATGGGTCCTCCTGTCATTCTTCAGGTGTGCCGGAGGCAAAAACCGCCGGACAGATGGTATTATTATAACCGTTCCTGTCAGAAAAGTCATCTTTAAATTGTGAACGTTTTCCGCCTGATAAATTTTTATAAAAAGATTCTCCGTTTTCGGTTGACAAACCGCCCCAATCTATGGTAAACTAATCAAGCGTTTGAGAGCCGGAGAACTCCTCTGCCGATGGAGAGATGTCCGAGTGGTTTAAGGAACCGGTCTTGAAAACCGGCGAGGCGCAAGTCTCCGTGGGTTCGAATCCCACTCTCTCCGCCAATTTCATAAAACACCATCGACCTGCGGAAGTACCCAAGAGGCCGAAGGGGCTCCCCTGCTAAGGGAGTAGG
>ERZ840371.1114-NODE-1114-length-29565-cov-2.958353_pt1 | contig 29565 bp, 32 predicted proteins | sample MGYA00519937_ERZ840371 | MGnify/ENA primary metagenome ERZ840371 (study PRJEB31850, sample SAMEA3708873) | human gut metagenome | biome: human gut; feature: human-associated habitat; material: faeces | place: China | collected 2014 ... | reverse complement strand
GGCTTCCAGATACGCACCCTCCTTTTGACGATGCTCTACCGCCTTGTACCGACGCTGATTTACGAAAAAAAGGTCTATATTGCGGAATCGCCGTTATATGAAATCCGCCACGGCAAGGATAAATATTTCGCCTATACCGACAGCGAAAAGGCAAAAATCACCGCCAAGCTGAAAGGGAAGGTAAAAATCAAGCGCTCCAAGGGCTTGGGTGAAAATGCCGCAGATATGATGTGGGAAACCACCATGAACCCCGAAACGCGCAGGCTCATTCTGGTTACGCCCGATGAAGCGGAGCGCACACAGGCGATTTTTGAACTCCTGCTTGGGGAAAATCTTTCCGGCAGAAAGGAACACATTGCAGAGGAAGGTCATAAATATCTGGATATGATTGACCTCAGCTAAGAGGTGGATGTATGGCAAAGAAAAAAACAACAACGAAAAAAGAATATCACGATAATTTTATACAGGAGCAGCGCATTACCGATACGCTTGAGCTGAATTATATGCCCTACGCCATGAGTGTCATTGTTTCCCGTGCCATTCCTGAGATTGACGGCTTCAAGCCCTCCCATAGAAAGCTTTTGTATACCATGTATCTGATGGGGCTTCTGAAGGGGGACAGAACCAAATCTGCCAATGTGGTAGGGCAGACCATGAAGCTGAACCCCCATGGGGACAGTGCGATTTATGAAACCATGGTGCGTCTGACAAAGGATAATGAAGCGCTTTTGGTGCCTTTTGTGGATTCTGAGGGGAATTTTGGGAAATACTATTCCAGAGAGATGGCGTATGCCGCCTCCCGTTATACCGAGGTAAAGCTGGAGAGCATCTGTCAGGAAATCTTTGCGGATATTGACAAGGACACGGTTTCGTTTATTGATAACTATGACGGCAGCATGAAGGAGCCGGCGCTTCTGCCGACCACATTCCCTAATATTCTGGCAAACCCGAACCTTGGCATTGCGGTTGGTATGGCATCCTCCATTTGCAGCTTCAACCTTGCAGAATTGTGCGAAGCAACGGCGCAGTATATCAAGGATGATACGGTTGATTTGTGTGAGGTGCTTTCCGCTCCCGATTTTTCCACCGGCGGCGAATTGATTTACAGCCGGAAGGACTTGGAGCAGATTTATAAAACAGGACGTGGCAGTGTGAAGCTGCGTGCAAAATATCGTTATGATAAAAAGGATAACTGTATCGAGGTCTATGAAATTCCCTATACCACCAATATCGAAGCCATTGTGGATAAAATCATCGCATTGGTTAAGGCAGGGAAAATCAAGGATATCACCGATGTGCGCGATGAATCAGACAGAAACGGTCTGAAAATCACGATTGACCTCAAGCGCGGCACGAATGTAGAACTGCTGATGCACAAGCTGTTCGCCATGACCCCCTTGTCGGATAGCTTCAGCTGTAATTTTAATGTGCTGATTCATGGCAAGCCCATGACGCTTGGCGTGGGCGAAATTCTGAAGCACTGGACGGACTTCCGCATGGATTCCATCCGCAGACAGCTTGCATTTGATATTCAGAAGAAATCCGAAAAATATCATCTGCTCGAAGGGCTTTCCAAAATCCTGATGGATATTGATAAGGCGATTGCCATTATCCGTGGCACCGAGGAGGAAAAAATGGTTGTGCCGAATTTGATGGCAGGCTTTGAAATTGACGAGGTGCAGGCGGAATATATCGCGGAGATTAAGCTGCGCAACATCAATAAGGAATATATTCTGAAACGCATTGCAGAGCTGGATGCACTGGAAAAGGAAATCAAAGGTCTGCATGAAACACTTCGCTCCGATGCAAAAATCAAAAATATCATCTGTAAGCAGCTGCGCAATGTGGCAAAAAAATACGGCAAGCCCAGAAAAACCGAAATCATCCATGAGGATGATGTGACGGTGCTTTCCAAGGAGGACTTCATCGAGGATTACCCTGTAACCTTCTTCCTGACGAAGGAGAATTATTTCAAGAAAATCAGTCAGGCCTCTCTGCGCATGGCAGGGGAGCAGAAGCTGAAGGAGGAGGACGTTCTTATGATGGAGCAGGAGGGCGCAAACCGTATGGATCTGCTGTTTTTCTCCAATCAGCAGAATGTGTATAAGCTGAAAGCCTCGGATGTGGCGGATGCCAAGGCGAGTGCATTGGGGGATTATCTCCCGAATCTCTTGCAGCTTGACGCAGGGGAAACCATTATTTACATGACTGCAACAGCGGATTACAGCGGTCAGATGGTGTTTTTCTTTGCAAACGGCAAGGCGGCGAAGGTGCCGCTTTCCGCCTATGAAACCAAAACAAATCGCCGCAAGCTGGTCAATGCCTATTCCGCAAGGGCAGAGCTAGTGCGGATGGCGAAAATCGCGGAGGAAGCAGATTTTATGCTGATGCGCAATGCGGATAAGGCAACGCTCTTGAATACAGAGTTGATTCCGCTGAGTGCCACAAAGAACGCCGGCGGCGTGCAGGTCTTTACACTCAAGAAAAACAGTGCAGTTACCGCGGTGTTTGCCAAGGCAGAATTTGAAACAGAGGAATACGAATATTATCGCACGAAAAAAATTCCCACCACGGGACATTTTATACAGGAAAAGGATAAAACCACCAATCATCTGCCCGGGCAGATGGCGTTGGGGGAATAAGAAAGGATGACGAGTATGAAACGGTTTATGGCAATTCTTCTTGCAGGGATGCTGAGCCTTTCCGCCGCAGTGCCTTCCTTTGCCGCCGTTGCGACGAATGCAGGCAAATGGGCAAAGCCTTCCATCGAATTTGCCTATCAGCAGGGACTTCTGACGGAGGCGGATTTGCAGAAGGCAAAATCGCCCATGACGAGAAAGGATTTCTGCAAGATGGTGATGCGTTTTCTGAATGTAATCACCGGAAAGGAATGGAAAGCGGCAGGCAAAACGCCCTTTACAGACTGCGATGATGCAGATGTGACAGCGGCGTATGAGCTGGGTATTATCGGCGGCACAGACCCCGGTATTTTTGAGCCGAACAGCACGCTGACCCGCGAGCAGATGGCGATTATGGTGGCGCGCGTGATGAAAACCTGCGGCGTGGATTTAACGGAGAAGGCAAAGAAAAATCCCTTCAACGATACCGCGGAGCTGTTTGCTTCCTCCAATAAATATATTGACCAGCTGTATGGCATTGGGATTCTTGCGGGCTATCAGGATGGCGGCTATCATCCCTTCCGCGAAATGACGGTGCAGGAGGCTGTGGTTTCCTTTGTGAAGGCATATCGCTATATTGAGGAGCAGACCGGCGGCAAGGTGGAAATTACCGAACCAAAGGTGGACAAGGTGGACAGAGTGGACACCCAAAATGACACAAAAGTGGACACCAAAACGGACACGAAAGCGGACACCAAGACAGAGGAAGTGAAGGTGACGGATGCGGCGACAACAGAAACGGTTACTGTCGGCGAAAAAAAGGTTTGTCTCGGCTGGACGGCGGCAGAGCTGAAGGCTGTCTGGGGCGAACCCGACCGCATTGACGATTCTGTGTATGGCTTAGAGAGATATGTTTATCTCAACAAGTATCAGAATTATTTCTTTGCAACGATGCAGGATGGGAAAATTGTCGAAATTTTTGTGCCGGGCACAGATTTTACCTATAACGGTACAAGCGGCAAGGGCATTGCGGCGAATATTAAGAATCTTTCCCACGTCAGCAGCTTAGAGCACAGCGGTATTGTATACAATGCCAATTCCGAGGTGCATGTTCCTCTGGATTATGAGGGGAAAATCTGTGGTGTGCTTTTGCAGGAAAAGAGCTTTGCCCAGACAAAGGATTACCAGAGTACCTTGCAGTATACCACAAGAGAAGCCATGGAAGCGGAGCTGCTTGATTTGATTCAGGTGTGTCGTCTGGAAAAGGGTCTGTCCCTGCTTACGGCAGACAGTAAGCTGGGGGGCGTAGCAAGAGCACATTCCGAGGATATGACGGCGAAGGGATATTTCGACTATACCGGCTCTGACGGCTCGACACCCTTCAGTCGGATTCTGGCAAAGGGCAAAGCCTTCCGCACGGCATCCGAAACCATTGCCAAGCAGCGCGGCGATGTGGTGCAGATTTATCAGGAATGGATGCGTACCGCTGCGAAGGAGAACAGCCTGACAGACGGCACCATGCAGGAGGCAGGCGTGGGGATTTCCGCAAAATCCAAGGAGCTTTATGTAACGGTTGACCTTTGCGGTCAGTAAAAAATGGAATAAAAGAAAAAAGTATACAGAACAGAAAAAAAGCCTTGCACGGGAGAATTTTCCCATGCAGGGCTTTTTTTGATCCGGATTTCAGAAATTTTCTGTCAAAGCCAGAATTTCCTTTTCCAGAAGGGCATAGAACACATCATAGCCTGCGTTGCTCCAATGCACGCCATCGAACTGAAACAGTGCATCATACGCTTCGAAGCCTTGTGCTTCCTTAATGTCCAGAAATGCCTGATATACATCAATGACGGGACAATGATAGCCCTTTGCCAGCTTTTTGACGATTTCCCCATATTTTTCAATGCGGTCGGTTGTGGTGAAGGGGTAGAAATCCGTATCCACCACGGGCGGCGGCGTAACCAGAACGGGCAGACAGACACCGCTATGGAAAGCAGAATCTCCGTGCTTTTCTGCCAGAAGGCGTTCCAGAATGAACATCATATTGTGTTCATATTCCCAAGGTGTACGATATTGCCCTTCGTTGAGGGCACTGTCATTGGAACCCAGCAGAATTACAGTAAGATGCGGCTTTAACCAAAGCACCTGACTTTCCAGCCGTTCTTTCGCTTCTCTGGTGGTTTCTCCGTTGATGCCGCGATTGTATACCTTCCAACGAAGCTGCGGATTTTTCTCCGGCAGCTCCCTTGCCAAGCGGAAGGGATATGCAATATGGGACAAAACACCATAGCCGTATGTTAAGCTGTCGCCAAAGGCAACCAAACGAAATTCTTTCATGGGGCAGACCTCCTTTTTTTCTCTATTCTAAAGAGAAAGCAGGAGAATGTCAATCAAAGCAAGGCTGTCATTTGCCTGTATGAAGATCCAACGTGGGGCGGATAATCTGCATGATGTTATCCTTGAAGGAACGCCCGACGAAGGCAAGCTGCTCCGAACCGAAAAAAGAAATCGTCCAAGGATTTTGAGATTTATCGATGGAGGATGCATTTTTCAGATTGACAATAAAGGAGCGATGTGTCTGCACAAAGGTTTCCTTGGGCAGCACTTCCAGAATACGATATAACGGAACCGAAACACAGATGGTTTTTTTCAACAGATGGATGACAGATTTTTTTTGCTCACTTTCGATAAAAAGAATATCCTGATACGGAATTTTATAGATTGCTTTTTGCGTACTGATGCGGCAATAAAGGGGTTCATCATGTGTGGATTCGCTATTTGTGACACAAACGGAACCCCTGTCAGTACAAAGTTCATTTACAGCAGAAGCGGCTGCTCCTGTCGTATGGATTGAATTTTTGCACATAATCATCTCCTCTTTCGTGGTAAAACTTATGAAATTAGACTTATATTTAAAATTACACCAAGGGAATTTTCTTAAATTTTAACATAAAGTGTAATTTCTTGTAAATGTTTTCGTACATAAAAATTATAAAAAGAATACTACAAAATTCGCGCTCTGTGAAATAATGCCATCGCAGGTATTTTTTCACCTTTTCCGCATAGGATGAGAAAAGAAGGGAGGACGAGCCAATGCAGACAGAGGCAGTTTGGCGTGCATTGCCGAGAAAAATACGGGAGGTGCTTGCGGAGAAGGATCTGCACGATTTGCAGGAAATTCGCCTGCGCAGCGGACAGCCCTTGCTTTTAAAAAGAGAGAATCGACTGTTTTCTCTGGGGAAGGAGGGGGTGTTTCTGCCTGCGGCGGATGAAAAGGGGATGCGCATTTCCATGGCGGATCTGCGTGAAACCGTTTCGCTTCTGAGCGGCTATTCTCTCTATGCCTTTGAGGAAGAGCTGCGACAGGGCTATCTTACCATAGAGGGCGGACACAGAGTCGGCTTCTGCGGCAAGGCGGTTCTGGAAAACGGCGAAATCCGCACGCTGCGGCAAATCAATGCCTTAAATATCCGCATTGCGAGAGAAAGGAAGGGGTGGGGAGAAACGCTTCTGCCGCTTCTGTTGGAAAAGAATACGCTTTGCCATACCCTGCTTGTTTCACCGCCGGGATGCGGAAAAACAACACTTTTGCGCGATCTCATCCGTTGTCTGAGTGAGAGAGGAAAAACGGTCGGCGTGGTGGATGAGCGCGGAGAAATTGCGCCGCTCAGAGACGGCATGCCGCAGATGGATGTTGGCCCCTGTACGGATATTCTGGAGGGCTGCCCGAAGGCGAAGGGGATGACGCTTTTACTGCGAAGCATGTCTCCTGATATCATCGCTGTGGATGAGCTGGGCAGGCGTGAGGATGTTGCCGCGGTGGAGGAGGTTTTAAACGCAGGGGTGAAGCTGATTGCGACGGCACATGGGCGGGACTTTGCCGACATTGAAACAAGACCGCAGCTGCGTGCGCTTGTCCGCAGAAAAATATTTGAACGGTATCTTTTTCTTTCCAACCGAAACGGCACAGGCACCATAGAGGGGCTGTGCGACAGGGAGGGGAAAATGATTGCGGAAGAAGAAATGACGATGAAAAAGGAGGAGGAAGCATGATGCGTTTGCTCGGCAGTGTGCTTGTGCTTGGTGCGACGCTCTGGTTCGGGGCATATTTTGCGGCAAAGGAGAAATATCGTTTGCAGGAGCTGGCAGAGCTGGAACGTGCAATCCTGCTTCTGCAAAGCCAGATTGCCTACCTTTCCGCTCCTCTGACAGAGGTTCTGGAAAGCGTCAGCTGGAAGGCGGAGGGCGTGATTGGCGAGATTTTCGCGCAGGCGGCGGCAGTCATGGCAGAGAGGGAAAGGGCTTCTGCGGAGGAAATCTGGACAGAGGCATGGTCGAAGCGGCGGAATCAGATTTTTCTGACGGCGGAGGATTTGGATATGGTGCTTTCCTTTGGGAAAACCCTCGGCTATCTGGATAAGGCGCAGCAGGAGGGGAGCATTTGTCTGCTGTTGCGGTATCTGGAGGAGGCATTGGCGCAGGGCAGAAAACGATTGGAGAAAAACGGCAGACTTTACTACGGCATCGGCGGACTTTCGGGATTGCTCATTATTGTAACACTGCTGTGAGGGGGGAGAAAATGGAAATCAATATTGTGTTTCGGATTGCGGCGGTTGGGATTCTGGTGGCAGTGCTGCATCAGGTGCTGATGCGCGCAGGCAGAGAGGAACAGGCGATGCTGACCACGCTGGCAGGGTTGGTTGTGGTGCTGTTTTGGGTGATTCAATACATCAGCCAGCTGTTTGATACGGTGCAGACCTTATTTCAGCTTTGAGGAGGCGGTCGGATGGAAATTGGTAAAATCATCGCCATTGGTCTGGTGGGGACGATATTTGCCGTTCTGCTGAAAAAGGAAAATCCGCAGCTTGCGATGCTTCTTGCCGCTGTGACTGGGATTCTGATTTTCGGAATAATCTGTGTGCCGCTGGGGAGGCTCATTGGCTTGCTGCGAGAAACGGCGGAAACGGCGGGGGTCGGGGACGGCTATTTTGCAGTGGTGCTGAAGGTGATCGGCATTGCATATCTGACGCAGTTCGACGCACAGCTTTGCGCAGATGCGGGAGAGGGAACGGTTGCGGCAAAAATTGAACTGGCAGGAAAGATTCTCATGATGACGGCGGCGGCTCCTGTGCTGATTGGACTGCTGGAACTGGTCATGGGCTTGGTATAGGAGGGGGCAGGATGAAGAAATGGGGGTTGCTTCTGATTTTGCTGCTTTCCCTTCTGCCAAGGACGACATTCGCAGAGGAAACGGCGGATGCAATCTGCATAGAAGGCGAAACGGAAGGGCTGGATACGGATGCTGTGGATGCGGCGACGGAGGAAATGGACGCAGAGGTCAGCTTTTCCGATTTGCTTGCGGAAATCCTTTCGGGGGAATTTGATTTTACATTCGCAAATATCAAGGAGAAGGCTCTGGAATTGACATTCGGAGAGCTGCGTATACAGGGCAGACTTCTGGCACAGCTGGTGCTGATTGTCATTCTGAGTGCAATTTTGAAGCAGTGCAGTGATTCCTTTCAAGGGAAAAATGTGGGCGAAATGGGATTTTATGTTTGCTACATGGTATTGATTGTGGCGATTCTGACCTCGTTTTACAGCATTTCACAGTCTGTTGTGGAGCGGATGCGAGGACTATGTGGGGTGTTTGGGGCGATGGTGCCCATTTTTCTGGTGCTTTCCGCTTCATCGGGGAATCTGACGCAGGGGGCTCTGATGGGGCCGACGCTGATGGGCGGCGCGACGGCACTTTCCGTTGGCATCAGCTATGTGCTGATTCCTGCGATTCAGCTTTCGATTGCCTTGGAGATGACGGATCATATTTCCGAAAAACCGATTCTGGGGAAATTTGCGGAGCTGCTGCGGCAGTGCATTTCCTGGGGGATGAAGGGGGCGGCAATGCTTTTTATGCTCCTGCTTTCCCTGCAGAAAATCGGCGGCGGTGCGCTGAACGGTCTGGCGGCGAAAACAGCGAAAATCGCAGTCGGGGCGGTGCCGGTGGTCGGGGGTGTGATGGGCGGCGCGGTGGAAACGGCAGCGGCTATGGCAGGAACGCTCAAAAGCGGCACACTGGTTGCAGCAGTAGTGCTTCTGCTCCTGCTTTGTCTGCCATTGCTCATCAAGCTGCTTGTGATCCTGCTTGTGTTTCGGCTGACGGCGGCTGCGGCGGAATTTATCTGCGAGGAACGCTTAGTAGAGTGCATTGCGGCGGCAGGGGAATACATAGGGCTTCTGCTGGGGATTGTTTTTCTGGGCGAAGGGATGTTTTTCTTTTCGGCATTGCTTTTGTTGGGGGGCTTGTAGGCATGATGGCGGCATTTGCGGCATATATTAAAACCATAACTGCGTTGGCTGTTTTCTCTGCTCTGGTGGGACTGCTTCTGCCGGAGGGGAAATATCGCCGTTATACGGAGCTGGTGCTGGGGATTCTGGTGCTGACGGCGGTGCTGCGTCCGTTGCTTGGGCTGTTTCATGCGGCGGAAACGGGAGATTTGCCCTTGATGAGGATAGAGCAGGAATGGTCGGATACATACAACAGATACAGAGAAGAAGGGTGAGAGGATGCAAAAGAATTTGTGGAAGGGGTTATTTCGCCCCGAAAACAAAAAGCTGCGGAGCAATATTTTTCTGGCACTTCTGGCAGGGGTGCTGCTTCTGGCAATGGGGAAGAGCTTTTTCGGCGGAGAGAAGGAAGCGCCTGCACAGACGGAAACGCAGACGGCTTCCGATGTGGCGGAAAGGGAGACAGAAACGCGCATGGCGGAAATTCTTTCCAAGGTGCAGGGGGCAGGTGCGGTGGATGTCATGCTGACCTATTGCAGGACGGAGGAACGCACCATTGCACAGGATGAGGTACGGGAGGAATCGGAGAGGGACGGAAAATTCCGCGTGGAGCAGAAGGCGGTGCTGACCGAGGAAAAGGGCGGCAATACTGCGCCGTTCATCCTTTCGGAAAATGCCCCTGTGATTGAAGGGGTGGTTATTGTTGCGGAGGGCGGCGGAGATGCCACGGTGCAGGCGGCACTGCATCAGGCGGCAGAGGCACTTTGCAATGTGCCTGCGCATAAAATTGCAGTTTTGCAGATGAAATAGAATTTTTGCAGAGGGGGAAAAGGTATGTTTGTCATCAAAAGGAATCAGGTTGTGGTTACGGCACTGGCGGTGATGATTGCGGCGGCAGGCTATCTGAATTTTCAGGAAAGTCGCTCTTCCGAAGGAAAGCAGACGGCATTGCAGCTGACCGAGGAAGGGGATGTGACGGCGTTGGTGGATTATTCCGCTCTGCCGGATGATACGGACGAAACGGAGCTGGATCCGATTACGGCGGAAACCACAGGCGACGGTGCGGCGGTTTATGTTTCGGCGAATGGGAATGGCTCTGCTTACTTTGCGGAGGCAAAGCTGAACCGGGAGCAGTCTCGCGCGAAGGAAAAGGATATTTTGACGGAAATGCTCAATAACGAAAACATTACCGAGGAGCAGAAGGCAAAATGCACCGAAAGCATGCTGCTATTGCAGGAGCGGATGGAAAAGGAAAGTGCCGCAGAGGCAATGATCCAATCCAAGGGGTTCAAGCAGGCGTATGTCCGCATGGATAACGAAACGGTGGATGTGGTGGTGGATGCGGTGAAGCTGACGGATAAGGATGTTGCACAGATTGAGGATATCGTGCAAAGAAAAACAGGGATGCCTGCCGATAAAATCCGCATCAATACATTGCAAAAGTAAGAAATTACAGAAAATCAGATGAAGGCAGTGGGAATAAAATCCGAATACTGCCTTCTTTTTTATGCATAAAATGGTGCATAATTCGTTGCAAAATAGGCGAATATCTGTTATACTCATATCATAATTATGCGTGAATATATTGTTTTGCAAAAACAGGAGATAGAAACAACAGGAGGGATTACACATGTCTGAAAATAAAACAAACGGTCAGATTCAGATTGCAGATGAGGTTGTCGGCGTGATTGCTACAACAGCTGCACTGGAGGTGGAAGGCGTAGTTGCCGGCGGCGGCAAGGGCTTTGTGGAGCTGTTTGGCAAGAAGGGCCATACCAAATGTGCAAAAATCACAAAGGATACGGATGAAGCCGTTCTGGATATGGATATTATCGTAAATTTCGGCACAAAGGTGCAGAACGCTGCCAAGGAAGTACAGGAAAAGGTGAAAACAACAGTGGAAACCATGACAGGACTTACGGTTGCGGCGGTGAATGTAAGCATCTGCGGCATTGTGAAGGAAACGGAAGCAAAGGCAGAGGAAGAAGAATAATCGTGAAAAACGGTGGGTCTCATGGCTATCTGAGGCCCTTGCTTATTTTTAAGTGTGCCGTTGGTTGGAGAAATAATGGAGGGATACTATGAGCCGTAGAGGTGCGAGAAGAAATGCGTTTTATCTGCTGTTCCAGATGGATTTCAGCGAAGCGGAGGAATTTGAGCAGGTGAAGGAGCTTTTCTTTGCGGAAAAGGAAGAGCCTGTAGAGGAAGAAGATAAGGAATTTATTCTTTCCGAGGTGGAGGGCGTACATGCCCACATGGCGGAAATTGACGAAATGATTACAGCAAGTGCAAACGGATGGGATCCTGCGCGGATGAATAAGGTGGATTTGGCGATTCTGCGCCTGGCAGTGTATGAAATGAAATACGGGGAAACTCCCATCGGCGTTGCCATCAATGAGGCGGTGGAGCTTGCAAAACGCTTCAGCTCCGATGAAGCACCTGCCTTTATCAACGGCGTACTGGGCAAAGTAATCAAATGATAGAGCCGAAGGTGTTCTCGGTTGGGCAGATTAACCGCTATATCAAAAATCTGCTGGAAAATGATTTTATACTGAACAGCCTTCTGGTGCAGGGGGAGATTTCCAATTTCAAGGCACATTCGAGCGGGCATTGGTATTTTACCCTCAAGGACGCACAGGGAGCGATTGCCTGCGTGATGTTTCAGCAGGATGCGGCACAGGTGCCCTTTCTGCCCGAAAACGGGATGCAGGTGATTTTATACGGGCATGTTTCTCTGTACGAAAGGACGGGGCAGTATCAGCTGTACGGCGAATTTCTGGAGCCGGTCGGCATGGGTGCCCTGCAGCTTGCCTTTGAGCAGATGAAGGAAAAGCTTGCAGCGGAGGGACTTTTTGATGCGGACTATAAGCGGGAGATTCCCGAAAATATCGGCTGTATTGCGGTAATTACCTCCCCGACGGGGGCGGCGGTGCGCGATATTATCCAGATTGCAAAAAGACGCGACCCGAGAGTGAAGCTTGCCATATTCCCGACACTGGTGCAGGGAGAAGCGGCTGCGGCGGATATTGTCAGAAGTCTGAAACTTGCGAACAGCTGGGGCAAGGCAGACGTGATTATTCTGGGGCGCGGCGGCGGCTCGATGGAGGATTTGTGGGCGTTTAACGAGGAAAGCGTGGCAAGAGCCATTTTTGCTTCGGAGCTGCCTGTGATTTCTGCTGTCGGGCATGAAACGGATTTTACGATTGCCGATTTTGTTTCGGATTTGCGTGCGCCGACCCCATCTGCGGCGGCAGAGCTTGCAACCACAAGGCTTGCGGACAAAAAGGAGGATGCAAGGGCGCTGGCGGAACGATTGGAACGGAATTTGCAGGCAATCCTGACGGTATCTAAGCGGAGACTGGAATTTCTGAAGGAACGCCCTGTGCTGAAGCGTCCGTTGGAATTGATGCAGAAAAAGGAGCGCATGCTTGCGGAGCAGGAACGGCTTCTGTATAAAAAAACGGCAGGACAGCTGCAACGGCTTAGCCGAGGACTTCTGGCGGCAGAGGGCAGGCTGGCGGCGGTTTCGCCGTTTTCTGTGATGAACCGCGGCTATGCCATGCTGATGGATGAGAGAGGTACGCCGCTTACAACGGCGCAGGCGGCGGCAATCGGGCAGGCGGTACGGATTCGCATGAAGGACGGCATTTTGCAGGCAGAGGTGACAGGAAAGGCGGTATTTGCCGATGGCGAGAAAGAAACAAACCTTTGATGAAGCAATGGAACGCTTAGAGGAAATTGTAGAACAGCTGGAACAGGAGGAGGTCTCCCTGGAGACGGCTGTTTCGTTGTATAAAGAGGGGCTGACTCTTGCGGCACTTTGCAGAGAAAAGCTTTCTGCGGCGGAAGGAGAAATCGTTCTGTTGAGAAAAGAAGCAGGGCTTTGGCAGGAGGAGCCGTTTCAGGCGGAGGTGGAAGAATGATGGATTTGAAGCAGGAAATGAAGGAACGCTGTGCCTATATTGAACAGGCGTTGGAGCAGGCAGTGCCTGAACAGAAGGACTTTCCGCCTGTGATTTTTGAAGCAATGCGCTACAGCCTTCTGGCAGGGGGCAAGCGTCTGCGCCCGATGATGGTTCTGGCGGCATGCGAGGCGGTCGGCGGCAAAAAGGAGGATGCCCTTCCCTTTGCCTGTGCCTTGGAAATGATTCATACCTATTCGCTGATTCATGATGACCTGCCTGCGATGGATAACGATGATTACCGCAGGGGGAGACTGACGAACCATAAGGTTTTTGGCGAGGATATGGCGATTCTGGCAGGGGATGGCCTGCTGCATCATGCCATGGAAACGATGGCGGATGCCTGCGTGAAAAACCCTACACCGCAGACAACAGGTGCCATGAAAGCGATTGCACACGGCGCAGGTGTGGAAGGCATGCTTGTTGGGCAGGTGGTGGATGTTTTCATGGAAGGGAAGCCTCTGGATATCGAAACGCTTGATTTTATCCACCTGCATAAAACGGCGGCAATGATTCGCGGCGCACTGCAGGCAGGGGCAATCTGCGGCGGTGCGGATGAAAAAACAGTTGCGGCATTTGCACTGGCAGGCGAAAAAATCGGCATTGCATTCCAGATTCTGGATGATATTCTGGATGTGACAAGCACACTGGAGGAATTGGGCAAGCCCATCCACAGTGATGAAAAAAATCAGAAAACAACGTATGTGACGCTGTTTGGGATTGAAAAATCAAGAGAGATTGCGGCAAGGCTTTCCGCCGAGGCTGTTTCCATCTGGGAGGAGCAGGGCGAGGGCTGTGCATTTTTATTAGAGTTGACAAAATATCTTACAACCAGAACATTTTAAGAAGATCCTTCCGAGAGATTTTTTGAGGTTGTGAGAATAGAGAGTTGGTGAAACTGTGGACGGTATTTTAAAGCATATCCATTCCACTGAAGATATAAAGAATTTAAACGAAAAAGAGTTAAAGCAGCTTTGCAGAGAGCTGCGGAGGTTCCTTTTGCAGAAGGTATCCAAAACAGGGGGACATCTTGCGTCCAATCTGGGCATTGTGGAGCTGACCGTAGCACTGGAATACTGCTTTCATCTGCCGGAGGATAAAATTGTCTGGGACGTTGGACATCAGGCGTATATTCATAAGATGCTGACGGGCAGAAAAGAGGGCTTCGACCATCTGCGGCAGCTGGATGGACTGAGCGGCTTCCCCAAGCCGACGGAAAGCGACTGCGATGCCTTTGCGGCAGGACACAGCTCCACTTCCATTTCAGCCGGGCTCGGCATTGCACAGGGCCGAGATCTTTTGGGAGAGGATTATGCAGTCATTTCTGTTATCGGGGCCTGCGAAGGCAAGAGACCTGACGGGCGGAAAGGAGCATGTGATTGCAGTCATCGGGGATGGCTCCATGACGGGCGGACTTGCGTATGAGGCACTGAATAATGTCGGCAAGGAGCATACCAGAATGATTGTCATTCTGAATGATAACCAGATGTCTATTGATACGAATGTAGGGGCCATCAGCCGCCATCTGAACAGCCTGCGGACAAGCTATCAGTACCGTGGGTGGAAGGAGGCGGTCAAGCAGTTCCGAGACAATGTGCCTGTGATTGGTGAAGGGACATATCAGGTGCTGAAAAACGTGCGTGACGGGGCGAAAATGCTTCTGACGGGCGGTGCATTGTTTGAACAGCTTGGGCTTAAATATATCGGCCCTGTGGATGGACATGATTTGCCGGATCTGATTGAACTGTTTGAAAACGTGAAGGAAATGAACCGTCCTGTGCTCATTCATGTGAAAACCATCAAGGGCAAGGGCTATCCCTACGCGGAGGAGCGTCCCTGGGCGTATCATGGCGTAGGCGCGTTTGATTTGAAAACAGGACAGCCGCTTTCCAAGGGCGGCAGAAGCTGGTCCTCTGTTTTCGGGGATAAAATGGTGGAAATCGGGAAGAAGAATCCGAAGGTCGCAGGGATTACGGCAGCAATGAGCGGCGGCACAGGCTTTGAGAAATTTCAGAGAGCCTTCCCGAAACGCTTTTTTGATGTTGCCATTGCGGAGCAGCACGGCACAACCTTTGCGGCGGGTCTGGCAAAGGGCGGCGTAACACCTGTGTTTGCGGTGTATTCCTCCTTCCTGCAAAGGGCGTATGACCAGATCGTGCATGATGTGTGTATGCAGAAGCTGCATGTTGTATTTGCGATAGACCGTGCAGGGATTGTCGGGGCAGACGGAGAAACCCATCAGGGCGTTTTCGATATCTCCTTTCTCAGCCACATCCCCAATATGACGGTGCTTTCGCCAAAAAACGCATGGGAATTGGAGGAAATGCTTGATTTTGCGGTGAATGAATGGAACGGCCCGATTGCGGTGCGCTATCCGAGAGGAACGGCGGAAACCGCTTTTGCAGAGCAGAAGGAGCCGATTACATACGGTAAGGCAGAGGTCATTCAGAAGGGCAGAGACATTGCCGTTCTGGCGGAGGGACACATGCTGAAGCCGGCGGCAGAGGCGGCAGAACGCTTAGAGGCGGAGGGGTATCACCCCGTGCTTGTGAATATGCGCTTTCTGAACCCTCTGGATACGGAGCTGCTGAAAGAGATTGCTGAAACGTGCGCCCATATTGTGACGGTGGAGGATAATCTGCGTAAGGGCGGCTTCGGCTCAAAGGTACTGGAATACTACGGGGATGCAGGGATACAGACGGATGTGCTGAATCTGGCATTTCCCGATAAATATATCGAACAGGGCACGCAGGCACAGCTTTTTGAAAGATATGGGCTGGATGCGGCGGGCATTTATAACAGCATCAAGGAAAGATTGGGAGAATGACCATGGCAGAAAAGGTTGAAAAGGAAAGATTAGACGTTTTACTGGTGCAGCAGGGCTTGGCAAACTCCAGAGAGCTGGCGAAGGCGTATATCATGGCAGGGAATGTATACGTTGACGGACAGAAGGAGGATAAGGCCGGCACAAAGGTGGCAGTGACAGCGAAGCTTGAGGTAAAGGGCAACCAGATGAAATATGTCAGCCGCGGCGGCTATAAGCTGGAAAAGGCGATGGATGTATTCGGTATCCGTCTGAATGGGAAAATTTGTCTGGATATTGGTGCATCGACAGGAGGCTTTACGGATTGTATGCTGCAAAACGGTGCAAGCAAGGTTTATGCCATTGATGTTGGCTACGGGCAGTTTGCGTGGAAATTAAGAAATGACGAAAGAGTTGTTTGTCTGGAAAAAACAAATGTAAGATATGTGACGCATGAGCAGGTGCCGGATGAAGGGGATTTTGCATCGATTGATGTTTCCTTTATTTCCCTGACAAAGGTACTGCCTGCGGTGCTTGGCGTGCTGGGCGAAAAGGGGCAGCTGGTCTGTCTGATTAAGCCGCAGTTTGAAGCCGGACGGGAGAAGGTCGGCAAGAAGGGTGTTGTTCGGGACAGCAGCGTGCATCGTGAGGTCATCGAGATGATTGTGGAGTATGTCCGCACACAGAGCCTTGGGATTCTCGGCCTGGATTTCTCCCCGATTAAGGGGCCTGAAGGCAATATCGAGTATCTCATTTATCTGGATAAGAGCCGGAGCGGCATGCACGAGGACGAGGTGCAGGCGAGAGTAGATACCGTTGTTGCACAATCGCATAAAATCCTTTCGGGCGAGAAATGAGGTGCGGAAGATGAAAAAAGTAGCAATTTTACCGAATATACAGAAGGATAAGGGACTGGCGGTGACAAAGCGGCTGGTGCGTTATCTGGAGGAAAAGGGCTGTCAGCCGCGCCTTTCCGAAGCGGTGGCGGATTTGGCGGAGCTGCCGCAGTATGCGCAGACGGAAACGGAGCTGTATCAGAACAGTGATCTGCTGATTTCGCTTGGCGGTGATGGGACACTGCTTGGCATCGGCAGAAGAACGGCGAAATTTGAAAAGCCGATTCTGGGTATCAATCTGGGGACGCTCGGCTTTCTGACGGCGGAGGATAAGAATTATGCCGAAGCGGCGATTGATAAGGTGCTGAAGGGCGATTTTAAGCTGGAAAAGCGCATGATGCTGACCTGCGGCATTGCCAAGGGGGATGAACGCACGGAGGGCATTATTGCTTTGAATGATATCTGCATTACGCGCGATTTATATAAAATTCTGGAGTTTCACGTTTTTGTAAATGATGAATTTGTGGATACCCTGCTTGCGGATGGTGTTATCATCTGTACGCCGACAGGCTCAACGGCATATAACCTTTCCGCAGGGGGGCCTGTATTGAAAGCGGATGCACAGATTATTGCAATTACGCCCATTTCGCCGCACACGCTGACAAGCAGACCCATTGTGGTTTCTGCGGATGATGTGGTTACGGTTGAGGTGAAGCCAAGCAGAGAGGACACGCCCTTTACGGTCAGTGCGGACGGGCAGAACAACTTTACGTTGACGGGGCAGAATGTTGTGCAAATTCGTCGTGCGGATGTCTGCACCACGATTATTAAGACAAAGCCGCAGAGCTTTTACGATGTACTGCGGCATAAATTGAAATAAGAATGGCTGAACGAGCAGCCTTTGGATATCTTTCTGAAACAGTAAGGAGGGGGAGTGCGATGAAGATCGCCAGACATGCAAAAATTTTGGAATTGATTGAAAATTATGACATTGAAACGCAGGACGAGCTGGCACAGAGACTTTGTGAGGAAGGCTTTGTGGTGACACAGGCAACGGTTTCTCGTGATATTCGTGAAATGAAGCTGACGAAAATCGCAACAGAAAAGGGACGGCAGAAATATGCCGTGATTACGGGCAATGATACGGAAGTGACAGAGAGACTAACGCGCGTATTCAAGGAGGCTGTGCTGAAAATGGACTATGCGCAGAACATGATTGTAGTGAAAACACTGGATGGTATGGGCATGGCGGTTGCCGTTGCGCTTGATAATATGCAGAACAGCGAAATTCTTGGCACGATTGCAGGGGATGATACTGTTTTCTGCGTGGTGCGTACGCATAATCAGGCGGCAGTTATCATCGAAAAGCTGTATCGCATCATCCATAGTGCCTAAAGGAGGGACGCTTTATGCTGGAACATCTGCACATCAGAAATGTGGCGCTGATTAAGGAAAGCGAAATCTCCTTTGGAGATGGGCTGAATATTCTGACGGGCGAAACGGGTGCCGGCAAATCCATGATTATTGATTCTTTGCAGTTTGCCCTTGGCGGCAGAGCAGGGAAGGATTTTCTGCGCCACGGAGAAAAGCAGGCGGCGGTTGAGGCGTTGTTTTCCGTACAGTCGCAGGCGCTTACGGAAAAGCTTGCGGAAAACGGCATTGTCCCTGAGGAGGACGGGACGCTTCTGATTACCCGCACGCTCAGCGAAGCGGGAAAATCTGTCTGCCGTATTAACGGCTCTACGGTGACGGTCGGTATGCTGAAGGAGATTGCCGAGGATATGATTGATATTTATGGACAGCATGAGCATCAGTCTCTTTTGAATCCGGTGAAGCACATTCGCCTGCTGGATCGCTTCTGCGGCGCAGGCTTTGGTGAGGCAATGGAGGAATACAAAAACAGCCGGCAAAGGCTGAAGGACTTAGAAAAGCAGCTTACGATTCTGATTGGAGATGAAAGCCAAAGAGAACAGCGGATGGATATGCTGCTGTTTCAGAAGGAAGAAATCGAAGCGGCAGAGCTGCAGGAGGGCGAGGAGGATGCCCTTCTGGAGCAGAAAAAACGCCTGAGCAGCATGGAAAGGCTGATACGGCTGACGGGCGAAAGCGTAACACTTCTGTATGACGGGGATGACCGCGCGCCCTCTGCCTGCGACCAGCTGGGGGATGCCCTTGCGAAATTACGGGAAGCGGCGGAATATGATGCGGCTCTGTCTCCCTTGGCGGATGCATTGGCGGATGGCTATGCTGCCGTGGAGGACTGCGCGCGGGAATTGAAGCGCGAGGCGGAAAAGCAAGAGGCTGACCCAGAGGAGCTGGAACGCATTGAGGAGCGCTTGCAGCTTTTTTATAAATTGAAGCGAAAATATGGCGGCAGCATCGAGGCGGTATTGGAATTTTACGAAAAAGCCGTACAGGAGCTGGAATTTCTCTCCAACAGCAGCGAAAAGGCGGCGGAACTTTCTGCCAAGAAGGCAGCGGAGGAGAAGCGCCTGTCTGCTCTTGCGGAAACACTGACAGCAAGAAGAAGGGCGACTGCCGAACAGGTGGAGGAGCAGATTGAAACGGCACTGCATGACATGGAAATGAAGCATGCACGGTTTCATATTCAGATAGAAGAAAAAGCCGATTGGGGCGCAGACGGCAAGGATAAGGTGGAATTTCTGATTTCTGCCAATGCAGGGGAGCCGCTCAAGCCCTTGGCAAAGATTGCATCCGGCGGCGAAATGAGCCGTGTGATGCTTGCACTGAAAACGGTGCTTGTGGATGCGGATGAAATCGGGACATTTATTTTTGATGAAATTGATACAGGGGTCAGCGGCAGAACGGCGAGAAGGGTCGGCGAGAAAATGCGCTTTCTGGGCGGAAAACGACAGCTTCTCTGCATTACGCATCTGCCCCAGATTGCCGCGATGGCGGATAATCACTTTCTGATTGAAAAGGAAAGCGACGCAGGAGAAACCGTGACGCGCGTGACGGCACTGGACGAGGAAGGCGCGGTGCGCGAGGTGGCGAGACTGATGAATGATGTGACGGAAACCACACTGGCAGCGGCAAGAGAGCTGCTTGCGGAAAAATAAAACGAAGAACACATGATGACAGCATTGTGTGTTCTTTTTTTGTCGAGATTTTTCTGCTTTTCACAGGAAAAACGACAGGTTTCGCAGGTCCTTCGTTTTATAATCATAGAAGGAGGGAAGGAATGGAGCCGAAGATTTACATAGATATCGTTTTTCCTGTGACATGGGGGATGGATGCCTTTCTGCTCTGGATGGCAGGGCGGATTCTGGGCCTGCGAAGGAAGCGGTGGCGATTTGCATTCGGCGGCCTTTTTGCGGCGGTGTGTGATTGCGCGTGGCTTTTCTTTTTGCAAAGAAGCGGCGGTGTGCTATTTTCGCTTTTGCTTCTGGCAGGCGGCGTTTTCATTGCCTATACACCGAAAAGCGGAAAAATATTTTTGCGGCTGATGGGGACAACACTGCTTTCTTCGTTCCTGCTTGGCGGCGGCGCACAGCTTTTGTTTACCTTTACGCAGGCACAGCGATTGTTTGGGCAGGGTCTTATCGTAGAGCAGATTTATCCGTGGTGGCTGCTGCCATGGGCGGTGCTTTTGGCGTATGTATTGCTGAAATTGGGTGCAGGGTGGATGGAGACGCATATTTGCCGCAGACGTGAATTCTGCACGGCTGCTGTGTTTCGGCAGGGCAGATGCGCCGAGGTGCGCGTGCTGATTGATACGGGAAACGGGCTGAAGCAGGAGGATGACCGAGGGGTTGCGATTCTGGAGATGCAGGCGGTTTTGCCGCTGTTTTCAGCAGAGGAGGGCGTGCGGCTGCTTTCCGGGAGCAGAGAGGGCTTGGAATGGCTTGCGTTCAGTAGTCTGGGGAACCCGGATGGCAGGCTCTGGGGTATACGGGCAGAGAAGCTGATTTTGTTTTTCGGGGAAAAAAGCATCTGCCATCGGGATATTTTTGTCGGGATTGCCGAGGAAGCGTTTACGGGCAGTTATGAGGGCATTGTGCCACCCTCTTTATGGAAGGAGGATTCGGAATGAAGGAATGGAGATATTTAGTTTTTCTTGTAAAATACCATCTGAACCGTTGGATACAGGAAAAGAAGCAGGGAGGGGTATTCTATATCGGGGGGAGCGATGTATTTCCGCCGCCGCTCAAGCCGGAGGAGGAGCTGGTGCTTCTGGAGCAGCTGGGCGGAGAGGAGGATGTGACGGTTAAAGCTGTTCTGATTGAGCGAAATCTGCGTCTGGTGGTCTATATCGCAAGGAAGTTTGAAAATACGGGCATCAATGTGGAGGATTTGATTTCCATTGGCACGATTGGGCTGATTAAGGCAATCAATACGTTTAAGGTGGATAAAAAAATTAAGCTGGCAACCTATGCTTCACGCTGTATCGAAAATGAAATTCTGATGTATCTGAGACGAAACAGCAAGACGAAAACAGAGGTTTCCATTGATGAGCCGCTGAATGTGGACTGGGAAGGAAATGAGCTGCTGCTTTCCGATATTCTGGGGACGGAGAACGATATCATCACGAAGGATATTGAGAATAAGGTTGACCGAGAGCTTTTGCAGGATGCCATGCAGAAGCTGAGCGGACGGGAGCGGCGGATTGTAGAAATGCGCTTTGGTATTCTGCCGGAAACAGAGGAAAAAACGCAGAAGGAGGTGGCGGATATTCTGGGGATTTCGCAGTCCTATATTTCCAGACTGGAAAAAAAGATTATGCGGCGGCTGAAAAAGGAAATAAGCAAAATGATGTAAGAAAAAGGTGCGCCCGATTGGGACGCACCGAAAGCGGATGTCAAAGGATATCCGTTTTTTGCTATACATCCAGATAATGAAGCGGTTCATAATCGACATTTTTTGCCTTGCCAAACCCACGGTCAATATACTGCTGATTGCCATTTTTTCCGCCGTGGCGCTGGATGCGTGTGCTTTCGCGCAGGGCGGCTGCTGTGGGAATGCCGTCATGGATTTCTGTCAGACGCATGAAGAAAACTCCTTTCAATTGCTATAACAGCTTTTTTGCTAGGATACGAAAAAGAATGTGATTTTATACGAGGATTGGCGAGATTTGCTTCGTATATTTTTGTGCGCAAAGGGAGAAGGTATTCATATACCTTTGAACGAATGGAGTGACAGGATTGGCTTATTACGGAAAGGTGGAAATCAGCGGTGTGAATACGGCAAACCTGCCCGTTCTGACAGGAACAGAGGCAAAGGCGCTGTTTATAAAATGCAAGGCAGGGGACGAAGCTGCCCGTCAGCAGCTGATAGAGGGGAATTTGCGGCTGGTGCTTAGTATTATCAAGCGCTTTGAAAACCGCAATGAAAATATGGATGATTTGTTTCAAATTGGTGTGGTGGGGCTGATTAAGGCGATTGATAATTTTAATATTGAGATGGATGTGATGCCTTCAACATATTTCTGCCCCATGATTATTGGGGAGATTCGCAGATATCTCAGGGATAACAACACCATTCGGGTGTCGCGTTCTCTCAGGGATACGGCGTATAAGGCGTTACAGGTGAAGGAACGGCTGATGGCAGAGCAGGAAAAGGAGCCGAGCATAGAGGAAATTGCGAAGGAAATGGGGATGAGCCGAGAAAATATTGTGATGGCAATGGATGCCATTCAGGATCCGGTTTCCCTTTTTGAGCCGATTTATCATGATGGCGGTGACACGCTTTTTGTGATGGATCAGGTGAGTGATGAAAAGAACGGCGACGGGCTCTGGCTGGAAAATCTTTCTCTGAGCGAAGCCATGCAGCACCTCAATGAGCGCGAAAAGAAAATCGTAAATCTGCGCTTTTTTGAAGGCAAAACACAGACAGAGGTCAGCACAGAAATCGGCATTAGTCAGGCGCAGGTTTCCCGTCTGGAAAAATCCGCATTGCAGCACATGCGAAAGTTTATGTAAGGGATTATGGGAAAACGAAAAAAGGTAGTCGAATATTCCTATAAAAGGTGTAGACAATTTTCTTTTGATAGGATAAAATGAAAAGCAAAGGGGAATTTTTAGATACCCGAAGGAAAGAAGGCTTTTTTGAATATCAGGAGGAAAAATATGAAAATAAAAGCAGAAGACACCGCGGCATTGATTATCGATTTTCAGGAAAAACTGGTGCCTGCCATTGCAGATCATGATGAAATTGTTGCAAAGGCAGCTATTTTTGCGGCAGGGTTGAAGGAATTTGGCGTTCCTATGGCTGTGACACAGCAGTATACAAAGGGACTGGGCGAAACTGTTCCTGCGATGAAGGAAGCCATCGGCGCATTTGAACCCATGGAAAAAACAGTTTTTTCCGCAATGGGCTGTGATGCCTTTGTGGAATGGGTAAAGGCACAGGGCAAAAAGACAATTTTGGTTTGCGGCGTGGAAGCACATATCTGCGTGCTGCAGAGTATTATAGATTTGATTGGTGAAGGCTATCGTGTATTTATTGTGGCGGACTGCGTTGGCTCCAGAGTGGTATACAATAAGGAGTATGCAATCCAGAGAGCTGTGCAGGAGGGTGCATTCGTAACTACCTGCGAGGGCGCGCTGTATGAAATGACACAGGGGGCAGGCACACCCCATTTCAAAGCAATTTCAAAGCTGACAAAATAATGATTGGAGGCCTCAATTCCTGAGAATTGGGGTTTCTTTTTTGAGTAGGTTTTCAAGAAGGAATGAGAAGAATGCACATAAAAGAACATTTTCAGACAATTACATACCATAGAAGGCTGGTGCGGCAGGGCTGCTTCCGAGTTGGGCTTTACTGGCAGGGGCTGACGCATGATTTGAGCAAATACAGCCTGACAGAATTTCTGGTCGGTGCGAAATATTTTCAGGGCGATTGCAGCCCTAATAATGCAGAGAAGGAAAAGAAGGGATATTCCTCCTCCTGGCTGCATCATAAGGGCAGAAATAAGCACCATTTTGAATATTGGATTGATTATTCCATGCCCGGCAGTGAAGGTCCGCTTCTGATTGGGATGAAAATGCCCCTGCGGTATGTGGTGGAAATGTTCATGGATCGTATTGCAGCGTGCAAGGTTTATCAGAAGGAAGACTATACCGATGCAAGCCCTTGGCTGTATCATCAGAAAAGCAAGCGCGTACAGGCGGTGATGCACCCCGAAAGCCTTGCTTTGCTCAATCACTTACTGCAAATGCTGGCAGATGAGGGGGAGAAAAAGACCTTCGCTTATGCAAAACAGCTGGTACAAAAGGACAGAATCAGCCGATGGAAAAAATGCCTTGGAAAAAAGCAGGGCAAACGAGGTGAATGAGATGAACAAAGGAAAGGTAGTAGTAGGGATGAGCGGCGGCGTGGACAGCACGGTTGCGGCATATCTTTTAAACAAGCAGGGCTATGAGGTGACAGGCGTAACACTGCGGATGTGGGACGGAGAAGGCACAGAGAAGGCGATTGCCGATGCAAAACGGGTGGCAGATTCCATCGGGATTTCCCATGAGGTACTGGATTGCAGAGAAGCCTTTCGTACCTGTGTGGTGAATGATTTTATCGGACAGTATCAAAAGGGCGTAACCCCGAACCCCTGTATCGTCTGCAACCGCATGGTAAAGGAAAAATCTCTCCTGGATAAGGCGAAGGAAATCGGTGGGAAGTACATTGCAACGGGGCACTATGCCCGTATCGAAAAGCATCCGAAAACGGGACGTTATGCCATCCGAAATTCCGCAACCGCCGAAAAAGATCAGACGTATGCGCTTTATCGGCTGACACAGGAGCAGCTTGGCGCGATGCTTCTGCCTATTGGGGAATATACCAAGGACGAGGTGCGCAAGATTGCGGAAGCCGTGGACGGCTTTGTGGCAAAAAAAGGCGAAAGTCAGGATATCTGCTTTATTCCCGATGGGGATTATGCCGCCTTCATTGAAAGAGAGGGCAAGCTGACGGAAACGCCCGGTAATTTTGTAGATATGGACGGGACTATTTTAGGTAAGCACAAGGGCTTGATTCATTATACCATCGGGCAGAGAAAGGGACTTGGCATTGCGCTTGGCAAGCCTGCCTTTGTGTATCGTTTGGATACGGAAAAAAACGAGGTTGTTCTTTCCGATAATGCGGCATTATTCCGGACAACGCTTTGTGCCGACAATCTGGCATACATGGCGTATGATAAATTTGAGGACGGACAGCGTTTTCTGGCGAAAATCCGCTATGCGCATAAGCCTGCATGGTGTACTGTGCGGATGGTCGGGGAGGATAAATTAGAGGTTGTCTTTGATGAACCGCAAAGAGCGATCACGCCCGGGCAGTCACTTGTGCTGTATGATGGGGAATTTGTTGCCGGTGGCGGATTTGTATTGTAATTAAGCCAAAAATGAAAAAGCTTTTTTGAAAATGCAAAAGGGGAGGATTCAAGGGAAACGGGTTGGCAAATGTCGGCCTGTTTCTTTTTGAAAAAATGCTTCACAGCACAAAGGGCAGAAGCCGAAAATTCGGTTCTGCCCGGTGGGGTCGAAATGTGTATCGTATTTTTTTTTGATTTACTTGAGTAAAATCAAAGACTTTCTTTTAAAATTTCGATGATTTCCGCTCGATTGGGAACGTGATAGCCGCCCTTCAGAATCAATGTGACATCTGCGATGCTCTCCAGCATATCCTCGGTTACACCAAGCTCTGCAAGATGCAGCACCACGCCGATTTCACGCATCCAGTCTTCCATAGCAGAGAGGCCCTCCTGTGCTACCTGCGCTGCGGCTTTGCCCTCTGCATTGATATTCCAGACATTCACAGCAAAACGCTTGAATTTCGGGATGGCATAGGGCAGTATATGGCGATAATACGGCAGGGATACCGCAGAAAGCGTCATGCCGTGGGTCGCATCAGTATAGCCTCCGACTGCCTGCCCAAGCATGTGCACCATCCAGTCTGTATGCTTTCCTTTGTCAATGAGCGTATTCAGCGCCCATGTGGCTGTCCACATGAGATTGCTGCGCGCTTCATAATCCAGTGGATTTTGTACGGCTATGCGGCTGGAATGAATTACAGAGCGCATTAAGCCCTCGCTGATGTAATCACTGGTGTTGTCATCTTCATCCGAAAAATATTGCTCGCAGATGTGATTGAAAATATCATATATACCGGAAACCATCTGATATTTCGGCAGTGTAAACGTATATTCAGGATTCAATATCGTAAACCGAGGCATGATTTTTTCATCGGCAAAAACATGAGCAATTTTCTGATGTGTTTCCGTGTTGGTAATCACGCTGCCTGCGTTCATTTCGGAGCCGGTGCCGACCATGGTAAGGACGCAGCCGACAGGGACGATTTCGCAGCTCGGTTCTTCAAAGCGAACAAAGTATTTCTCCCAAGGCTCCTCCTCGCAATGAACGGAAACAGAGACAGCCTTGGAATAATCGCAGACAGAGCCGCCGCCTACAGCGAGCAGTAAATCTGCCTTATGCGTACGGGCAATTTGAATTCCCTCATGCAGCTTTGCAACGGTTGGATTGGGCATAACACCGCTAATCTCTGCAACATTTTTGCCATTTTCCTTTAAAAGAGCAGTTACGGCATCATAAATTCCATTTTTCTTAATGGAGCCGCCGCCGTATATCAGCACAACATTTTTGCCGTACTTGGATAGTTCGTCATTGAGGTAGTTCAAGGATTTTTTCCCGAAATACAGCTTGGTTGGATTGCAGTAAGAAAAGTTACCTAACATAATTGCTCACCCATGCCTTTCTTTTTAATTCTTATAAAAATCATGCACCTTTTGATGACTGCTCTTATTTTAGTCGTATTTATTCTGTGGGTTGTGCGAGGGGATTTTGGCGGTATCCCTCCAGCAGATTGTCATTTTCCATGATGAACGGCCGTGTTGTATCCTGCTCCCACGCAACATCATATTTTTCCATGAGATAATCACTCAGTTCTGTCCGATTTTTCAATTTTACCAGACGATACGGCTCCTGGAAGGCGACCTTCTCGATAAAATAAAGCTCTCCGTTTTCTGCGGGAAACAAAATGCCGACATGACCGATAAACAGCGTATTATCCGTATCCGAAAATTTGTCATGCAGAACGACGGAAATCAGGCGTGCCTTGCTGTCTGTAAACGAAATGCCGCGTTCCCTCCAGCCTGCCTGCAAAGCTTTGACCTGCTCGGTTACATTGGTACTGTTTGCAGCATTTACAGGTGCGAACAGAGCACAGAATTTGGCGGTACTGTCTCCGCAGAGAACAGAGGAATCCGCAGAAAGTGTTTCAAGATCCAGAAAAAGCGCATCCTCGCCTTGGGTATTCGGCTGATTAGCTCCCACTGTGACAAAGTCGCCGAATAGACTGAAGGCTGTGATCCTGCAATTATATCCGGGAAAGCTGCCGTTTTTTTTCATCCAAGCATCCTGCATTTCATAGGGATCATATTTGGTTTCAGTTGGTGCCGCGCTTTCAAAGCCCTTCGTTAGCCACTCACTTTTTACATCTGCACGAAAGGCATCGACCTTGGCAAAAAGGGTATCAATTCTGTTTTCCTTTACCCCAGCATCCGAGAGACCTTGGCGAAGCAGGCTGCGAGATTCTTCATCCGTCAGATTGGAATATACAGCGGTTTTCAGTGGCAGCTGTTGGCTGTCTGCTTTTGTTGCTGCACAGCCGCAAAAGCCGCTTAGGGTTAGGCTTGCAGCCAGCAGCAGGGTGGCATATTTTTTCAAATTCATGTGCATCTACCTTCCTTATAATGGATTTGGGTGGAGCATACTTCTTTCAAGGTGTTAGCCAAGAATGCGCCGGTCGAAATGTTGCAAGACTGGCGCAAACCGGATAAATATTGGATTTTTACGGTAGTTCGGATTATTCCCACTCAATCGTTGCGGGTGGCTTAGAGGTGATATCATACACGATACGATTGACATGCTTTACCTCATTTACGATACGGGTAGAAACCTTATCCAGCACCTCATAGGGGATTCTTGCCCAATCGGCAGTCATGAAGTCGGTTGTGGTTACGCCGCGCAGGGCAATGGTATAATCGTAGGTACGGAAGTCGCCCATAACGCCAACGGAGCGCACATCTGTGATAACCGCGAAATACTGGTTAATGTCTCTGTCCAGACCTGCCTTTGCGATTTCCTCTCTGAAAATCGCATCCGCATCCTGCAAAATCGCAACCTTATCCTCTGTTACCTCGCCAATCACGCGCACACCCAGACCGGGACCGGGGAAGGGCTGACGATATACCAGATATTCCGGCAGACCGAGCTCCAGACCCATCTGACGCACCTCATCCTTAAACAGCAGGCGCAGGGGTTCAATCAGCTCCTCAAAATCAACAACGGAGGGCAGACCACCTACGTTATGATGGGATTTGATGACTGCGGAATCCCCCAGACCGCTTTCGATGATATCGGGATAAATCGTACCCTGCACCAGATAATCTACCTTGCCGATTTTTCTTGCTTCATCTTCAAATACACGGATAAATTCCGCGCCGATGATTTTACGCTTCTGTTCGGGGTCGGTTACGCCCTTCAGCTTGGAAAGGAAACGCTCCTGTGCATTTGCTCTTACGAAATGAGAATCGAAATAGCCGTCAAAAATCTGTTCTACCTCGTCGCCTTCGTTTTTACGAAGAAGTCCATGATCTACAAATACACAAGTAAGCTGTTTACCAATCGCCTTGGAGAGCAGACCTGCTGCAACAGAGGAATCTACACCACCGGACAATGCCAAAAGCACTTTGCCATCTCCAACTTTTTCGCGGATCAGCTTGACCTGCTCCTCTACGAAGGAGTCCATACGCCAAGTACCCGCACAGCCGCAAATGCCGCGTACAAAGTTGTACAGCATTTCTGTTCCCTGCTGTGTATGAAGCACTTCCGGATGGAACTGAATCGCATAAAGATTACTTGCTGTATTTTGAGCTGCCGCTACCGGGCAGTCTGCTGTATGTGCAATGATTTCAAAACCTGGAGCAACTTTTGAAATATAATCAAAATGGCTCATCCAGCACACGGTGTTTTCATGAATCCCCTTGAACAAAGGAACTTCCGTATTAACAGCCACGTCTGTTTTGCCGTATTCGCGCACAGGTGCTTTCTCGACTTTACCGCCAAGAACATGCTGCATTAACTGAGCACCATAGCAAAGTCCCAACACTGGGATTCCCAGTTCAAAAAGTTCTTTAGAATAAGTAGGGGCACCCTCTTCATAGCAGCTATTCGGTCCACCTGTTAAGATGATTCCTTTCGGATTCATCGCCTTGATCTTTTCTATATCAGTTTTGTAAGAATAAATCTCGCAATATACATTACATTCTCTGACTCTTCGTGCGACCAACTGGTTATACTGTCCGCCAAAGTCCAGCACGATGACTAATTCCTTATTCAAAATTAGTTTCCTCCTTCTTCATTTGATTCTAATAATATTGTGTAAAAGCCTTTTCGTGCTGGCACGAACGCCTTTTGTACCTTTTACCCCTAGTATCTAACACATTTTATCACGAAACATCCTATGGGGTCAATGAAAACTCCTACAAATCAAAATACCCGACAAATTTGACATCATGCTTTCCTTTAGGAAATAAATAATGGTAAAGTGCGATAAAATAATCATCCGTCATGCTGGCAAGATAATCGACGACAAGCTGATTTTTCTCCTGCTCGGCATACGGCTTTCTGACATGGGATTTGACATAAAAATTATTTTTCTCCATGTATGCCATGTGATGGCGGTAAAAAACAGAAGATTTGTCTCCGCTTTCTGCCTGGCGCAAAAGTTCCTCATACAATTCACCAAACATTGGGCGGATTTCATTTTCATATAAATCGTTGAGCGACTTATTGTTATAAATCATTTCGTAATTTTCTTTTTTCGCCTGCCGCAAAGCGTCAAAATATTCCTCATCCATTTTCAAATAATCTTTGCCATAACTGTTTTCGATAATATTGACACTGAAATTATTGATAATTTCACCGTTGGTGGTGCCAATCGCCCCAGCGGTAAATGGTGATTCTTTTAGCAAATTCAGGCGCATTGCGTCCTGTCTGTCTTTGCCAAGATAGGCAATAATATCGCAGATACGCATC
>ERZ840371.1075-NODE-1075-length-30225-cov-3.267285_pt1 | contig 30225 bp, 29 predicted proteins | sample MGYA00519937_ERZ840371 | MGnify/ENA primary metagenome ERZ840371 (study PRJEB31850, sample SAMEA3708873) | human gut metagenome | biome: human gut; feature: human-associated habitat; material: faeces | place: China | collected 2014 ... | reverse complement strand
TCCATCTCGGCAAACTTCAGTTCGAGGTCTGCCGCGCGGTTGCCTTCCTCCTCGGTCATCTCGTCTTTGGAGTAAAGAGCTTCGCGTTCCTTCATGTTCTTCCACAGCGGCTGGTGTCCCATAAGCACTGTGTCGAGCACGGTGAAGGCGTCGTATTTAAAGTGGTCCTGGTCCAATACCGACAAACGCTCGCCCGGTCCAAGCTCCACGCTGCCCTTGTTTGGTTCCAGCTCGCCGCTTATCGCCTTGAGCAGTGTTGACTTTCCGGCGCCGTTTGCGCCTATCACGCCATAGATGTTACCGTTTGTGAACTTGATGTTTACGTCCTTGTAAAGAACCCTCTTACCGAATTGGATTGCAAGATTGGAAACTGTTATCATTGTATCTTATACCTTATATATATTAAAAACGGCTGCAAAAGTACTAATTTTATTTGATGTGCACAAATAAAACCGTATATAACAACGGTTTATGCTTGCGGTTATGACTGTGTGCACCCGCTGACGGGCAGGGCGGACGGGCTGCCAGCGTTATCTGTGACAGATGCCTGCGGTTGACATAATGCCATGCTTATGGCTGCAAACAGCGGCAAATTGTCAGACGGAAAATGTGCGCTGTTTTTGTCAAACGAGATGTTAAGAACTCTTTAACAGCCGTGCTGTGGCATTAAAATGCCTGCAATTATCTTGTAAAATGCGGCATATTTCAGGGTGAAATGCCGCATTTTGTGCTCTTATATACCATGTATTGCATCATAAAGTGCCTGATTTGTCACCATAAAGTGGCATGTTTTAAGGTGAAATCAGGCATATTTCTGTCAAGAGCCGCATGCTTTTATTGCACAAATATGGCTGAAATGATGCAACGGACTGTTGTACAGCGCGTTGCCGTTGCTCACAATTTAAGGCTGTTTTTGCGTCCGGAAAGCTTTTATTTCCGGCGGACCGCCTTATTTTAGGGTTGCGGAAAGTCAATAAGAAAGCCGGATGCCGTAAATAATGACATTGTGATTTAGCCTGTTAAAACGCATTGAATATGCTTCTTTAATTTGGAATGTTCGATAAATCGGCGTATATTTGCACCCGTAAAAAACAGAAGGTTATTGATGAAGAACAGTTATATCAATCAGGAACAATATGCTCATTACACGGTGAATGAGGAACGCCCGCTGCTTGAGTGGCTGCTGGAAAACTTGAAAGGAGAGAGCAGAAACAAGATAAAGGCGACGCTTCAGGGCAAAGGAATAAAGGTTAACGGCAAGGTGGTGACGCAGTTTGACTATCCGCTGCAGCCCGGCATGAAGGTGTCTGTAAGCAAGACAAAGCGCAACAACGACATACTGAAGAGCCGTTATGTGAAGATTGTATACGAAGACCGCTACCTTGTGGTTGTCGAGAAGAACATCGGCATACTGTCAATGGCTGCCGGAGGACGCTCGCTCAACGTGAAGGCTGTGCTTGACGACTACTTCCGCAAGACGCGCCAGCGCTGTACGGCACATGTTGTCCACCGTCTTGACCGCGACACGAGCGGGCTGATGATTTACGCAAAGGACATAGAGACGGAGCAGATACTCGAACATAACTGGCACGACATAGTGTACGACCGCCGTTATGTTGCCGTTGTAAGCGGTGAGATGGAGGAAGACGGAGGTACAATTGCCAACTGGCTGAAGGACAACAAGGCATATATTACATACTCATCGCCCGTGGACAACGGCGGAAAGTATGCCGTTACGCATTTTCATACGCTGGCACGCACAACCGAACACAGCCTCGTGGAGTATTCTTTGGAGACGGGGCGCAAGAACCAGATACGCGTGCACTCGGCAGACATGGGGCATCCGGTCTGCGGAGATGTGAAGTATGGCAACGGCGACGACCCCATTCACCGCCTGTGCCTGCATGCTTACGTGCTGTGCTTCTGGCATCCCGTTACGCGTGAGCGCATGGAATTCGAGACTATGATACCGGCTCAGTTCCGCCGTCTGTTCAAATGATAATCAGATAAAAAGCCTGTATATGGAAAACTTTGGATATTATATATTCTGCCTTGTTGCCTTCATTGTTGCCTTCTTCATTATGAAGAAGGTTGCCGGATGCCTGATAAAGACAGTCATTCTCGCTGTCATTGTGGCGGTACTTGCCGCCATATACTATGTGTATATAAGACAATGACAGGGCAGGGCATGGCTCGTGGCACGACAAGGTGATGGAAAATGATGTGTATGCCGTCCGTTATATCGGTGCCGCGGCATGCCTCTTATAAAACAATACCACTATTATCAGCGTTATTGCCTCGGCGGCAGGGATGGCAAGCCAAAGTCCTGGAACCCCGATAAGGTGCGGGAGGGCAACAAAGCAAGGTACAAGCAGAAGCATACCCCTGAGCAGTGTGAACACCGTTGACGTGACGGCGCGTTCTATACTCTGGTAATATCCTATGAAAGCGATGTTTATTGCGAAGAAGACAGGGCACAGGGAGAACAGCGGAAGCCCGGCGACGGCTATCCCGTATGCCTCTTCCGAAGTGTCGAGGAACATCGAGACTATAGCCGGAGCACCAGCCCAAAGACCCAATGACACGGCAATGCCGCAGATAGTGGCAGTGGCAAGCGACACCTGAAGGGCACGTATTACACGCGGACTGTTGTGTGCCCCGTAGTTGAAACTTATTATCGGCTGTGCCGACTGTGCCACGGCGTTGCTTATGGAGAACACTATCGGGAAGAGATAGCATGCCACGGCAAAAGCGGCAACTCCTTCTTCGTTGAGCATGGACATGAACATATAGTTGCCTGTGAGCATCATCACACTCATGGCAAGCTCTGTAAGAAAAGTTGCAAAGCCTATCTTTATGATGTATGCTACATTGCGCAGCGACAGAAGCAGTGACGTTACGGACAGTTTAAGACGGTAAAATTTCAGCTTGGACGAGAACCACACAAAATAGACTACAGCCATAATGCCGCCTGCGGCGCATGCAGCTGATGTCGCCTGTGCCGCACCTTTCACGCCAAGACCAAGTGGGAATATCATGTACCAGTCGAGGGCGATGTTGATAACGGCGGCAACAATCTGTATCCACATGGCATATCTCGGTGAACCGTCAAGGCGTATTAGCATCATTCCTACACACTCGGCAAAAAGGAACAGCAGTCCCGGTATGAGCCAAAGCATATACTCCATTGCATTGGCTTCAAGAAGAGGGCTGCATCCGAGGGCGCATAATACATCTTCAGGAAAAGCAAGGCACACCGCACATATAATCCCGAGGACAAGCAGTCCGGCTGCGAATGCCTGCGTAAGTATTATGGATGCCGCCTTAACGTTGTCTTCAGACAACCGTATGCTTGCCACAACTGATGCCCCTATGCCGAACATGAGTCCTGTTCCGGAGCCACAAGGAACAGCGGAGCCACGATATTGACGGCGGCTATACCCGTGGAACCGACGCCGTGACCTACGAATATGCCGTCGATGACGGTCAGCGCCGAGTTGAAAATCATGCCGATGAGGGTGGGAAAGAACAATGAACGGAATACTTTCCCTATGCGGCCGTTGCCGAAATCTATCTTGTCTCTGTCAAGTCTCTTACTTTCCATAAATCTCTTAGTCGGCTGTTACCTTTATTATCTGTATGTCTTCAATGGGGCGGTCGTTCTCGTCCGTGTCCGCCCATTGTATCTCTTTCACCACGTCCATGCCTTCTGTAACTTCGCCGAAGACAGTATATTGCCCGTCAAGATGCGGTGTTCCTCCTTTTGCCTTGTATGCCTCGCGCACGTCGTCGGTGAGCTTTACGGTTCCTTGCGTAGTACGGTCAAGACGCGCCTGCACCTGATCGAGCATCTCGTCGTTGAAGCGTGTGCCGTATACTATGTAGAATTGTGATGCCGATGAAGCACGTTGCGGATTGCCGTTGTCGCCCTCGCGTGCCGCGCATAGTGCCCCACGCTTGTGGAAAAGTGTAGGGAAGCGTATCTCTGCCGGTATTGTCGCCGTGTCGGCTGATGCCCCGAGCCGTGCCCCTTTTTCTGCGTTGCGGCTTGCCGGGTCGCCTCCTTGAATCATGAAGCTGCTTATGACGCGGTGGAAAAGCAGTCCGTCATAAAACCCTTCCTTTGCCAGCCGGATGAAATTGTCCCTGTGAAGCGGTGTCTCGTTATACAATTCGATACGTATCGTGCCCTTGCTTGTTTCCATTGTCATCCTCCGGCGCGGTCCGTTTTCAGCCTGTGCGGACAGCAGAAGGGGAATAGCGGCAATGAATAATGATGTTATCAGTCTTTTCATAACTCTTGTTTATTATGTCGTGATATCTTCTTTATCATTGTAAGGCTCCATTAAACATTGTCCTTCACATTGTCGTAAATGCTGTCGAAAACCTTTCTCAGAACTGTCGGATTGCTGATATATTCCCTTATTTTCTTGAGATTTTGTTCATTGACAGAACCGGGTATCCATAGCTTTATGTATCCGTTTATGGAGTATTTGTTTTCAAGATGCTCCCTGAAACGCTTCCATTGTCCTTCCTTGTCCTTGTCAGGATAGTGGTCAATGCCGAACTCTATCGTTCTTGTAAATACTATTTCCGGTTCAAGGTCGCGGTCTGCCTCTGCCACAATCTTGCCGTATATGCTGCGCGGGGCATGTGATGCCGATGCCCGGTGGTCCTCCACCGCCTCTTTCATTATCTTTATCTGCTCAGCCGAGAACCACTTGCGCAGCCTCACGTCGGCAGACAATATCTTGCCGCTCGTTATGTGATGTATGGCACGCGGACCTTCCAGACCGAGGTCGTGGTATGCAGCCGTGGCGTATGCCATGTTTACATTGGCTCCGATGTGCCGCGCAAGAGCAAGCGAACGGCTTATAACGCGTGTGGCATGAGTAAGGTTGTGTGCTTTGTCAAACGATGTGTAGCGTGGCAGTATGTCTGTTTCTATGAACTCCATAAGATCCAGACTTACGTTATTATCTATCATATAAAGCTTGTAATTTTTTGCAAATATACGATATAATGTTTACTTTTGCAAGAGTTTTCAAATCCTATCGCATGCAACGGCAGTATGTTTAATGATAAAAAATGGAACATAATATGGAAGAAAAGACTGTAAGGCAAAATTCGGTAAAGGCGTGGTGGCTTGCCGCACGTCCGAAGACGCTTTCGGGAGCAGCTGTCCCTGTGATGATAGGTGTTGCCCTTGCTTATGCTGACAGGGCGCTTTATGATTTCAATATTGTGCCCGCACTGCTGTGCTTTTTGTTTGCTTTTCTCATGCAGATAGATGCCAATTTCATCAACGACTGCTTCGACTTTATTAACGGAAACGATGATGAGACGCGCCTCGGACCCAAGCGTGCCTGTGCACAAGGGTGGATAAAGGTGGAAAATATGAAATATGCCATAGCCGTGACGACAGTCCTTGCATGTATTGCAGGTTTTCCTCTGATAATATACGGAGGCATAGAGATGATACTTGTAGGCATCCTTTGCGTGCTGTTTTGCTTTCTGTACACCACTCACCTTTCTTATATGGGCATGGGTGATGTGCTTGTAGTGCTTTTCTTTGGTGTCGTGCCGGTTTGCGTGACATATTATTTACAGACCGGAACGGTTTCTTATTCTGTCTTCATTGCATCGCTTGCATGCGGTTTTGTGATAGATACGTTGCTATTGGTAAACAACTATCGTGACATAGACAACGACCTCCGTGCCGGCAAGCGCACGCTTGTTGTGAGGCTTGGGGCTGTTGCCGGGCGCCGCATGTATCTCTATACCGGTTTTGCGGCATGTCTTTTGGGAGTTTGCTTCCTCTTCATGGGACATCCGTTGGCATTTGTTCTCCCGTTGGCATATCTTGTCCTGCATGTTCTTACATACCGCAAAATGGTGCGTATCGGTAAGGGACGGGAACTGAATGCCGTACTCGGAGACACCGCCCGCAATATGTTTGTCTACGGGTTGCTTGTAGCTATAGGTCTGTTATTATAAAGAATAAAGGAGTATACATGATTTTCAGAAATATTGTTTTAGCCTTGTTTACCTTTGCCATGGCTCTTCCGCTTTTGGCAGACGATGTTGCCAGCGAGCGCGACCATGTTATCGTTACTCTCAATGACGGCACTTCTGTGGAGGGATATATAAGGCAGTATTGGTTTGACGGTAAGATGTTCAGCAAGTCAAACCGTAAGTTCAAGATGTCATCCACGCCTTCCGGCAGTGACATAAAGGAGTATACGGCGGACAATGTAAAGTCTGTCGAGTTCCTTAAACGCGGTGAGAACGGCGCTTATTATCCGCGTCTCGAATCACACGTTGTTGCCAATCCCTCTACGTTCAAGCCAGGGAAGGTAAGGCGGCAGTTTGTCTATGCAGAGGCACATGCCGATGCCGGGAGCATATACTGGTGGAACGGATACGACTCGCAGCGCATGCAGCTGGGTCAGATAGGCATCTCCACCATTTATGGAGTGCGCCTTGCAGGCGATGATGTGATAATTCCCTTCATGACGGGGAATGTCATAAGCCTTAATGCCATGCGCATTTTGTATAAGAAGAAAGACCCTGCCTTTGTGGACTATGTGGACAAGAAAATCCTGAAAGGCGGCAGAAGGTTATGGGATGCCATAGCTGCCGACCCCTCACTGTTTCTTGATATATGTGCGGGTTACGGCAAGTGATGGCGTAAGGCGGCATGGACTATGTGCCAGACATTGTCATGCCGGTATGGCGGTTGATATGTATTTTCTAATAGTTTAATATAAATAAAACAGCAATGAGAAGTAGAACAGCAACTTGGTTTGAGTGTAAGATACGTTATGAGAAGACGATGGAAGACGGAATGCAGAAGAAAGTGACCGAGCTTTACACCGTCGACGCACTCAGCTTTACCGAGGCAGAGGCAAGTATAATAGAGGAAATGTCCTCTTATATAAGCGGTGAGTTTGAGGTTAAGGACATAAAGAAGGCTGCATACGGTGAAGTCTTTTTCAGCGAGTCGCCGTCGGCAGACCGCTGGTATAAGGCAAAGCTCCAGTTTATAACTATCGACGAAAAGACAGAAAAGGAGAAGCGCTCGAACGTAAACTACCTCGTTCATGCCGCAACACTTGAGGATGCGGTGAAGAATATCAATGAGGTTATGGGTTCAACGCTCATCGACTATGTCATTGCAGCCGTTGCCGAGACACAGATTATGGATGTCTATGAGCATAAGAACGCCTTGAAGAAGAAGGAAACAGACGACCGTCCCGAATATGAGCAAGGCGAGCCTGCGCAGGAGGCAGGGGCATGATGTGCACTGATATAGCCGCTAATCTGCGCCGTGTCGTTGCCGGTCTGCCCGAGACAGTTACCCTTGTGGCTGTCAGCAAGTATCATTCCGCAGAACATATAGGGACAGCCTATGCCTGCGGGCAGCGCGTTTTCGGCGAAAGTCACGTGCAGGAGCTGGAGAAGAAGCATGCTTCTCTGCCTCAGGACATACGCTGGCACTTTATAGGACACTTGCAGACAAACAAGGTGAAGTATATTGCGCCATACGTGTCGATGATAGATGCCGTAGACTCATATAAGCTCTTGAAGGAAATAAACAGGCATGCTGCGAAGCATGGGAGGATTATAGACGTGCTTCTTGAGCTGCATGTGGCAGAAGAGGAGACAAAGTATGGCTTTTCGCCGGATGCATGCCGCGAGATGCTTTCGGCAGGGGAGTGGCGCCAGCTGGAAAATGTAAGGATATGCGGGCTTATGACAATGGCGTCCAACGTTGATGATGAGGAGCAGGTTGCACGTGAGTTTACGCTCGCTGCCGACCTCTTCGATGAGTTGAAAGCCCGTTTCTTTGCAGACGATGACAGTTTCTGCGAGCGTTCGTGGGGCATGAGCGATGATTACGGGATTGCCATAAAGTGTCGCAGTACGATGGTTCGTGTCGGCACGGGGATATTCGGTCCTCGGGAGTATTGATGACTTTGGAGATACGATATAGAGTTATTGTATCGCCGATATATAGACAAACGGTATGAAAGCGCCAGACTTTCATACCGTTTGTTTTTGTCTCTTGCTGTGTTGCAGCATGTTATCTCACTACGATTTTCTTGCCGTTGCTGATATATATGCCTTTCTTCAGACAGCCCTTGTCCGTGCTGGCAAACCGTCCGTCAATTGAGAATATGCGCTTGTCGGCGCTTTCAGGGGAAGCTGCTGCCGGCATGTCGATGCCTGTAGGGTCGCCAGCCTCAATGAAATCGAACGTCACAATGCCCGTCTCCGTGTTCTCCTTGATGTTCAGAAGCGGTTTGTTCAAGGGCTGTGATGTGTATACCAGAGGTGTGTAAGGAGCCTCATCGGTTAGTGAAGTCACGCCTTTTATGCCGGGGAAAGGGTCTCCAGCCAGACTTGATTTATATAATGTAGCGGCCGAAACACCTGTAGTGCTTTCTTTCAGAGCGCTTGCCTGCGTCATAAGTCTGCCGTCTGCCGGTATTATTGTCATTCTCGGGTGTCCGAGAGTGTTGTTTACCCTGTTCTGTGAGATGTTGAATGCGTTTGCGTCATAGTCCACATGGAACACCAGCATGCCGTGTCCCAGCTGTTGGCTGTTCCACCCCTCTTGCTGTATATTCTGCACTATGAGATATTCATTGCCCGTATTGTCGTTTCCGTTCATTATGCGGTAAGCCTTTCCGCCGTTGTCAATCGTGGGGAGACTTATGCTTCCCTTGTTTTCAAGAGTACCTATCTCTAACCATCCGAAAGCCTCTCTCTCCCATGCCGTATATGCCGTCGGCACACGCCCGTTCGCCGTATATGTGCCGCTGTCCATGATGCTCCAGTATTCAAGCTGCTGATTGTCAACATCCTGATATGCTGTTATTGTAGCATAAAGGTCGGGCATTCCCATTGTATGGGAGAACTCATGGCAGAACAGTCCGATGCCGTTAATCCTCGTATAGTTTTTGTCGGGGGTGTCGCTAAGCTCGTTGCTGACACCGTATCTGTATATTTTCTTATTGTCGAATGTTTCGTTCATGCTTGTCGTTCCTGATTTCGGCCATATACAGTCACTGCTGTTTCCGCTGACGCTTTGGGCATATCCTGCATATATGACATAGACAAGGTCTACGTATCCGTCATTGTCCGCATCATATTGGCTGAAGTCCACCAGTCCGTCTGCTGCCTTGCAGACATCCGGTATGAGCCTGTCCATGCGGTCGGTCCTGTTGCCTGTGTCCTCTCCGTAGTAAGCTAATGTGTTGTCCAGCTTTACCGGTCCGTACACGTCGAACAGCGGTTCGAACTGCCCGAAGCTCATGTCCTTGAAGTATTTCCTTACACTTCCATAGTTCTTATAATTGTAATTGCCGTAGTCCTTCAGTTCTCCCTCGGCGTTAAGATACTCGTCAAACGCCTCCTTGGGCGAATTTATTCTGAAAGGCGTGTCACTGAATTCAGCGAGAATTACCAGTGTACGCGGCTTGCCCGTGTGCGGGAAAAATCTTGTCCCGCCCTGTATAGGCTCCCTCATCAACTTCGCTTTCTTCTTAAGAGCCTCTGCCTTTTTGTAGAACATCTCACGGTTCTGCCTTACTGCCAGTTCCGTTTCCACGTCGCTGCGCATCTCTTTGCTGTGCGCAAGCTGTCCCGTTGAAATCCTTTCACCGTTTTCGCTGATTGCCGCGATGTAGAAATCCTTTCCGGTTTGATGCAGTATTACACCGTCAATTGTAGTATAATAGTTGAAGTCCTCATCACCGTGACAAATGACGGTGAGCTGTGTTCCGTCGCTCTGTGTCACCTTTACAGGCAGGCTGTGAGCCTTTGCGGCACGTCCGCAGATAACACATAGTGACAAGAAAAAGAGTAAAGTAAATCTTTTCATTTCGTGTTTTATTTCATTTATTGTTTGTTCTTGTCAAAGTAGTATTGTCCTTTTTTCTTCGTCCTGTTGCCAAACTCTATGGCGTGTACGGGACAGTGGTGATAGCAGCTAAGGCATGTCAGGCACATCCCGTTGTGCTGCCACTCTGGTATAAGTCCCTTTCCGCCCTTTATGTCGCCAACCGGACACACCTCAGCACATTTCCCGCACTGCACACATTGACGTGTGTCTACGCGGAAAGGCTTGTCTGTAATGAGAAAACGGGTGAAGAAACCTCCTATGACCCTGCTGTTGATGCGCGGCCAGCGTCCTATGTCGAGACGTTCAATTCCGCTCTTCCTATATATAATATAAGGTGTAAACTCCTCCAATGCCTTTGCCGCCAGCTCCTTCTTCTGCCGCTCTTTCTCAGGAGTGTCCACATCCATAAACGGCAGACCGACATACGACTCAGGCATTATCAGCGAAAAGGCACTGTCAATATTTATTCCTTTTGCTTTCAGGTCGCCGCGCAATATGTCAATGGTCTCACCGATGTTGTCGCCAGCCGTGCATACGGCATAACAGTAGTGACCGGCGTAGTTGGTGATGTCAAGACCTTTTATGAATTCGCGGACAAGCACTGGAGGACGCCAGCCGTGCACCGGAAAGCAGAAGCCGATGCGCTCGTCCTCGCTGAGCGTGTATGCCTTTTTCCCGTTAATTGCGTCCGCAATGTCCACCATTCTGTCACTGGTGGCATCGCAGAGATATCTTGCCGCCCAGCGTGTATTGCCCGTTCCTGAGAAATAAAATATCATGTTGCAAAAGTAATGCTAATTTTCGGATAATCAAAAAAATATCTCTGTTTCAGTGACAAATGTCAATATTTCACTTATCTTTGTATCAGGATAAGATGTCCCCCGTCATTCCAGACCATGCTGTTTGCTGCCGGCAGTCATTATCCATACAACCTGTCTTAATACGTCCGGCTATGAAAACAAACGGGAAGTCCCAGCTTTTTCCTATATTCCGCATAACATTGTTCTTTGCACTCGGCATTATGACCGCCGGCTGTTTCCCGCAGCTTGCTGCGCCGTGGATGTGGACGGCGGCGGCTCTGTGTGCGCTATGTATATCAGCCTTGTTGTTTCGTCACGCCCTGTTGCAGACATTCTTCATCTTCATCTCGAGCTTTTTCACAGGCGGCTGCATGCTTTCCGTACACCTGTCGGCACAGGACTGCTGCTTCAGTTCAGGCAAGACATCCTACAGGGCAGTGGTTGCGAGCACCCCGGTCGTGCATGGCAGGGTTGTCAGATGTGACATACTTGTGACAAGCATGCAACGCCCTGTAAAACTGAAAGCAAGCATCCTGCGCGATGCCAATGCCCGTATGCTGCGTCCCGGCGACGGGATAATGGCGGTGTCTGTCATTGAGAAGCCGCATAACTTTGCCGGGGCAACGTTTGACTATGCGCGCTATATGATGTATCACGGTTACTCGGGACAGACTTTCATCTATAAGACCGGCTGGCAGAGGGCATCTGCCGATGTCGGGAAGCTTTCGCTTATCGACCGTACACGGCTTGTCGCGATGAAATACAGGGAACGTCTGCTCCTGCGTTACAGGCAGCTCGGATTGAGCGGCGATGTGCTTGCCGTAGTGTCGGCGATGACGCTCGGGGCAAAAGAAGACATGCCCAAAGAGTTGCGCGAGCGCTATTCCGCGGCAGGGGCATCCCATATTCTCGCCCTCTCAGGTCTGCATATAGGCATAATATATGCCATATTGTCATTCCTGTTTGTGTGGCGCCGCCTCCGTGTCTCGGGACATCTCCTTGTGCTGTCAGCCGTCTGGGCGTATGTATTTGTTACGGGCATGCCTCCGTCGGCAATACGTTCTGCCATTATGGTCACCATATATGCCATTGCCGTTGTATGCTTCCGTGACCGTATGCCGCTCAATGCGCTCTCTGCCGCCGCCCTTGTTATGCTTGCCTTCCGTCCGTCAGACCTTTTCGACCTGGGTTTTCAGATGTCTTTCATGGCAGTCTTTTTCATCCTTGTCTTCTATGGACGTATATATAATAATGTGCCTGCAGGCTGGCGCAGTAATGTCTTTACGCGGCGTGTGTGGCAGATGACGGCAGTATCTCTGGCAGCACAGGCAGGCGTGGCACCGCTCGTCATGCTTTGCTTCGGGCGCATTTCCATATACTTCCTTCTTGCCAATTTTATAGTCGTTCCCGTCGCCACTATTGTCATCTACGGTGCCATGTTGCTGTTTGCCATTCCCTTTGCCCCTGCCGTGCAGCATGTTTCTGCCGGTTTGCTGTCGCTTGCGGTTTCGTGGATGAACAACGCCGTTGAGCGTCTTTCCTTACTTCCCGGAGGCGACATATCGGGCATAAATATACATCCGGCACAGGTGTGGATGATATATGCGCTCGTTTTCGTTGTCTACGGATTGTTGCGCTTTGTCCGTAAGGCGGTAGTCTTCGGCAGGCACGACGGCTGTTGACAGCTCTTTTTAGCACATGTTTGTATTTCGGTTGCAATATATTGAAAATCAAGATGATACCTTTTGCTTCCCAATATACCGTCTTTTAGGTTTCAATATGCCGTTTTTCAGCGTCTGAAAGGTGTCCTTTTGGAAGCTAAGAGACGGCATATTGGGATAAGACCGTGCATGCCTTACCGTTCATCAGCTCTTTTATTGTTTTTTCCTGATTGTGAATGTACGTTCATAGATGAAACGTGTTATTCGTGAAAATAATGCAAAATATGCTTGTATTGATATTGTGTTTCATAAAATAGCAGTACCTTTGGAGAATAAAAATATTTATTGTATGCACACAAGACAGGAGAAAATGGAAGCCTTCGGGCGTCTGCTCGACGTTCTCGATGAGTTGCGCGAGAAGTGCCCGTGGGACAAGAAGCAGACGAACGAGAGCCTGAGACCTAATACGATAGAGGAGACTTATGAGCTGTGTGATGCTCTTGCCCGTAATGATAATGCAAATATTTGCAAGGAACTGGGCGATGTATTGCTGCACGTATGCTTCTATGCGAAGATTGGCAGCGAGCAGGGACAGTTTGATATGGCAGATATCTGCAACAAGCTTACAGACAAGCTGATATTCCGTCATCCGCATGTCTACCACCCGTCGCAGGTGGGAGCGCCGTCACCGCACCCTCTGCCTTATGGTGCAGACGGTGCCGGTACGGATACGCCCGAGGCGGGTACGGCGCAGCAGGTGATAGAGAACTGGGAACAGATAAAGCTGAAGGAGAAGGACGGAAACAAGAGCGTGCTGTCCGGAGTGCCCGATGCACTGCCGTCGCTGATAAAGGCTTACCGCATACAGGATAAGGCGCGGAACGTGGGATTTGACTGGGAAGACCGCGGAGATGTGTGGAAGAAGGTGCGTGAAGAGCTTGGAGAGCTGGAGGCGGAGCTTGCGCGGGGCGACAGGGAACGCTCGCTCGAAGAGCTTGGCGACTTCATCTTCAGTGTGATAAATGCCGGACGGCTTTATAAGCTGAACCCCGATACGGCGCTTGAGAAGACAAACCGCAAGTTCATAAACCGCTTCAACTATATCGAGGAGCACAGCATAAAAATGGGCAGACCGCTGAAAGACATGACGCTTGCGGAGATGGATGCCCTATGGAATGAGGCAAAGGCAATGGAACACTAAAACTGCAGAACGATGAAAAGTGTAAGAATGATATTGGCATTTGCGGTATCTGTGATTTTTGTTGCCGCATGCAACGGCACAAAGGACAAGCGTGCCGGAGGTCCGGAGTTTATCACCGGGGCAGAGGAAGTGGAAGATACGACCATTTACGGCAGGTGTGGCGAGGGCACGGCAATGCACACCCTCGAACTTGTCACCGACAAGGGAGACACGCTTGTGCTGGCTGTCGACACCGAAGACGGCGAGGATGTGGTGCGCGGAGGACTGCTCGCGGGTGACCGTCTTGCCGTGACGGCGTTTAGAAATGCCGATGGAGAAGATGTTGCGTCAAGGGTTCTCAACCTCACGACGCTGCTCGGAACATGGACAAGCATAGACCGGCGCTTTGAGCTTCAGGAGGGAGGAGCCGTCGTAAGCAACGTGACGGAACCGCATCCGTATACCGAATGGAGCATACACAACGGCAGACTGGTTCTTTCGGCAGATACTTTCGACATCTATTCATTGGGTCCCGACTCGCTCTGCCTTGAAAACGGCAAGGGCATTTATGCCTATAGGCGTATGGTGAAGTAGGGGGTATAGGGCTATATCGTTTAATTATACAATCCATGCAACCGTTTACTGTCAAGATTTTGGGATGCGGCAGTGCGCTGCCCACGGCGAAACACAGTGCTTCGTCGCAGATTGTGGAACTGCGCGGAAAGACTTTCATGATAGACTGCGGCGAGGGTACGCAGGTTCAGTTGCGCCGTGCGCATGTACATTTCAACAAGATTATCGCTGTGTTCATATCACATCTGCACGGTGACCACTGTTTCGGACTGCCGGGAATGATTTCCACCCTCGGCTTGCTCGGACGCACGTCGCCGCTGCATGTCTATGCTCCGGCTGAGTTTGAGCAGATTTTCAACATGCAGCTGGACATGTTTTGCAACCGTATGGACTATAAGGTGGTGTTTCATGGTGTGGATACAACCGTCCCGGATGTCATATACGACGACCGCAGTCTTACGGTGACGACCGTTCCTCTGAACCACAGGACAAACTGTTGCGGCTTTATTTTCCGCGAGAAACCGTCGCTTCCGCACATCCGCAGGGATATGACCGACTTTTACGGCATACCACAATGCTATCTCAACAATATAAAGAACGGTGCAGACTGGACAATGCCAGACGGTGTGGTCATACCCAACAGCCGCCTGACGGCTCCCGCCGACAAGCCGCGGGCGTATGCCTACTGTTCAGATACGAAGTACATCCCTACGCTTCATGAACATCTGAAAGGCGTAGACATGCTTTATCATGAAGCCACTTACTGTGAGGAAGACGTTCAGCGCGCGGCACTGTATTATCACAGTACGGCGCGTCAGGCGGCACAGGTGGCAAAAGATGCCTGTGCAGGTAAGCTGATATTGGGACACTTTTCCGCGCGTTACGATAATGAAGAGTTGCTTTTGAAGGAAGCGCGTGATGTTTTTCCAAATTCTTTCTTGGCATCAGAAATGAAAGTCTTTACCGTTTGAAGATACGTATTTCTCATATTTTATAATATTACAATGACATTTATTGCCGTGTGGAACGGCAGACATGTAAAAAAGACTTATTAAATTTTGTGGTGTCGCAACAATTTGCTATCTTTGCCAAAGGAAAACTATATGCGATGACACAGAGATTATTTGCTATAATATTTGCAGTTGCGCTGATAGGGGGATGTCCCCTTGCGGGCAATGCCGGTACAGCGGTTGAGATAATCGACAACGATTATCAGAATATAGTCATATCCGTAAAGGGGTCGACGCTTCATGTCGTGGGAGCCAACGGACAGGTCCTGCATATATATAATGTGGCAGGTGTCAGGGTGATGACAATAAAGGTAGACGGTGCAGACCGCCGTTATGAGTTGAATTTCCCAAAAGGTTGTTATATCGTTAAAGTAGGAAATACGGCGCGGAAGATATCTGTAAAATAGTTTTCTCTTTGTATTTTGTCAAGGATTGCATACTTTCTTATTCTCTTGTCGGCATGCTTTTCGTCGTGCACAATCGGGAGTGACAATCCCAACAAGGATATAACCCTTGAGGCTTTTTCGGGCTTTAAGGACAATAATCTGTTTATTGACGGTGACAGTATCAGGGCATATATCGCCGGCATGATGCGTGCCGACGGTCAGTCGTTGCCGTCGGACAGGTATGTGCACAAGTATTATGGCGGCGGCAAACCTTTTATGTGGATAAGTTACGGGGGCGTTACGGCGAGTGCCGACACCCTTCTCAGGTATCTTTTCACAGCAGATGAAAGCGGTATCAGTCCGCGTCTTTTCCGTATGGAGCTGATTGCCGCCGATCTCGAAACCGTGCGCACACTTGACATGAATGGCGGTTCGCGCCCGATAAACCGCATTCTTGCGCGGCTTGAATATAACCTCACGCGGTCGTATCTGCGTTATATATCGTGCCAGCACTTCGGCTTTATTAATCCCAACACGCTGTACAACAGGCTTGACACGCTGTCTAACGACTCTTCCGGTCTGAAGTGGAAGCGTCTTTGCGACTTGCGTGTGAAGCGTCCGGACAGTGCCTTCTGCGCACGGTCGCTTGCCTGTATAGATATGGACACCATGGGGGCTTACATCTCAGGGCTTCTTCCCAAGGGCAGACTGTACGGGATGCTTGTGAAGCATCTTAACTCTGCCGGTCTGACATCAGCCGAACGCATAAAGACATTGTGTAACATGGAGCGTTGCCGCTGGAGGCTTGCCGTCATGCCCGGTGACAGCCGCAAGCATGTGCAGGTGAATATCCCGTCGTATAACCTGCGTGCCGTCGACGGCGACAGTGTGCTGTCCATGCGTGTGTGCTGCGGCGCTAAGAAGACAAAGACACCGCTGCTCTCAAGCTCTTTGATGCGCATGGATGTCAATCCGCAGTGGATTGTGCCCAAGAGCATAGCAGTTGGCTATGTCGGACGGACAGGGTATATGCACTCTCAGGGCATGTTCGTATATGACAAGAAGCTTGGTAAGCTGCCGCCAGAAGAGGCATCTTATACAAAAATCTCACAGGGAGAGCAGTATATTGTGCAGTCTGGAGGAGCAAAGAACTCGCTCGGGCGCATAATCTTCCGCTTTGAAAACAACTTCTCCGTATTCCTTCACGACACGTCGGCGCCGTGGCTTTTCCAGTCGGCGGTGCGTGCCGTAAGCCATGGATGCGTGCGTGTGGAGCGTCCTTATGACCTTGCTGTATTCATGCTTTCCGACAAGAACAGTTCTGTGGCGGAAAAGATAAAGTACACAATGAGCGTAGATATGGACGGCGATTCTGGCGGAAAGCCCAAGCCGGACAGGAAGAAAATGGTCAGCAATGTACGCATAGACCCGCAGATACCGCTGTTCATAACCTATTATACCATGTATTATGGCAGTGGCGGAGGACTTGTATCCTATGAAGATGTTTATGGTTTTGACGATGTGACGGCAGAGAGGCTCCGTCCCTATATCAGGCAGTAGGTATGGAAGAAAACAAAGACAGCGTAATTGTCAGGTTGCTTTCGGACAAAAGGAATTACCGCCGTGCTTTTGAAATGATTGTTCAGGAGTATGGCGAGAGCCTGTATTGGAAGATACGCCGCTTTGTGCTGTATCATGAAGATGCCGACGATGTGCTTCAGAACACTTTTATGAAAGCATGGAAAAATCTTGACAGTTTTCACGGCAAGTCCAAGCTTTCGACATGGCTTTTCAGCATAGCAATAAACGAATCTCTTAACTATGTGGGAAAAAAGAAGCGTGAGGAAGACGCCATGAACAGCATGTCCGTTGCAGAAAGGCTTGCCGCCGACAGCTATTTCGACGGCGACAAGGCGCAGGCATTGCTGTATGAAGCCGTGTCACAGTTGCCGGATGTGCAGCGGACAGTGTTCAACCTTCGCTATTTCGACGAGATGAAATACAGTGAGATGAGCCGTCTTCTTTCCACCTCGGAAGGTGCGCTGAAGGCATCATATCACATAGCCGTGAAGAAAATACATGGCTATCTTACGGAAAAAGGCGATTTTGCGGAATAGGGGGATTAAACTTTTTATAGCATATAATGTCATAGATACAAAACAAGCGATAATGAAAGAAGAAGAACTGTTGAGGCAGGTTGCGGGGAAGAAGCAGCCTTTCAAGGTGCCGGAAGGTTATTTTGACAGCCTTTCGAAGCGTATTACGGAGACTCTTCCTGCATGCGAGGTGAGCCTGACGGCGGGCTGCGCAAGCAGAAGAAGGCGTCTGCGCCTGCTTGCCTGTGCTGCGTGTATATGCGGTGTGCTGTGTATAGGACCGGCATATTACGTGTCACGTGATGCCGGTGTTGTGGCAGATGCTTCTGACAACAAGGCTCAATGTCTGAATAATGACGACACGTATATTGAGGAAGTTGCCGACTATGCCATGCTGGATAATCAGGATTTGTATTCTTATTTGTCGGGCGAATAAAGACTGTTGTTATGAAAAAGATTACATTTGTATTGCTATTGATGCTGTGCGCGGTATGTTCAAGTGCCCAGCACGGCAAGTTCAGTCCTCAGCAGTTTGAGGCAGACCTGCAGAAGTTCATTGCCAAGGAGGCAAGGCTTACGCCAAAAGAGTCGGCGAGGTTCTTTCCTGTCTACACCGAACTGTGCAGGAAGAAGCGTGTGATTTTCGAAAAGATAAGAAATTACAGGCATTCCAAGCCGGCGACGGATGACGAATGCAAGAAGGTGATACAGAAGACCGATGAACTGGACTTGCAGATAAAGGAGCTTGAACGGCAGTATCACAATAAGTTCTTGAAGATACTTCCTGCCGGAAAGGTGTATGACATACTGAAGGCAGAGAGCCGTTTTCACCGTCAGGCACTGAAGAAAGCGGGAAACAGGTTTGGTAAGAAGAAGAGATAAAAAGATGCTCCTGCCTCGCGTATCACTACGCAGACAGGAGCCAATACCTTAAAAACCTATTGAATGATTACCCTTAATGTAATTTACCAAATATATCTATCCTTATGATCTATGCCAGCATTCGTGCCATGTAGCGCCTGATTTCCTTGCGCGCCAGTCCGAGCCTGTTTTCCGCGCTCTTGTAGTTTATGTTCAGAGTATCTGATATCTCGGAAATCTTAAGTCCGCCGTAGATGCTCATTCTGTATATCACCTGTTGCTTGTCTGCCAATCTGGCAATTCCACGTTCAAGCAGTTCTGCTATCTCGTTTATCGAATATACCGACATGCTGTTGTTGCGTTCCTGCAGCATGCGGCATGCTATGTAGTGCTCGTATTCGTCCACAGACTTGCGGTGGCGCCAATAGTCGTATATCATGTTCCGTGCTATTGTATATACAAGGTTGGGCAGGGTAATGGCGGTTATCATCCTGTCCGTGTTCAGAAGTCTCATGAAGACATTCTGCACAATATCCTCCGCCTCTTCATTGTTGAGGATGCGGCTGCTTATAAAAGCCACAATCTCTTCATAATGTGAGGTGTAAAAGTCTGCAATGACAGTAAAATCAGGTTTTAAGTTTTCCATGTTTGTATGGATGTTTTTCAGTTTGTTAAGCTATCGCAAAGATACGGAATTTTCCTAATAGGCGGTTTATGGAAGTGCAATAAATTATCCGTAGTGCACTATTTTCATACTTTTTTGATAACAATTCATGTACAAAAATGCCGTTTTATGCCATTTTCGGCATCTTTGTTTTTTGGCACATTATTTGCATAATGGCATTATAGACATCATAAATAAAATAATAAAACTATGCAGAAAGGTAATATCGGGGTTACGACAGAGAACATATTCCCCGTGATAAAAAAGTTCTTGTATTCGGATCATGAGATATTTCTCCGTGAGATTGTGAGCAACGCAGTGGATGCAACACAGAAGATGAAGACGCTTGCCGACAAGGGAGAGTTCAAGGGAGAGCTTGGTGACCTGACGGTGCGCATATCGCTCGATGCAGACAAAGGTACGCTGACGATTAGCGATCACGGCATAGGAATGACTGAAGACGAGATTAACAAGTACATCAATCAGATTGCCTTCTCGGGCGTAAACGACTTTCTTGACAAATATAAGGACAACGCAAATTCCATAATCGGGCACTTCGGTCTGGGCTTTTACAGCTCGTTCATGGTAAGCCGCAAGGTGGAAATCGTGACAAAGAGCTATAAAGAGGGAGCACAGGCGGTAAGATGGAGCTGCGACGGAAGCCCCGAATTTGAGATTGACAGCGCCGAGAGGGCAGAGCACGGTTCGGACATTATATTATATATAGACGATGACTGCAAGGAGTTTCTTGAGAAACCGCGTATAGAAACGCTGTTGAACAAGTATTGCAAGTTCATGCCCGTTGCCGTGGCGTTTGGCAAGAAGACAGAGTGGAAGGACGGCAAGCAGGTGGAGACAGCCGAGGATAATATAATAAATAAGGTGGAGCCGCTGTGGACAAAGACACCGAGCACGCTGAAGGACGAGGACTATAAGGGCTTCTACCGTGAGCTTTATCCCATGCAGGACGAGCCTTTGTTCTGGATACACCTTAACGTGGACTATCCTTTTAACCTCACGGGTATACTCTATTTCCCGCGTGTGCAGTCTAATCTTGACCTCCAGCGCAACAAGATACAGCTTTACTGCAATCAGGTATTTGTGACTGATCAGGTGGAAGGCATCGTGCCTGACTTCCTTACACTCCTGCATGGTGTGATAGACTCGCCCGACATTCCGCTGAATGTAAGCAGAAGTTACCTTCAGAGCGACCGTGATGTAAAGAAAATATCGACATATATAACGAAGAAAGTGGCTGACCGCCTTAACGGAATATTCAAGGAAAACCGCAAAGACTATGAGGAGAAGTGGGACAATCTGAAGATTTTCATCAACTACGGAATGCTGTCGCAGGAAGATTTCTACGACCGTGCGAAGGACTTTGCGCTGATGAAGGACGTAGACGGGAAGTATTTCACGTTTGATGAATACAGACAACTCATAAAGGACGGACAGACAGATAAGGACGGACAGCTTGTATATCTCTATGCAACGGACCGTGAAGAGCAGTATTCGTATATAGAGTCAGCAAAGGCAAAGGGCTACAGCGTGCTTCTGCTCGACGGTCAGCTGGATGTTCACGTCGTTTCAATGCTTGAGCAGAAGTTGGAGAAGAGCCGCTTTACACGCGTCGATGCCGACATCGTGGAGCGTCTCATCGTGAAGGAAGATGCGCCGAAGCAGGAGCTTGACAAGGACGAGTGTGACAATTTGTCACTCGTATTCCGCTCTCAGATGCCTGCAATCGACAAGGCAAACTTCAACGTTGAGGTGCAGGCACTGGGAGAAACGGCACAGCCAATCGTCATCACTCAGAGTGAATATATGCGCCGCATGAAGGAGATGAGCCGTCTGCAGAGCGGTATGGAGTTCTATTCACAGATGCCCGACAGCTACAGTCTGGTGCTTAACAGCAGTCATGAACTTATAAAGAGCGTGCTGAAGGACGAGGAAAGCGCATGTGCGGAGGCTCTTAAGCCCATAGACAGCGAGATAAAAGGACTGAAAGCGCGCAGGGATGCCCTCAACCAGTCGCAGAAAGACAAGAAGCCGGAGGAGATAACCCAGGAGGAAAAGGACGACTTGCAGAATACGGAGAAGGCGATAAACGAGCAGAACGAGAAGAGGGAGACGGTGTTGAAAGACTATGCCAAGGGCAATGACATCGTGCATCAGCTGATAGACCTCGCCCTGCTGCAGAACGGAATGCTGAAGGGTGCGGCTCTCGATACGTTCATAAAGCGTTCAGTGTCACTGATTAAATAAACGGACATTGCGGTCCATTCCGTATTTCAATAGGTTTAACTTGCATAAGATACAGGAAAAGATACGCCGATATTTTTGTAGTTAAAGAATATCTTAGTATCTTTGCATAAAGAAAAAGCAGTCCCTGTATTCTTATGCAAGTTTTATTTTGCAGCACATACAGCGGCACTTGAAAGACAGAGACATTGGAGCGTATCGGTTAGATTGGGATACTCATCAAATTAAAACAGAAAACCGAGAAGACTTCTTTTGCCGATGGCGGGCCACAATATCGTAAGGTATAGCTGTAAAGCCGGTGGATTACAAAGGCGGAGAGCTCTCAAATCATATAAGACTCGGAGTTTCATCGCATCACCGGTACGTTCCATCTTTTTATTCCCTGTCGTGTTGATAGAGCTTTAAGGATACTTGTCAGGGATTTGCCCTGTAATCATAAACACAATAAATATAAATCACAATGTTTTCGGGTATTGTAGAAGAAATGGCAACTGTCGTCTCGATAAAAAGAGACGGCGAGAATGTAGACATCACGTTTGAATGCAGTTTTGCCGGCGAGCTTAAAATAGATCAGAGCGTGAGCCATAACGGCGTGTGCCTCACTGTTGTAGACATTAAGGAAGGCAGATATACGGTCACGGCGATGAAGGAGACGCTGCGCTGTTCTAATCTCGGGCAGCTTGAAGCGGGCAGCCGCGTCAATGTGGAGCGCTCGATGATGATGAACGGAAGGCTCGACGGGCATATCGTGCAGGGACATGTGGACCGCACGGCGCGCTGCGTAAATATTGAAGATGCCGACGGAAGCAGTTATTTTACGTTTGAATACGACTATGACAAGGCTATGGCTGAGCGCGGATATTTCACGGTAGACAAGGGAAGCGTCACCGTAAACGGCGTGTCTCTGACCGTATGCAACCCCACGGACAACACGTTTAAGGTTGCCATAATACCATATACGATGGAGCATACAAACTTCTGCGACATAAAGTGCGGTACGGTCGTAAACATCGAGTTTGACATTTTAGGCAAATATATAGCGCGCCTGAACAGCCTGAAGTGATGATATGGCGTTTTGCCAGGCAGCGTTTACCGTGTCGGGCGGATTTACAGGATGATGTAAGTCTGCCCGATATTGTTTTATATAGTGTGGATAAATGTATGTGAAGCGTGATGCTTTAAATGACAAAATGAAGCATGCGGGCGCGAAATACACGACAAAATGTAATGTGAAAAGCATCATTCTTTTTTGCTGAAAGAGATGTTAAGGGCTGTTAATCAAGCTGTTTTTACATTGGAAAGGGTAGGGGAATGGCGATAAGTATGCCGGTTTGGTGTGGAAAGTGGCGTAATTACTATAGGAAAGTGGCGTACTTTTTTGTGCTAAGTGCGTGAAATAATGGTAAAAATGGCATACTTTACGGTTGAAAACGGCGTTTTTCAGCCATGATAACCTTTGTTTTGTTGCACACATCTGCAATATTCCGCATAACGTTCTGATATGCAGATACTTGCTGCTGCGCGTAAATCCTTGCCGGATTTATGTACAAAGGACTTTATTTTTCAAGAGACCTGCTTATTCAGGACTTATGAAATGTCATAAAGAAAGAGATATTGCGTAAACGGTGACATTATGACAGTGTGTGAAACGGTACTCATCTACATACCTCCGGGGTGTTGAGGTGATGAATTAGTATATGTAAGATGTACGGATACAATATATAAGGGCAGAAAGCGTTATATACAAGATATGGAACAGAAAGTATTTCTCACGATAATAATGATATTTGCGTGCATTACAGGACTTAATGCACAGTCGTTTACCCTTCAAGGAAAGGTGATGGACGAGGAGATGAACCCTCTCGAGCTTGCCACTGTAGCCGTGGTTAAGCAGGGAAAGATAGCCATGACAAACCTAAAGGGCGAGTTCTCCATACAGCTGCATTCGTCGGACAGCGTGGTCGTGAGGTTCTCAATGGTGGGATATAAGACCAAGACAAGGGTGTTGCGCAGACCAAGGGGCAGGCAGACACTTCAGATACAGCTCTATAGCGACAACCAGCTGGGCGAGGTAATGGTTGTGGAGCAGCGCCGCCAGACCGGAACGACAGAACAGCTCGACATAAAGAATGCCAAGAGCACGCCCTCGGCAACGGGAAATGCCGTTGAAGAGATGATACAGTCGCAGGCAGGAGTGTCCACACACAGCGAGCTTTCATCGCAGTATAACGTGCGCGGAGGCAGCTTTGATGAAAACAGCGTATATATAAATAATGTGGAAATATACCGTCCGTTCCTTGTACGCAGCGGACAACAGGAGGGATTGTCCATAATAAACCCCGACATGGTAGAGTCTATCGGCTTTTCGACCGGAGGCTTTGAGGCAAAATACGGCGACAAAATGTCTTCGGCACTGGACATAACCTACAGGACACCCAAGAAGTTTGAGGCAAATGCGGCGGCAAGCCTTCTCGGCGCAAGTGCGTATGTTGGCTTCAGCACAAAGAAACTTTCATGGAGCAACGGCGTGAGATACAAGACAAACCGCTATCTTCTCGGCTCGCTTGACACGAAAGGAGAGTACAGCCCGAACTTCCTCGACTATCAGACATTCTTGAGATACCGTCCCAACAAGCGCTGGACGATAGACTTTATCGGCGACATTTCGGACAATCACTACAACTTTACGCCTGAAGACAGGGAGACAAAGTTCGGTACGATGGAAAACGTCAAGTCGTTCCGCGTATATTTTGACGGAAAGGAGAAAGACCTTTTCCGCACGTTCTTCGGTACGGTGAGCATTACGCGCAACTTCAGTGATAAGACAAAACTCTCTCTGATAGCCTCTGCATTCCGTACAGATGAGCAGGAGAAGTATGACATACAGGGGCAATACTGGCTCACCCAGACGGAGACAAGCGAGAACCTTGGAGTGGGTACGTACATGGAACATGCCCGCAACTATCTTAAGGCAAATGTGAAAAGCGTGAAACTGGCACTGAGCCATAAGACGAAAAAGCACAATATCCTTGCAGGACTGACGTATAAGATGGAGCATATATCAGAAAAGAGCAAGGAGTACGAGATGCGCGACTCAAGCGGATACAACATTCCGCATACGGGTGAGAACCTCAATCTTATATACACTCTCAGCGCAAGGAACACGCTCGATGCCAACCGCCTTGAAACTTACATTCAGGACACTTACAAGTTCAGCAGCAAGGGAGAGCACACATTCTTCACGCTGAACTACGGTATACGCTTCAGTCACTGGAACTTCAACCGGGAGAGCATTGTAAGTCCGCGTATGTCGTTGGGCATAGTCCCCGCCTTCAACCACAACATGACAATACGTCTGGCGGCGGGTCTCTATTATCAGGCGCCGTTCTTCAAGGAGCTTCGCGACACTATGACCGTTGACGGTACCACTTATGCCCGGCTGAACTCCAAGATAAAGAGCCAGCGCTCGATACACTTCATCGCCGGAATGGACTACCGCTTCAAGGTCAGCTCGCGACCGTTCAAGTTCACGGCGGAGGCTTACTATAAGGCATTGGCTAATCTTGTGCCCTACAGCGTGAACAACGTGAAGGTTGTTTACGATGCAAGCGAGCAGTGCAGTGGACATATCATGGGGCTTGACGTGAAGCTGTATGGCGAGTTTGTGCCGGGAACGGACTCATGGGTGAGCCTGTCGGTGATGAATACAAAGATGAACCTTCATGGAAAGAGCATCCCCATGCCCTCGGACCAGCGTTATTCGCTGAACCTTTTCTTCACGGACTATTTCCCCGGAACGGACAAGTGGAAGATGTCTCTCAAGCTTGCATTTGCCGACGGACTGCCGTTTGGTCCTCCCCACCGCAGTCTTTCCGTGCAGCCTTTCCGTGCGCCTGCATACAAGCGTGCGGACATGGGTATGAGCTATCGTTTGCTGAACAATGAAAAGCGCGAGCGGAAGTCCATATTCAAGAACATCTGGCTTGGTCTTGACTGTCTTAATCTGCTCGGAATAAACAACGTCAACTCTTACTACTGGATAACCGACGTTACAAACCACCAGTATGCCGTGCCTAATTATCTTACGGGAAGACAGATTAACGCAAAGGTTCTTGTTGAATTCTAAGCATATTCACTTTGTCCATTGTTAATGAACTTGTTGTATAATCATGCAGGCTGAAAGCCGGACGGGGACAGGGCACGTGGCAGCGTCCCGTGGAATAAGACGTATGGAGGATGTCGCCGCCCTGTAATTTTATTTCTTTAGGACCTTAACGTTTTAAGTCGTTAAAGTCTTAAAGGAATATAATGTTATTAAACTCCTTTCTCCCTTTCTCCTTACTCCTTTCTCTTTACTCCTTTCTCTCCTTCCTCCTTCCTCCCTTTCCTCCTTCCTCCTCTCATTAAAATTCTAAAAAGCCTGAAAACTTCTTTTTGTGTAAATGTTTTTTCTTAAATATTGTTTCTTATTTCCTTTTTTTGTATATTTGCCATCGCAAACCTGATACTCTATCTGTATTAAAGCAGAGGAGGGTGGGAAGGGGATGCGCTATATATGAGAAGACGTTTACTTGACGTTTTATCTGTGGCTTGTTAAACTTCGCAACCTTAACATTTCCGTCACATGATAAAGCAACAGTGGATGTTCATGGGTATGTTGTCTGTACAGCCCTAAGTGTGTACCTGTCTTTATGGGTACGCATTGTTTGGTGTATATATACATATCGGCGTGGGCTCTGGGTACTCAAAAACACGCTGAAATCAGTTACTGAAGATTTGGAAGTTCGCTCGTGTAAATAACTGAAAATAAGGAAAGAATCGGCAAAAACGGAATCTTAAATTATCTAAATGGGAGAGCGATTAGTTTAGGATATAGGGGAACATTCTTGGGAATAGTTTTTATCTTTGCGGCGAAAATTTTAAGCGCAAGATAAAAATGAAAATTACAACTTGTTTAACAGATTGCAAGCGCAAGGTCGCTGAGCAGAGTCCGCTCCTTAATAATATCGGGAGCGAGGGAAACGCATATCTGTGTTTTCGTTTGCGTGACAAGAATCTCGATCTCAAAGTGAGAACGGACATCCTTGTCATGAGTGAGTTTTGGGATAACGACATCCCTGGTTATGGCAAGACAAGGAAACAGTCTTCTGCTGACAAGAAGAAGGTCAATACTCTTGTCACCGACATCATCACCAAGTTAACAGATGAGTACGATGCCGAAACGGCTGATGCTGTTTGGGTACGAGAAGTAGTGAACCGCTGTATGTTCCCCGAGGTGGAACAGAAGCGTTCCACTCCAACCTTCATTGACCGCTTTGAGCAATACCTCAACGAGCACAAGATGGCAGAGAACTCGTACAACATCTATAAGCCTACCCTAAAGAAGTTGAAGAGGTATGAGGCTTACAAGAGGGAGATAGATGGCATTAAGGATTTCCACCTCTATGTTGAGACTATCACATCTGATGATTACCATGACTTCGAGGAGTACATACAGAACGAACATGAACTGTTCAATGAGTATGCTGACTTCTATTCTCAGTTCGGGTTGAAAGGTGTCAGTGTTCCCAAGCCAATGGCAATAGTCAGCATAACCTTTATGATACGCCATCTAAGAACCATTCACCACTGGTGCATAAAGCAAGGCTATACCACAAACAAGTCCTGCAACCAGGTTTCCAATCCAGACCCAACGCTCGGTACACCTATATATATTACGTTGGAAGAGCGAGACAAAATTTACAATGCAGACCTCAGCAAGCATTGTATGTCAATACGAATGGCACGTGACTTCTTCATGTTCCAGTCGCTTATAGGATGCAGAGTCGGTGATCTCCGCAAAATGACATACGACAACATCCATGACGGAGTACTGACCTACATTCCCCATAAGACAATGGGCAGACAAGGAAACTCTGTAGATGTTCCTCTCAACTCCAAGGCAAAAGAGATTCTTGCAAGGAACTTTTCTGACGGACACCTTCTTTTCCCTCATCATGCAGTAACCACCAGTACCGCTGCTTTGAATAAGGAGATTAAGAGACTATTCACCATCTGTGGTATAACAAGAATGGTGACTGTCAGGAATCCTATTACAGGAGCAGATGAGCAGAAGCCGATAAATGAGATTGCATCAAGCCACATGGCAAGACGCACCTTCATCGGCAACCTCTACAAGAAGGTCAAAGACCCTGAACTCATCTGTTCCATGACTGGACACACAAAGGGCAGTCGCTCATTTACACGATACAGAGAGATAGACGAAGACATCAAGATAGAATTGGTAAACCTCATCAACTAACATATAAGCAACAACACAATGAAGGTAACAGCATTTATCAGACAGGCTACGGTCAAGGGCACTCCCAATGAGACCGTACATATATATTTCCGTGTGCGTGATGGCAAGACAGACATCAAGGCAGCAAGCGAACTCTCTATCAATCCAAATCACTGGAACGCAGAGAAGCAAGGCTACAAGTCACGCGTGTCACTCGTAAGCGAATCTGCCAAGGTTGACTTCGAGAAGAAGATAAGCGAACTGAAAACGCTTATCTCAGAGAAATACTACCGAGGCGCAGATGGCGAATGGTTGAAGACTCTAATTGAAGAGTATCACCATCCAGACATAAACAAGCGTGTAAGCAAGAACAAGGAGAACCTCTTGCAGAACCGCATCCGTCAGTATGCAGAGAACCGTCCGCTTACCCCAAGAGCAAAGTTGCGCTTGCTGGGTATAGCCAAGAAGGTTGACCGCTACACTGAGTACATGAAGACAATCATGAAGCGCAGAAACTTCGGACTCAACGTTGACACGATGACATCCGATGACCTGCGTTCACTCCAGGCATTCATCTGTAAGGAGGTTGACTTCTACGACGAATATCCCGAACTTTATACAGACATTGAAAAGGGCTATGCGCCACGCGAACAGTCAGAGAACAGTCTCAACACAATCTTCCGTCGCATACACACCGTCATCAACTATTGTCTGAAGAATAAGCTCACCATCAACGACCCGTTTGCAACCTTCGAGACTCCCAAGGTAATATATGGCCCACCTTTCTATCTCAACCTCGAAGAGCGAGACAAGGTTTACTATGCAGACCTCAGCGATTGCTGTAGAGGAATGCAGGTGTACCGAGACATCTTTATGTTCCAATGTTTGATAGGTTGTCGTGCAGGCGACTTGCTCACTCTGCGTAAGGACAACATCGTTGACGGAGCAGTTGAATACATTGCAGAAAAGACCAAGGGACATAACCCTCGTACCATTCGTGTGCCACTCAATGACAAGGCAAAGGCTATCCTTGAAAAGTACAATGACCTTGGTGACCGCATCCTGCCAAAGTTCAATTACAGCGATTACAACAAGAACATCCGTAAGATTCTCAAACATGTCGGCATTAACAGAAAGGTCGTTGTCATTAACCTCATGACAAGAGAGTCAGAGATGAAGCCTTTATGCGATGTTGCAACAACCCATACTGCACGTAAGACCTTCATCGGTAATCTCTATAAGAAAGTGAAGGATCCAAGCCTTGTTGCCTCCCTCTCTGGTCACACTGATGGAAGCCGTGCCTTCGCTCGCTACCGTGAGATAGACATGGAGATGAAGCGTGAGTTGGTGGAGATGATTGACTAATAGAACGTATAAATTATCGGCAATAAACTCCTGAAATTGCCGATAATTTACATTTCAACTACTAAAGAAATATAAAAATGAGCATAAATGCGTAAATATTATAGAAAAACCTTGGTTATTCAAATTCTGTTCAGTAATTTTGCTGTGTTCATCAATTTATGAACGCATACAAAACAGTGAACAATGCCATCAATTAAAGAAAAAGAACTTATAGATCAAGCGTGCATAAACCTTTCAGTCAAGCTGGGGGGAAGTGAAATTACAAGCGCTGTGTCACAGAATGGAATCCTTGATTCAACTATTTCTGTGGCAGATACCACTTTTGGTGTAATAGCAAAAAGTGTTGTCATGAGCTCAAACATGTCATTTACCATACAACAAGCCAAGGATGCACATGAAGCAACAAACCTACCAATTCTGTTAGTGTTAGGTTATGTTCAGCCATCTATTATGCAAACCATGTATGATAACGGAATCAGCGTGATAGACTATGCAGGAAACTGCATGATCAAGCACGGACTCTTATGTGTGAATGTCTCTGGCCAGAAGAATACATATAGGAATGATACTAAGAGTCACGCCCTATCAGAAGGTGCAATCAAACTTATATATAGATTCCTCTCTGACAAATCGTTTGTAGGCAAGGCATATCGAACCATTTCAAGTGAGACAGGTTTGTCTCTCGGCTCTATCAAGAATACTATTGATGAACTGACCAACAGGCAATTTGTCATGCATACAGACAAAGGCAGGAAACTCATTAACGAAGACAAGTTGCTGGAACTCTGGGTTCAGGCATACAATCAGACCATCAGACCTAAGCTGATGCTCAGAAGAATGAGTTTCAGGACAGACGAGATGCGTGGTAACTGGCAGGAGATGAATCTGCCTGAGGGCATGTCATGGGGCGGAGATTGCGGTGCATACCTTACAGATGGTTATCTCGTTCCAGGTTCGTTCGATATATACACATCAAAACCAAGTGCAATGTTGATGACAACAGGTATGGTAATGCCAAATGAGAACGGAGAAATAACTCTATACCAGAAGTTCTGGAATGATGACGATGCCACCAAGGTTGCACCAAAGCTAATAATATATGCAGACCTCATGAATAGCGGTGACAGCCGCCAGATAGAGGCAGCACAAAGATTGCTAAAGAATGGAATATAAGATA
>ERZ840371.1053-NODE-1053-length-30695-cov-4.567493_pt1 | contig 30695 bp, 28 predicted proteins | sample MGYA00519937_ERZ840371 | MGnify/ENA primary metagenome ERZ840371 (study PRJEB31850, sample SAMEA3708873) | human gut metagenome | biome: human gut; feature: human-associated habitat; material: faeces | place: China | collected 2014 ... | reverse complement strand
CGAAAGCCGTATGTATTTCTTCGACTTTCTCCGGTGTGACCTTTACGACAACGTCAATGTCGGTGCCGTCAGATGTGATGACACCGGCATCTTCTAATTTCTTGGTAAGATCTACGACTTTTTCCTGTAATTGTTTTTTCTCAACGCGGACTTCGTTGTTCTTGATCGCCTTGGCGTCCAAGAGTTCCTGTGCGTCCGGCAGGGTGTCCTCAAAGAAAGACTCATAGGAAGCCTTGATCTTTTCTGCCTTTGGCTCGGAAATGCCGGCATCGGTCAGGATCTCTGTGATCATCTCCCCATCCAGAGGGATCGGTTCATCCTTATCGACTTTTTCTTTTTCTACTAAGATAAAATCATTCAGATTTTGCTGCACATCAAGGACGGTGTCCTTGGTCTCTTCGTCATCCGGTCCCAAGGTCTGTACGACCATGTTTTCAAAGGCATCGCGCTTCTGGGTCGCAGTGCGTTTTGTCCCGCAGCCAAGTCCGTTTGCCCAGAATTCCTCATGCGGTTCCTTGGCATTTTTGGTATAAACTAAGGTAGAGTGGATATCTGTGGCACGACCGTTAAAGGCTGGAAAAAGAAAAGCGGTATCCGTAGGTCCAACAACCCAGTCCCGGATTCTGGCACCGATGCGGTGCTCGCCTTCCAAATAGCCCAGCCCCGGCTTTGACAGAGCGACCGGACAGATACAGCAAAGCAGGTATTCGTAGACTTCGTCCGACTCGTCCATTGCCAGTTCATCCGTTCCCTTGAGAGGAACATCATAGACATCATAATATAAGGTGATGAGATAATTGCCGACATAATCATAAGAATCAATAATAAGATCATAATAGGTGTCGAGCAGGGCATCATCCTCTAACTTACTGGCACGCAGAGCCATCAGGATCTGCTGCCTGCCGCCAACGGCTTCCTCATCGATCGGAAACTCGAGTTCCAAAAGATTATTTCCAAGGGTACCGGAGAGTGCTTTTCCAGCAATCTCCAAGTATTTGTAGAACTCGTCCTCCTCCAGATTTAAGAATTTCTGGGAAAAGGTGACTAATTTATTCTTTTCAGCATCGACATAGCAGCCGCACATGTGCTGAATGGTGCAGCTTTCTTTTTTTAACCGACGTTTGATCTCTGCAACTTCTTTTTTATTCATAATGCATTCCTTTCCAAATTTGTGAGCACTTCTTATTATATCGAAAAAAAGAAGTCGTGCAACACCTTGATTTTCACACTTTAGTGAGGTAAAATAAGGAATAGTTTTGTACGATAGATTTTGGAGGAATTAGGAAAATGATCAACATTAGAGATTTACATCATAACTACAAAGATTATGATGGCAAGGTCGTCACCATTGGAGGATGGGTTCGCAGTATCCGTGATTCAAAGACATTTGGATTCATGGTCGTAAATGACGGTACTTTCTTTGAGCCTGTGCAGGTGGTTTACGCAGATAAATTAGACAACTTTGAGACCATCTGCAAGTTGAATGTAGGTGCAGCCGTGATCGTGACTGGTCAGGTCAAGGTTACACCGGAGATGAAGCAGCCATTTGAGATCCATGCCGATGAAGTCGTGATCGAGGGCGAGTCTACACCGGATTATCCATTGCAGAAAAAGCGTCATTCTTTTGAGTATTTGAGAACCATCAGCCATTTACGCCCGAGAACCAATACTTTTCAGGCAGTTTTTCGTGTGCGTTCTCTGACAGCATATGCTATCCACAAGTTTTTCCAGGAGAGAGATTTTGTCTATGTGCACACACCACTCATTACCGGTAGTGACTGTGAGGGCGCAGGCGAGATGTTCCAGGTCACCACGATGGATCTAAGCAATGTGCCGACTAAGGATGGCAAGGTGGATTATTCACAGGATTTCTTTGGTAAGCCGACCAACCTTACTGTGAGTGGACAGTTAAATGGTGAGACTTATGCCATGGCATTTAAGAATATCTATACTTTTGGACCGACTTTCAGAGCGGAGAATTCCAACACGACCCGTCATGCAGCAGAGTTCTGGATGATCGAGCCGGAGATCGCTTTTGCAGATCTGACAGACGATATGATGCTTGCTGAGAGCATGTTAAAATATGTGATCTCTTATGTGCTGGAGCATGCACCGGAAGAGATGGCTTTCTTCAACCAGTTCGTTGACAAGGGACTGATCGAGCGTCTGGAGCATGTGGTTAATTCTGATTTTGGACGCATCACTTATACAGATGCGATCACAGAATTGGAAAAGCACAACGATGAATTTGACTATAAGGTATATTGGGGATGCGACTTGCAGACAGAGCATGAACGCTATCTGACCGAAAAGATCTTCAAGCGTCCGGTCTTTGTGACCGATTATCCAAAGGAGATCAAGGCCTTTTATATGAAATTAAATGAGGACGGCAAGACTGTTGCTGCCATGGATTGTCTGGTACCGGGTATCGGCGAGATCATCGGCGGTAGCCAGAGAGAAGATGATTATGAGGTCTTAAAGAACCGTATGGCTGAGTGTGGTCTGAAGGAAGAAGATTATGAGTTCTATCTGGATCTTCGTAAGTATGGATCCGCACGTCATGCCGGATTTGGTCTTGGATTTGAGAGATGCGTTATGTATCTGACCGGAATGGGCAACATCCGTGACGTGATCCCGTTCCCAAGAACCGTAGGAAACTGCGATCTATAATTTTGGCAGTGACTGTGCATATGCGAAAGCGTGTGCACAGTTTGAATTGTGGAAGGGAAGGAAGATAGAAATGAGCAAAATGTATATCCCGGAGGATTATGTGCCGGCTCTGAATTTAAAAGAGACACAGATCGCCATCAAAGAGGTCAAGGATTTCTTTCAGAGACAGATCACGGCAGAACTCAACCTGCATCGTGTATCTGCACCGCTTTTTGTCACACCGGAATCCGGTCTGAATGACAACTTAAATGGTGTGGAGCGTCCGGTTGCCTTTGGTATCAAGGAGCAGGATGACCGCGAGGTCGAGGTCGTACATTCTTTGGCAAAATGGAAGAGAATGGCACTGGGGCGTTATGGCTTTTCTGTAGGGGAAGGCTTATATACGGATATGAACGCCATCCGTCGTGATGAGGATACCGACAATATCCATTCCATCTATGTCGATCAGTGGGATTGGGAAAAGATCATCACCAAAGACCAGCGCAATGTACAAACTTTGCAAAGCGTTGTTAAGTCTGTATATGATGCTCTCCGCGTGACGGAAAAGTACATGGCAAACAAATATGATTACATAGAATGCATTTTGCCGGAACAGATCTTCTTTATCACTTCGCAGGAACTGGAGGATATGTATCCGGACAATACGCCAAAGGAGAGAGAGTACAAGATCTGCAAACTGCATGGTGCGGTCTTTATCTCACAGATCGGTGGCAAACTGGCATCCGGGGAAAAGCATGATGGACGTGCGCCGGATTATGATGACTGGTCCTTAAACGGCGACATTCTGGTCTACTATCCGATGACGGATATTGCACTGGAATTATCCTCTATGGGTATCCGTGTGGATGAGGATTCGCTCGTCAGCCAGTTGGAATTGGCTGGCTGCAAAGAGCGCCTGGAATTGCCTTTCCAGAAAGCCGTATACGAGAAAAAACTGCCTTATACCATTGGTGGAGGTATCGGACAGTCCCGTATCTGTATGTTCTTCCTGCGCAAGGCACACATCGGCGAGGTACAGGTATCTGTATGGCCACAGGAAGATATCGATTATGCCAAGAGCAGAGGTGTTATTATTTTATAGAAAGCATGGGGAAAGACTATGAGCAAAAAAATTCGCAGTGAAGAGATGGACCGCCTTTTGGAAGGTATCCTTCTTTTGAAAGACAAGGAAGAAGCATATCAGTTCTTTGAGGATTTATGTACGGTCAATGAAATGGTATCTTTGTGCCAGCGTTTTTCTGTTGCGGCAATGCTTCGTCAGGAAAAGACCTATCTGGACATTGCTGAGCAGACAGGGGCATCTACAGCGACGATCAGCCGCGTGAACCGTGCCCTCAATTATGGCAATGACGGTTACGATATGGTGTTGCGCCGTCTGGAAGAAGCAGGAGAGTAAAAGATGCAGTCAGAAATGCGAAAATCGCTGAATTTGATATTGAAGCAGTTCTCAGAACTTGATTATGTGCACCCGGAAGACATACCCAACATCGATCTATATGTCGATCAGGTCACGACCTTTATCGAGTCGCAGTTGTCGTCCTTAAAGCGTGATGAGGATGAAAAGATCCTGACCAAGACCATGATCAACAATTACACCAAGAATCATGTCTTGCCGTCACCGGACAAGAAGAAGTATTCCAAGGATCATGTGTTGACGCTGATCCTGATCTACTATCTCAAGAGTTTTCTGTCGATCAAGGATATCCAGACCCTCTTGGAGCCGATCACAGACAAATACTTTGGCACGGAGTCAGAACTGTCTTTTTATGAATTGTACGAAGAACTGGTGGCGCAGGGCAATGGACAGTCCAAGGCATTGATCAAGGATGTGATCGCCAAATATAATGCCATGCAAAATGCTTTTTCCGATGCGCCGGAGGAAGATCAGGAGTTCTTGCGTAACTTTGGTTTTATCTGTATGCTGAGTTTTGATGTCTATATCAAAAAGATGATGATCGAGACTTTGATCGATTTTAACAGTCAGCAGAGAAAAGCGGCAGCCGATCAGGCGAAGGAGAAAAAGGATAAATCATAAATCAGGCAATGCATAAGCCCGGAGATCATATGACCTCCGGGCTTATTTTATCATACATATCTTGGGTTAAAAATAGTGACTAATTATTGACGGTAACCGGTGAATAATAGAAACGGGTCGTTGCCATATTCAGTGTCAGTGTAGCCCCACCGTTCTTGGTGCCTGTTACGTCATATGCGCCCCAGACATCGGCACGATTGTAACTTTCGCAATGTGCACCAAGCAGGTTGGTGCCGTAGTTGCCGCTCTCCTTATTGAGTCCGGCAGACTGCCAAACGATATTGGTAAAGGTCGTCAAACTGAGATATGGTACCGGATCGGATGTGTCACCCAGACGTTTTACGGTGCCTTCTCTCTGGAAACCGTTGATCAAAGGAGAACCAAAGGTCACGGTGTTTAAGACATTGTAGTTCTTTTTGATGGTGCTGTCCGCAGCAACCTGCTGTGCGACCATACCGCCTAAACTGTGTCCGGTAACGACAAGGTTGGACCCCTTTGGAACGTTGGAAACGATAGCGTTTCTGACATTCTGGATATATTTGTTGTCCTGCTCAAAGCCGACCAGAAGATCCGTCCAGTAACCGGTGGACTGATTTTTGACATCAGTATCCGTACCGGATAAGGCGATGACATAGACTGCCTTGGATGACTTTTTGCCAAGCCATTTCTTTGTTGTCAAAGTGCCCTGTGTGATGGAGAAAGGTCCCTGATGCTGTGGCTGGTTACATGCATAACCCAACTGCACGAAACGGGAAAGTTCGGATGCATTGGTGTAGGTGTAAGTACCACGGGATGCCAACTGCTGATAGGTGGCATTAACGAGTGCCGTGTTGGAATCGGAAGCGAATACCGTGCCGCCGAATGCCATGGCAAGAACGAGTGACAGTGCCAGAATACGTCTGACTTTTGTAAATCTTTTCATGATTAACCCCCTTACATGAAATGTGATGATCGCTGACTTACGGACGGCGATCATGTTTCAATAAAAACCCTATACACATATTGTAGAATGGAAACTCTTTTGCAACAACAGGTTTATCGACAAAAAAGTCACCAAAATTTGAAATCCTAATTTATAAAAAATGATGGTAAAAAAGTGGGGAGTGAATCTGGGGCTGACTTATGGTATAATGCTAAAGAATGTTGAAAAATCAAGGAAAATCGGAAACTTTGCAACAGGTGTTGCAAAAAATTATTATAGGAGAAATGGCATGAATACATACGATTCGTTAAATGAACAGCAGAAACTGGGCGTTTTTACTACAGAAGGACCGGTGCTAATTTTAGCAGGTGCTGGCTCGGGCAAGACCAGAGTTTTGACCCACCGTGTGGCATATCTGATCGAGGAAAAAGGTGTCGCACCATATCATATTATGGCGATCACTTTTACCAACAAGGCAGCGGGCGAGATGCGTGAGCGTATTGATTCCATGATCGGCATGGGATCGGAGAGTATCTGGGTATCGACTTTCCATTCTTCTTGTGTACGGATCCTACGTCGGTTCGCGGATCGTCTTGGCTATGATAATTCATTTACCATTTATGATACGGATGATTCCAAGGCCCTGATGAAGGATATATGCAAACGTCTGGAGATCGACACGAAGATGTATAAGGAAAAAACATTTTTGAATGTCATTTCTTCTGCCAAGAATGAATTGATCTCACCGGAGGAATTTGCACAAAATGCGATCGGCGATTTCAATAAGACCAGACAGGCACAGGTTTATCGTGAATATCAGGCGAGACTAAAGGCAAACAATGCCATGGATTTTGATGATCTGATCATGAAGACGGTGGAACTTTTGAAATTTGACACAGAAGTGCGCAATTTTTATCAGGAAAAGTTTCAATATATTATGGTGGATGAATATCAGGATACCAATACGGCGCAGTTTGAGTTGGTGCGGCTTTTAGCATCCGGCAGGGAAAATCTCTGCGTTGTCGGTGATGATGACCAGTCCATTTACAAGTTCCGTGGGGCAAATATTTACAATATTTTAAATTTTGAAAAACATTATCCCAATGCGACTATCATCAAACTGGAGCAGAATTATCGGTCGACAGCAAATATCTTAAATGCGGCAAACGGCGTGATCGCCAACAATCGGGGGCGTAAAGAAAAGCGGCTCTGGACAGAGTCCGGGGATGGAGAAAAGATCTATTTCCAGCAGTTTGACAGTGCCTATGAGGAAGCGGATTTTATCGCGAGAGATATTGCAGCCCGCGTGCGCCGCAGTGAATACCAGTATGGGGATTGTGCGATCCTTTACCGTACCAATGGGCAGTCCCGTATGCTGGAAGAAAAACTCATCATGTCGGGCATCCCTTACAAGATCGTTGGCGGGGTTAATTTCTATGCCAGACGCGAGGTCAAGGATCTTTTGAGTTATATGAAGGTGGTCGATAATGCGCAGGATGATCTGGCAGTCCAGCGTATCATCAATGTGCCAAAGCGTGGCATTGGGGCGACCAGCATCGGCAAGGCGAGCGATTATGCCTATCGGATGGGACTCAATCTTTTTGAGGCGCTTGAGCGGGCGGAGGAGATCCCGACTTTAGGACGTGCCGCAGGAAAGATCGCACCTTTTGTAGACTTAATTCATCATTTTCGTAGGGTGTGTGCCAATGAGGGGCTGTCAGCACTTTTGCAGGAGATCATAACAGAGACCGGCTATGTCGAGGAACTGAAAGTGGAAGGCACGGACGAGGCACAGGCGCGTATCGAAAATATCGACGAATTGATCACCAAGGTGGTGTCCTATGAGCAGGAGACAGATGAGCCGACCCTGAGTGGATTTTTAGAGGAAGTGGCTCTGGTTGCGGATATCGACTCTCTGGATGACGACGGATCTTATGTGGTCCTTATGACACTGCACAGTGCCAAGGGATTGGAGTTCCCGAATGTCTATCTTTCCGGCATGGAGGATGGTCTTTTTCCGTCCTATATGAGCATCACGGCGGATAATAGCGACGAGGAGATCGAGGAGGAAAGACGGCTTTGTTATGTGGGTATCACCAGAGCAAAGGAGCGTCTGACCATTACCGGGGCGCGGATGCGTATGATGCGTGGCGAAACGCAGTATCATGGCATTTCGCGATTTGTAAAGGAAATCCCGGAAGATTTGATCCAGGGAAATACCTGGGAACCAAAGCCAAAGGATGATTTCTTTAGTGAGCGCCCGATGAGCAACCGGCAAAAAATGCGCAATATGAAAAAAACACCGCTGGCGGCGCAGACCTATCAGGCAGCCAAGGATTTTGGCACAAAGATCCAGAAAAATTCGCTGGATTATGGCGAGGGAGACCGCGTGAAACATGTCAAATTTGGCGAGGGAACCGTAGTACAGATCAACGATGGCGGTCGTGATTTTGAGGTGACGGTCGAGTTTGACGGAGCAGGACGTAAAAAAATGTTTGCATCCTTTGCAAAATTACAAAAAGTGTAAGTGTTTTTCTGTGGTAATTGGGCAGAATAAATGCTATACTATGAGCAAATATAGTTGACACATTCATAGCAGGAGGAGAAGCCTTATGATGAAAAAAGAAGATGTAATGGAATTGATCGATATGACAAAGTTGACAAACATGATCAATGGTCTTAAGGACAAGGAGATCGTGGTAAAAGAAAAGCATACCATCAACTGGAAAAAGGTTGCCTGTGTGGTTGGTGTGATCGCCGCAGTGGCTGGGGTTGCCTATGCGATCTATCGTTATTTCAAGAAGGACTATGAAGATGAATTCATGGATGATTTTGATGATTGGGATGACGATGAAGATCTTTTTGAAGATGATGCAGAAGAAGATGTAGAGGATTTAGAGGAAGAGTAATAGAGTGAAAAAAGGTCAACAGGTAGAAGGCGTTGTTACTCGGGTGGATTTCCCCAATAAGGGAATCGTGCAGACGGATGACGGTGATCTGATCACCGTCAAGAATGTGCTTGAGGGACAACGCATTCTTTGTGTAATAAAGAAAACAAGAAAAGGAAAAGCGGAAGGAAGACTGTTAGAAGTTGTCAAAAAATCACCATTGGAGATGGATGTACCTGCTTGCAAACATTTCGACCAATGTGGAGGATGTTCTTATCAGACGCTTCCTTACGAAGAACAAGTTGCATTAAAAGGCAGACAGATTAAGCGTTTATTAGAACCTGTTTTGCCGGAGAACAGTTTTGATGAATTATTTGAAGGTGTGATACCGAGCCCAAATCAGTTTGCGTATCGTAATAAGATGGAATTCTCTTTTGGCGATGCTTATTTTAACGGACCGCTTTCACTGGGGATGCATAAGCGTGGTAGTTTTTATGATATTGTGACCGTGGATGGTTGTCAGATCATCGATGAAGATATGCGTTGTGTACTGATGGAGACACTGGCATATTTTCAGGAACGAGGAGCCAATTACTATCACAAGATGCGCCATGAAGGTTATCTGCGTCATCTTTTGGTGCGCAAGGCGGCAAAAACAGGAGAGATTTTAGTGGATCTTGTGACAAGTTCGGATGCACGTTTTTTGCAGAAGGATGCAACAGAACCGGCAACAGAGGTGCAGGCAGAGCCACTTATGGCAGATGCGTTAGAGGCACTTGAGTCAGAACTTTTACAGGGATGGAGCAAGCGCTTACAGGAAGTTTCCTATGATGGAAAACTTACAGGCGTATTACATACACGTAACGATCGCCCTGCGGATGTAGTAGAGGATCAGGGAACAAGGGTATTGTTTGGACAGGCATATTTTTATGAGGAGTTGTTGGGGCTTCGTTTCCGTATTACACCGTTTTCATTTTTTCAGACAAATTCACTTGGGGCTGAAAAATTATACGAGACGGCGCGAGATTTTATTACTGCAGAAAACGCAGATATTCTGGAAGGAAAGACCGTTTATGATCTCTACTCTGGCACAGGAACGATTGCCCAGATTTTGGCACCAGTGTCAGGGCATGTGATCGGTGTTGAAATTGTGGAGGAGGCCGTTGAGGCAGCAAAGAAAAATGCTCTGGAAAATGGTCTGACAAACTGTGATTTTATTGCAGGTGACGTCTTAAAGGTGATCGATGAGATCGAGGAGAAACCGGATTACATTGTGCTTGATCCCCCAAGAGATGGTATCCATCCCAAGGCACTGGACAAGATCATTGCCTATGGCGTGGACTCCATGATCTATATTTCCTGCAAGCCGACCAGCCTCGCAAGAGATTTGGAAGTCTTACAGGCGAGCGGATATCAGGTCAAGCGGATCTGCTGTTGCGACATGTTTTCCGGCACGCCGCATGTGGAGACGGTTGTCTTGCTTTCCAAGGGTATAATCGACTCTTAGAAAGTAAAGGTTGAAATGTCTCTCGCAGATATGGATATGTCCAGATTTAAGAAGGGAGCCACATACGAAGCGATTAAGGACTATGTGAAGGAACAGACCGGATACAAGGTATCAAGTCTGTATATTGCGCAGGTAAAGGCAAAGCATGGACTTGATATGAGGGAGAATTTCAATCTTCCGAAGAGTGAAGATGCTAGGCAGCCAAAGTGCCCGGCTGAGAAGGAGAAGGCAATTGAGGATGCTTTGAGACATTTTCAGATGATATAGGAGTACAAATGCTATTGATAGGACATCAACCATAGAGGGTTGGTGTCTTTTTTTGAGAAATCTAAAATATAGACTATCTTTTTTGTGTAGTCAGTTGTTATACATATTAGAATGGAATAAACGTTTATACATTACTGAAATGGGAAAGGAGGGTAACTTGAATGATTTTCTTTTAATCCTACAAATGAAACAGGGCAACGAAAAGGCTTTTGATAAATTTGTACGGAAATATTATGCAGAAATTCTATCCTATTGCAGATATCATTGTTTGGATCAGGCAGAAGCAGAAGATCTCACACAGGAAACCTTCCTTCGATTTATGGAAAATATTGCATCTTATCAGCATATTGGGAAAGCAAAGAATTATCTGTATGTGATAGCAGGTAATTTATGTAAGAACTACGCAAAGAAATGGAAGGCAGAGAGTGTAGAGCAGGAAATATTGGAAAGAGAGCTGGTTTCGGATGGCGGTATTCATAGGAAAGAAAAACGAATGGATGTGGAACAGGCACTTGGCAGGTTAGCCCCAGAGTTAAGAGAAGTGATACTGTTAATTTATTTTGGAGACTGTAAGCTAAAAGAGGTAGCTGATATCTTACAAATTGGCTTGCCGCTGGTTAAGTACCGACATAAAAGGGCAAAAGAAGAATTAAAAAAATTTTGGGAGAGGAGGACTCTGATGAATTTGGAAAAGATGATACAAAACTATAAAACGGAAACAAAAGTTATTCCAAGAGAAGAAAAGATTCTGGAAACGATTCAAAAATCGAAGGAAGTTATGATGGAAGTTCAGTCTGAACATACGATGAACTATGGAGAGTTTTTATTTTCTCAATTTCGGCTGATTCGAAAGAGATGGTGGATGTTGCAGGCAGCATTACTGATAGTGACATTTTTTCTCATGAATTATCTGGATGATAGTGAATATTTGATGAGAACACTGGGAACTTCCTCTGTCCTTTTTATCGTTATGATCATTCCGGAATTTTGGAGAAACAAAGAAAGTGATTCCTTACAGGTTGAGGCAGCGTGCCTATATTCCCTCAGACAGATATATTCCGCACGAGTATTTTTGATAGGAGTGGCGGATGTATTTATGATAACGCTATTTATGTTCGTTTGCTGTGTGGGTATGAGAATGCAGTTTATGGATATTTTGGTGCAGTTTTTGTTCCCAATGGTCGTTGCTGCTGGAATCTGCTTTGCCATGTTAAACAGTAGCGCTTTGAATGAGGCAGCATCCATGTTCGGTTGCTTTTTGTGGAGTGTGATCTGGTGGATGGTTACAATGAATGATTTTATTTATGCTAAGATTACATTTCCTGTATGGAGTATCTTATTTGGATTAGCAAGCTGTTTCCTGATTGGTGCTGTGTATAAGGCAATACATGACTGCAACCGCTTATGTTCGACGATGGAGGGAAATCTATATGAAATTACAAATGGTTAATGTTACAAGAAAGTTTGGGGACTTTCGGGCAGTAGAGAACTTAAACCTGACGATAGAGAATGGAGTATATGGACTTTTAGGTGTGAATGGTGCAGGCAAGACAACGCTTATGCGAATGATCTGTACCCTTTTGCCACCGACAAGCGGACAGATTCTGTGCGATGGAAAGGATATTTTCAAAATGGATGGAGAATATCGAAATTTGCTTGGATACTTACCTCAGGAGTTCGGATTCTATCCGGATTTCACAGTAAAAGACTATTTACTGTATATTGCCAGCTTAAAGGGTATTCGACCTATGGTTGCTGGTAAACGGGTAAAGGACTTGCTTGCACAGGTTGGGCTTACAAAGTCAGCAAATAAGAAGATGAAGAAGCTGTCCGGTGGAATGAAACGTAGAGCAGGAATTGCACAGGCAATGCTAAACAATCCCAAAATTCTTATTTTGGATGAGCCTACGGCTGGACTTGATCCGACGGAAAGGGTGCGTTTTAGAAACCTGATTAGTGAACTCTCAGAGGATCGGATTGTTATTTTATCGACGCATATTGTTTCAGATGTAGAGTATATTGCCAATGAAATCTGGCTGATGAAGGATGGACAGATTATGCAGCAGGGAAATCTGGATCAGACACTTGCTTCTATGCAGGAAAAGGTATATGCGTGTGAAGTATCACAGGCAGATGCAACGAAGATGATGAAAAAATTTAAGGTGTCTAATATGAAATCGGAAAGGGGAATGGTGGAATTGCGTATTATTGCCGGTGAGCCACCGATTGCTGGAGCATCTGTGGTGGAGCCGACATTGGAGGATGTGTTCTTATATTATTTCGGTGAAAAGGGTGGTGAGATGGAATGATTAGATATGAGATTAAGAAAATCTTTTCTAAGAGCCTCAGTAAAGTATCATTGGTCGTGTTGTTATTTTCACTTTTGATATCCTGCTATTTCGCAATCACGAATGTCAGTTTTTTGGATGAGCAGGGCAAATCTCATACAGGAATCGCAGCAGCAAAGAGTCTGCGGGAAGAAAAGCAGAAGTGGAAAGGTGTTTTAGATGAAGCAGCATTACAAGCGGTTCTGGATGAATATAAAAAGATTAGTGAAGAATATCCCATTCGCCCTGGAGATGATTCTGCTAACTTATTGCATGATTCCAAGGTACAAGGGTTTTCAGAAATCAAGGACATGATCAATATGGGATTTTGCGAATTTAGAGACTTTAATTATTATCGTATTGATTCCTTATCGAAAGAAGAAGTGGGACAGATCTATGAGAACCGTGGAAAGAGTTTGGAAAAATGGTTGAACTCCGAAGATGCTGATGGTTTATTCGATGAAAACGAGAAAGCATTTTTGATAGAGCAGTACCGTGAGATGAAAGCACCTTTATACTATGAGGACTACGATGGCTGGAAATCAGCACTGAGTTACGCTCAGACGATTATTATGCTCATTATGCTTGTGTCAGCATTCTTGGTGTCAGGTATCTTTTCCAATGAATTTAGTTGGAAATCAGATTCCATATTTTTCTCAACAAAATACGGAAGGGATAGGGGAACGAGAGCAAAGATCATGGCAGGATTTATCGTGGTATCAGTTATTTACTTTATTGTAATATCGCTGTATTCACTTGTGGTATTGGGATGTCTTGGATCGCAAGGTGGAAATGTCATGATACAGACAGGCTTCTGGCATTGGAAATCTTTTTACAATATCACCTATATGCAGTTGTATTTGCTCACGGTAGTTGCCGGATATATTGGAACCGTATTTTGCCTGTTTCTGTCTATGCTTGTGTCAGCAAAGACGCATACAGCAGTTGTTGCGGTTACAATACCTTTTGCAATCCTGTTTTTACCACTGTTTGTATCAAATTTCGATTTCTTATCGGGAATATTGGGTGTGTTCCCAGACCGCTTGCTACAGATCAATGAGATTATCAATACATTTGATTTATATCATATTGGCGGTAAGATTGTCGGCTCGATACCAATCATGCTGGTCATTTATCCAATCCTAAGTATTTTGATGGTTCCGCTTATGTATCATGTCTATCATAAAACGGAGATTAAGTAGATGAAAAGGAAAAAGAGCTTTCTGAAAAAGATAACTCTGTTGTTTGTTCTTTTCTTTCTTATTCATGTAGGACATACATTTGTAACCAATGATGCGGTCGGGCTACCGGAAAAGTTACAAGGTTTTGGGACTATAAAACAGGAAGAACATCCCATTGCAAGTGATAAGTATGGATGGGAATTGGTGTTGGTAAATCGGGATAATTATATTCCAGATGATTATGAAATGGATCTCATGGAATTGAGTAATGGTCAGAAAATAGATTCAAGAATCTATCCATACTTAGGAACAAAAGAAATGCTGTTATTTTTTAGTTTGGATTGTAATGAGATTGTAAGAAGTGGTTGCTATACTGAACTTACAAAATAAAAACAGAAATTTGGAGGTTTTAATATGGCAATACTTGAAACAAAAGATTTACGAAAGATATACGGAAGCGGAGAAAACGAAGTCCATGCTTTGGATGGGGTATCCATTTCCGTAGAGGAAGGCGAATTTGTTGCTGTTATCGGTACATCGGGCAGCGGTAAATCTACCCTACTCAACATGATTGGTGGGTTAGACCGTCCTACTTCTGGTAGTGTTACTATCCGAGGAAAAGAACTGTTGAAAATGAAAGACGAGGAACTGACGATTTTTAGGCGTCGAAACATTGGCTTTGTTTTTCAGAATTATAATCTGCTTCCTGTTCTTAATGTGTATGAGAACATTGTGTACCCTATTGAGATCGACGGTGGCAAGACCGATACAAGATTTGTAAAAGAGATTATCCATACTCTTGGCTTGGAACAAAAGCTTAAGAATATGCCGAATAATCTTTCAGGTGGTCAGCAGCAGAGGGTTGCGATTGCCCGTGCCCTTGCGACAAAGCCTGCCATTATCCTTGCAGATGAGCCGACTGGAAATTTGGACTCAAAAACAAGTATGGATGTTATTTTGCTGATGCAGTCGATTAGCCGTCAGTTCCACCAAACCACCATTATGATCACGCACAATGAGGAAATCGCTCAAATGGCAGACCGCACAATCCGCATTGAGGATGGCAAGGTTGTTTCGGGAGGTGTCAGATATGCACGCTAACCGAAATAAAAAAGCAGTTAAGCGAGTAGAAAAGGGAATGATGAAAGCAAACCGTATTCGTAACCTGTTTGCGGTGTTTGCGATCGTTCTCACTACATTTATGATTACTACCGTGTTTAGTTTGGGCATTAACTATATGGAAAATATGAAGTTAATGCAGGTGCGTACCGCAGGCACGACCGCTAATGCTTCCCTTGCGATGCCGACAGAAAAGCAGGAACAGCAGATTAAGAATTTGGAATATGTTAAAACCGTCGGTACGCAGTATATGGTCGGCTCGGTTGCCGAGAAGAACGATGAGGGGCGTGATCTTTCTATCGCACTTTCGTATTACGACACTACTGAATGGGATAAACACTATAAAGAAACAATCAAAGATATAGAAGGAAAATATCCCTCAAATGAAAATGAAATTATGCTGTCAAAGGATGCTCTTTCACAGCTTGGAATGAAAGAGCCGAAGCTGAATATGGAAATCCCTCTGTCCTATTATGATAAAAACGGTCAGCAGGAAAAAAATTTCACTTTAAGCGGATGGTTTCATTCCTATACAGGCACGGGAATGGGCTTTGTTTCCGAAGCGTATTGCAAAAATGCAGGCTATACAATGGCAGAGGACGGCGTTCTTTCTTTGTCGTTGAATAAAATGCCTGATGATTTTTATCGTATTCAAAAAGATGTGGAGCTTAACGAAAATCAATCTTTCGGCGGTGCGGTTTCCATGAAATCATCAAGCGGTTCAGTGATTGCAATGGTAATCCTATTGGTATTCTTTATTATTGGCAGCGGGTATCTCCTTATTTACAATGTTTTGTATATATCCATTTCAAATGATACCCGTTTTTACGGTTTGATGAAAACGCTTGGAACAACGCAAAAACAGATTAAATCACTGGTAAAAAATCAGGCAGTTAAGTTTGCTTGCATTGGTATCCCGATTGGTATTTTGTTAGCCACCGCTGTTTCCTTTGGAATTGTTCCATTTGTGTTGAACGAGGGTTTTGAACAGGGCAAGTCGATGATGGATGCCGAAGTGTTTTTCCATCCATCTATCTATATTTTGTCCGTAATCTTTTCAGCAGTAACCGTTTGGATTGCCTGCAATGCTCCTGCAAAAGCGGCTGCAAAAATTTCGCCAATAGAAGCATTGAAGTTTCAGAATTTTGCACCGAAGAAAACAAAAAGCAGAAATTCCACCAATGGTGGCAAGCTGCATGTGATGGCATTTCATAATGTATTCCGTGACAAAAAGCGTGCTGCCCTTGTGTTTATGTCCTTGTTTATGGGAATTACTATGATTTTAGGCGTAAATGGGGTTATAAGCAGTATGTCGGCTGAGAACTTTATTAAGGAATATATGGACTATAACTTTGAATACACTGATATTCAGTTTGAGCAGTATGAACAGCTCAATAAAGAAGTACCGCAGTTTGACGAACACTTTGTAGAACAAATCAAGCAGCTTGACGGTATTAAAAATATAGATGTTCAAAAAACAGTCTGGGCAGGTATTGACTTTAATGAAAACGATTTAGAAGGCTTTATGAAAATCAAATATGAGGACAGCAAATATAAAGCAAAGGGGCAGTCCTATGAACAGACGATAGAAACACTGAAAGGGTACGCTGAATCTGGTGACTATGGCTGCTATATTACAACGCTTCCAGACGACAGGGTACTGGAAGAATACAATGCAGAGCATCCTGATACGCCTATTGACATGGAAGCATTTAAGCGTGGCGAAACAGCGATTGCAGGAAAAGATACCGAATATAACGCTCCTAATACCGCTTTAGTGGGTGAAACATTGACACTAACTGCCGACAGTACAGACGGCAAGGCAACTGATTTCAAAATTGGCGGAGCTTTTTACTATGACGATTATGATAATACTCTTTCAGAAGGTATTGGCAGACGCAAAGAAATAAATATGGTGCCAGATGTTATCTTTGTCAGCGAAGCGGGTATGGAACGCCTGACAAAAGAACCAATAATTTCCGCAATCGGCGTTGACATTAAGAATTTCAACGATTTAGAGCGAATTGACAGCGAATTACAGGCGATCAACAGTACCTTGACCACATCGGAGTGGCAGCTGAAATCTTCCGTGAATCAGAAAGAACTATATAACCAGATGAACTACTCTTTGAGCTTGCTGGGAAACGGTGCTGCAATTCTGCTCATTGTCATCGGCTTGATTAACTTTGTAAATGTTATGTTGACGGGTGTGGTGGCAAGGAAAAATGAATTTGCCATTATGGAAAGTATCGGAACAACGAAAAAGCAGATCAGGAAGATATTGACCTTAGAAGGCGGTATTTATGCTCTGATTTCTACTCTGCTGATTATGACTTTTGGTAATGCGTTCCTAATGTTGGTGGCAGATGCAGTTCCGCATATGGCAAACTATGCAGTATTTAAATACCCTGTTGCACTTGTCATCGGTTTGATCGCAGCAATCTTTGTAATTTGCTTAAGCGTTCCTGCCATTGTTTACAAGGCAACTTCTGATGAAACGGTCATTGAAAGACTGCACAATTTTGATAGTTAAATGAGGTTGTGGGACGGACGCAGCATTGCTGCGTCTGTTCCTGCAATTTTGTATATTGAGGAAGGTGGTGCGTTTTGCGGCTATGGCAAATATTTTTCTACTTGAAGATGACAAAATTCTGAGCAAGGGTATTTCTATCGCCCTAAAAAAAGACGAGCATATGGTCACAGCAGTCTATGGGTATTTGGAAGCATTGAAGCAATACCAAAAACAAAAGTATGATTTGTTTCTGCTTGATATTAACCTGCCTGACGGCAATGGTTTGGAATTTTGTGAAAAAATTCGTGAAACATCGGAAACACCCGTATTATTTCTAACTGCTAATGATACGGAAGAAGATATGTTGGAAGGGTTTGGCGTGGGTTGTGATGATTATATATCAAAGCCTTTTTCTATCGAAGTTTTACGGAAAAAAGTATTGGCAGTTCTAAAACGAAGTGGCGTAGGAAAATTTCGTATGAAATACAGAGATTTAGAGTTAGATAAAGAAAAGTGTCTTGTTTTGATGAAGGGACAGGAAATACATTTGACCTCAACAGAATACAAATTGCTCCTTTATCTAATGGAAAACAGGGGAAGGGTTGTTACAAAGGCAATGCTTTTGGAACAGCTTTGGGATATAGATGGAAACTTTGTTGATGATAATACCGTGCGTGTGAATATTAAGCGGCTAAGGCAGAAACTGAATGATGAAAAGCAGGAATACATTGTAACAGTTTTTGGCATGGGCTACTCTTTTGGAGAATGACGATGAAGCATTTTGTGATTTATAGAAAACTGATTTTAATTATAGGTACTGCTACAGCGGTGGTATCTGTTGGTGTGTTCTTTTTTATGGAGGACATCCTTTTCCGTACGCTTTTTATCTCTTTTGCATTTGTATTTTTTGGGGGTCTGTTGTTCCTGCTGGACTTTCTGCACAACCGCTATAATGATAATCTGTTAGAGGAGATTACGCTGCTCATTGAAGCATTGGTAGAACAGCAGGAACGGATGGTCTTTTCAGAAGCTGAGGATACCCTGACCGCACGGCTGCAGCATCAACTTCTAAAACTCCGCAATATTTTAAAGGCACAGAATCAAATGCTGACACAGGAGAAAGAACAGATTAAAACTTTAATCTCCGATATTTCGCATCAAATTAAAACGCCCGTAGCAGCGGCAAACACCTTTGCACAGTTATTAGGTGATACAGGGTTATCCGATGAGGAGAGAAGGGAATATATTGCCACCTTGCAGATGTCCCTTGAAAAGCTGACTTTTTTGACAAACAGTTTGATTAAAATGTCCCGTTTGGAAAGTGGCATTATCCGATTAAAACCTGAACAAAGCAGTTTAAATGATATTGTTATGCAAGCGGTAAAAACGGTTTATGCCAAAGCAAGGGATAAAAATATTACGATTACCTTTGATTGTGGGCAGACCTTTGAAGCCCTGCTTGATTTTAACTGGACGGCAGAAGCTGTTACCAATGTACTTGACAATGCTGTGAAATATACACCAAGCGGAGGAGTTGTGGACTTGAAAATCACCGAATATCCATCGTATTTGCGATTGGATGTATCCGATAACGGAATTGGCATTCCTGAAGAAGAACAGGCAAAAATCTTCGGCAGATTTTACCGTGGAAAGCAGTCAGCAGGAGTTGACGGTGTGGGAATCGGTTTATATCTTACCCGTGATATTGTGAATAAGCAGAACGGGTATATCAAGGTGGCATCCGATGAAAAAGGTACGATATTTTCTTTATTCTTGAAAAAAGTTTAGAGAATAATAGTAATTCCAGATAAGTGTACGATATGAATTTGTCAAGATAGTAAATATAAAATAGAAAGATCAAATAAAACAAGATAAATGGAGATGGATAATTTATGATTTCAGAATGGATAATTTGTCCGATTTGTGGCAACAAAACCCGTGATAGAGTTAGAGAAGATACTGTTTTAAAGAATTATCCTCTTTACTGTCCGAAATGTAAGAAAGAAACTTTAATAAATGCAAAGAAATTACATATAACCGTCATCAAAGAGCCAGACGCATAGACGCAGAGCCGATGAACTTGTGAGATAACCTCATAAGTCATCGGCTCTTTTTTTACATGAATATAGAATTTGACAAGTCCGCCAAATAAAAAAAAACGGTGTTTTGGTGGGCAATTTTGTCATGCTCAGATGGCTATTTTATCCCTCCAGACCTGTTTCAAGTTTGGAGGGATTTCTTATGTGTTGGTCTGATAACACTGTGCTGCTGATTTTAAGCAGCAGTTATTTACATACCGTTCGATAGAGATGAGAATAATCTGTTAAAAAAATTCTTATCTCCATTTGGGAAAATTATGTTCCAAAAGTAGATGTTAAATATCTATATAATAGAATTGTTATTTCTTATAACCGTAAGGGTTTGACAGCCTTTGCGGTTTTTCTTTTGCAACGCGTAATAATGTCAGTGAGCGGACGATTTATAGGTATAAAGCGTATTATGACAAGATGAGAAAAGTGGAAGTTGATGAGTAGATCATTTTCATTGCATAAAATGGATTTTGCGATGGAAGGAGAGAAATAACCTGCCATTCAGTTCACCTCGATAACGATGTTTCTGCTAAGCAAATATTTCCACTTGTTAGTCCAGCCTAACTACGATATAATGGTTAGCATAAACTAACAGGAGGGTATATTTTATATGAAGAAAAATCCACTACGAATCCTATGGCTGATCCTGGGATTTGCAGCGATCGGAATCGGTGCTGTTGGTGTGGTCTTGCCGGTACTGCCAACAACACCCTTTCTATTATTAGCATCATTTTGTCTTGCTAAGGGTTCTGAAAAGTTCCATACATGGTTTACCGGCACAAAACTATACAAAAATCACTTGGACGAGTTTGTGCAAAATCGGAGTATGACCTTAAAGACAAAGTTCAGTCTGCTTCTCCCGGCATCGGGCATGCTGCTCTTAGCCTTTGCAGCAATGCCGAATTGGTATGGGAGGGCATTTATCATATTCCTTATCATCTTTAAATATGTCTATTTTTTTACTAGGATCAAGACAATTCCGGTGGAGAAATCATAAGAGACATAACCTTTAGGTTTATACTGCCTAACAAAGAGAGACTTCTGTTTGGAGACATCTTCTAGTATAGTTATATGAGTAATAAAATATGCGTCAAAGGAAGCAGATGCCGATCATTGCCTCCAGATATTGGAATATGGTGCATGGCACAAATCCAAAAGAGGTGCAGCAGGATGCCGAGGGCATGCAGGTTATGCAGGCTTTAGGCAATAATATGGCATTTTGGCTGAATTGTAAGAATGTAGCGATGAAGATGGGACTTTCCATGCCGGAAGAACCGGAATTTACCTATACAAATTTTATCCACTAAGATAGATATCCCCTCAGGTTCGAGGGGGATTTGTGTTTTGTATAAAATACCGGAATGCCGTTGCATTTGACCTTTTATTAGTTTAGAATGAGTTGCGAATAAAAGAAGAAAAGAGATGGCATTTTATGAAGATTACATTGATCCATGGACAGAGCCACAAAGGCTCGACTTATCATGTGGCAAGGATTTTAGCAGAAAAAATAGACGGAGAGATCACGGAGATCGTCTTACCGCGCGACTTTGATCAGATGTGTGTCGGTTGTGCCCAGTGCATCAAAAAGGACGAAAAATTGTGTCCGCATTATGAGAAACTGGCACCGATCACAGAGGCGATCGATGCAGCAGACCTTTTGATCTTTGAAAGTCCGGTTTATGTTTACCATGTCACTTCTGCTATGAAGGCATTGTTGGAACATTATGGATGGCGCTGGATCATGCATCGCCCGGAGGAGAGCATGTTCAAAAAGCAGATGGTCTGTATCGCGACCGCGGCAGGTGGCGGACAAAAGAACACCTGTCAGGATATGGCGGACAGTGCTGCTTATTGGGGTGTGGCTAAGACCTACAAGTATGGTATCGCTGTTCGTGCTATGAAGTGGGAAGATGTGACGTCAAAGACCAAGGACAAGATCGAGCGAGATATGGATGCGCTTGCGTCCAAGATCAAAGCCAACCAGGGCAGGGTAAAGCCACCTTTAAAGACCAGGATATTTTTCCCGGTCATGTCTATGGTCTTAAAGAAGCGTCCGGACAGTGTGGATGCAAAATACTGGAAGGAAAAAGGATGGCTGGATGGCAAGCGCCCTTGGAAATAGGGGATTGACGATACGAAAGAGGATTTTTTGACAAATTCCATCATGGTCTTATTGTCTCTGATCCTGCCTGATCTACCTCCCATCGTTCTTGCAAAGTTTATCTTTGCCAAAGCATATATTGTTATGTCGGTGGAGATGCTGCCTTTACCGGGAGCACAGGGGATCACGGAACTGACCTCTTTACAGATCTTGCAGGGCGTGTGTGCAGGATATGGTATACAAAGTGGGAGCGTGCTGGAACGGCTGGTATCTTTTTACATTCCCTTATTTGTGTCCGGGAGCTTGGTATGCTATACTTATGAAAAAATGAGAATAAAGGCAGGAGAAAAAAGATGAACATAGTATGCTTGGACTTAGAAGGCGTCTTGGTACCGGAGATCTGGATCGCATTTGCTGAGGAGAGCGGTATCCCGGAATTAAAGAGAACGACCAGAGATGAGCCGGACTATGATAAGTTGATGCATTGGCGGCTTGGTATTTTAAAGGAACATGGACTTGGCTTAAAGGAGATTCAGGAGACAATCGCAAAAATCGATCCGATCCCGGGCGCAAAGGAATTCTTAGATCAGTTGCGGGAAATGACACAGGTCATCATTATCAGTGATACTTTTACCCAGTTTGCAGGACCTCTGATGAAGAAATTGGGCTATCCGACCATCTTTTGTAATTCGCTGGAAGTGGCAGAGGATGGCGAGATTACCGGTTTTAAGATGCGCATTGAAAATTCCAAGTATTCCACGGTCAAGGCATTACAGTCCATCGGTTATGATACGATCGCTTCCGGTGACAGCCACAACGATCTCGGAATGATCAAGGCGAGCAAGGCGGGATTTCTCTTTAAATCCACCGATCAGATCAAGCAGGACAACCCGGATATTCCGGCATATGAGACATATGACGAATTGCTGGCAGCCATCAAGGCAGCCTTATAAGAAGCAAGTGATAGGGGCATATCTTCTACAAGAGATATGTCCTTCTTTTTTGCTCTATTTCATATAATTCCTATTGCAACAGTATGAAATATATGATACAATCCAAAACATACACTTTAGAAAAGAATAGGGGACATATACATATGGCACGAGGATTTGAGACAAAATGTTTACACTTAGAAGAGGAGGAAGGAGACTGTAGTCACTTTGGCGCTCTTTCCTATCCCATCTATCAGACGGCAACGTATGCACACCCGGGCGTGGGACAGAGTACAGGTTTTGACTATAGCCGTCTGCAAAATCCGACCAGAGAGCATCTGGAAAAGATCGTAGCAAGTCTGGAAAATGGCATGGATGCACTTGCCTTTACCACAGGCATGGCTGCTATTACCATGCTGATGGAGTTGTTTGCGCCGGGAGACCATCTGATCGTAGATGAAGACTTATATGGTGGAAGCATCCGTCTGTTTAGCCATGTATCTTCCAAGAATGGGCTGACCTTTTCTTCTGTGCCGTGTCATGCGGTCAATGTAGAGGACTATATCCAGCCAAATACCAAGGCGATCTACATTGAGACACCGACCAATCCTATGATGAATGTGACAGATATCGCTGCCTTGGCTCAGGTGGCAAAAAAGCATGACATCCTTTTGATCGTGGATAATACCTTTTTGTCCCCATACTTCCAGAATCCGCTGGATCTGGGAGCAGACATTGTCATCCATAGCGGGACGAAATTCTTAGGCGGTCACAATGATACGCTGGCAGGCTTTCTTGTCACAAATCGGGAGGATATCAGAGAAAGATTTCGTTTCCTGATCAAGACGACCGGGGCGGGTCTGGCGCCATTTGACTGTTTCCTGATCCAGCGTGGGATCAAGACCTTGGGCATCCGCATGGAACGCGCTCAGGCAAACGCTATGGAGATCGCGCATTGGCTGCAAAAGCAGTCCTGTGTCACTGAGGTGATCTATCCGGGCCTCAAAAGCCATCCGGGACATGAGATCATGAAGAAGCAGGCGCGCGGTTTTGGTGCCATGCTTACTTTTCAGGTAAAAAATCAGGCGTATGCATATGCTATTCTTGGAAAAGTCCGCATGATCAAATATGCAGAGAGTCTGGGAGGCGTGGAAACACTTCTGACCTATCCGATGACACAGACCCATGCAGACGTACCGGACGAGATCCGCAGGAAAAACGGCATCACCGAATGCACCCTTCGTATGTCTGTAGGCATTGAGGATGTTAAAGATCTTCTGGCAGAACTTGAAAAAGTCTTTGCCGAGGCAGAGCAGAAAATAGAAGGCTAGGAAATATAGAAGATAGAGATACAAAAGGAGAAATCATGGCAGAGAGAAACTTAGATTTTGACAGACCGATCGACCGAAAAGGGACCAAGTGCTTAAAATATGACTTTGCGGTGGAGCGCGGCATGCCGGCAGATATCCTGCCGCTTTGGGTGGCAGACATGGATTTTCAGACATCTTCCTATATACAGGATGCGATCGTAGAGACCGCTTCGCATGGGATCTTTGGCTACAGTGAGTCGGATGATGCCTATTTTGAGGCACTGCAGGGATGGATGCGCAGACGCCATCAGTTTGAGATCGAAAAGAAATGGGTGGTAAAGACACCGGGCATTGTCTTAGCACTTGCCATGGCGGTCAAGGCATACACCAAATGCGGCGATGGCGTGCTCTTGCAGTCACCGGTCTACTATCCTTTTTCTGAGGTTATCCGCGATAACGGCAGACGTGTGATCAGCAATGATCTGGTTCTGGGCGAGGACAACCGCTACCATATAGACTTTGTGGATTTTGAAGACAAGATCGTGCGTGAGAATATCAAGTTATTTCTTCTCTGCAATCCCCACAATCCGGTGGGGCGCGTATGGACGGAGGAAGAACTTTTGCATATAGGACAGATTTGTCTGCGTCATGGTGTGACGGTGGTCAGTGATGAGATCCATCATGATTTCATTTTTAAGGGGCAACACCATGTTTTTGCCGGACTGAGTGATGCCTTGGCGGATATCACAGTGACCTGTACCTCTCCGAGCAAGACCTTTAATGTTGCAGGCTTGCAGGCATCCAATATCATCATTAAAAACGAAAATCTGCGCAAGGCATTTATCCATCAACTGGATGCAGCAGGTGTCAGCCAGATCGGGCTCATGGGGCTGGTTGCCTGTCAGGCTGCCTATGCACATGGGGACGAGTGGTACGAAGGTATGCTTTCTTATGTGCGGGGAAATATTGACTATGTCAGATTCTTTGTAGAAGAACGAATGCCGGATGTTCGGATGATCGACCTGGAAGGAACCTATCTGGTCTGGCTGGACTTCCGCGGCACAGGTTTGTGTCAAAAGGAACTGGAGGACAAGGTCATCTATGAGGCAGGACTCTGGCTGGACAGTGGAGCCATCTTCGGCAAGTCTGGGAAAGGCTTTGAACGTATCAATGTAGCGTGTCCGCGCAGTACCGTGCAAGAGGCAATGGAGCGGATTTACAAAATAAAAGGAAGTAAGGGCAAAGAGGCAGGAGAGATTTCTGTCTCTTTTTCTATGTCAAAACGCACAGCAGATGTGTTATACTGGGGCTATCAAAAACTTGGAGGACATTATGGATATCAAAGAACAGATTCATGGATTATCAGAAGAAATGATAGAAAATCTGGGCAAACTGGTTGCCATTGATTCGCAGTTGGCAGAGGCAAAGGAAGGCAAGCCATTTGGCGAAGGACCGGCAGAGGCGCTTCGTGCGGGACTTGAGATCGCAGAGGGACTGGGCTTTCGCACCGTCAATCTCGACAATTACTGTGGTTATGCAGAAATGGGCGAGGGGGATGAGATCGTTGGTATCGCAGGACATCTGGATGTGGTCCCGACTGGCGGTGACTGGACATACGATCCTTTTATCCTGACGCGTGATGGCGACTACATCTATGGCCGCGGAACGACAGACGATAAGGGACCGGTCATCGAGGCGCTTTACGCTATGAAACTTTTGCGTGATTCCGGTGTCAAGTTGAACAAGCGTGTGCGTCTTATCATGGGATGTAATGAGGAGACCGGATCGAAATGTATGGAGCATTATAATGAAGTTGAAGAAGAACTTTCCTGTGGCTTTACGCCGGATGCAAGTTATCCGTGCATCCATGGGGAAAAAGGACATATGGAGATGATGGCATATTCCAAGCATACCAAGATCATTTCCATGAATGGTGGGTTCGTCTCAAATGCAGTATGTGATTCCTGTACGACCGTGATTCCGGCAAAGGATGGCTTGAAGGACCGTCTGGAAAAGGTTTTGGCAGAGACCGATCTGCAGGAATATAAAGTAAGCCAGGAAGGCGACAGGATCACGATCTTTGCCAAGGGTGTACCGGCGCACGCGTCTACACCGACACTTGGAGTCAATGCAGCGGCAGTTACCTGTCAGAGTCTGGCAGAAGCAGGCTTTGAGGATGACTTTGTGACCTTCTACAATAGCCATTTAGGCACAGCGTGTGACGGCGCAGGCGTTGGGCTCAAGTTTGCAGATGAGTACGGAGATCTGACCTTCTGCAACGGTATCGTTAAGACTGAGGACGGTGTCATTTCCTGCACCATCGATATCCGTGTGCCTGTGACTTTAAAGGCAGACCGGGTACGTAGTATGTGTCAGGGACATCTGGAAGATGAAAACGGACGCATTGAGATCCTTGAGATCGGGGATCCACTTTTCTTCCCGAGAGAATCTCCACTGGTCGAGGCTCTTTACAAGGCATATGTGGATGTGACCGGGGACAGCGAACACCAGCCTATGGTCATCGGCGGCGGCACTTATGCCAAGTCCTTAAAGAATATTATTGCCTTCGGACCGGAGAAATTGGGTGTGGATTATCGCATCCATGGTGCAGATGAGTATATTCTGGTATCCGGCATGGAAGAATCCGTATTGATCTACATGGAAGCGATCAAGAATCTTCTGGCAATCTAAATCATAAAATTTGTCAAAAAAATGCATTTTCTAATTGCGAAAGAGCAGACTGCCATATATAATAATATTCGGAAATAAAGTTACATACTTTTAGATAAGAATACATTTATATAGATTGAGATAGCAAATGAGAACAACATATACATACAATGAAGGAATCAACTTCCTTCGGGCAGTTTCCATCTTGGGGATCGTGCTTTATCATATCTTTCCATTCGCCATGAAGGGAGGCTTTCTTGGCGTCTGCTTTTTCTTTTTAATATCGGGGTATCTGGCGGCAAAGAAAGGTCAGATCGACTGGGATAATGAGAGTTTTCACATTCGTAAATATTATATCAAAAAAGGGCTACGCATATATCCGGCACTCTATATCATGGTCATGGCGGTCATTGCCTTTTTTACCGTCTTTCATCAGGAATTATTATTAGGGGCAAGAGAGGAAGCGGCAAGTATCTTTCTGGGTTACAACAACTGGTGGCAGATGCTGACGCAGGCATCCTACTTTATGAAGATCACGGAGCACTCGCCTTTTACCCACCTGTGGTATCTGGGGGTGGAAATGGAACTCCTGGTCGTATGGCCACTTCTCTTTTTACTTTATAAAAAATGGATCGAGCCGCGTCTGGGCAAAGGGGCGATCTGGCTTTTTGTCCTACTGGCAGTTGCCTCTGTACTTGCCATGGGACTGATGTACCATGCAGACAATGTCAATCGTGTTTACTACGGCACGGATACACGTGCTTTTTCCTTCTTGATCGGCGTGGTCTTAGGCCTCAAGGAAGATGACTGGAATAAAAAAGGCAACATCCTCTTTCAGGGGGACAATGGGCGGGCTCTTTTTTTCGTATCTTTATTGGTGACGATCGCCTTGTTTGTACTTGTCGAAGGTGAGCAGGCATGGCTTTACCGTGGCGGTATGGCGCTGATCAGCCTGTTTTTTGCCTTTATGGTCTATGTGATGAACCAGTGCGATTTTACGACAACAGCACTGAACCGGAATAAGGTCCTGCAATGGATCGGCAGACATAGTTACTGGATCTATCTCTGGCATTATCCGCTTCTCTTTATTATCAACTTACAGCATATCTTTTAGAAATGGGGTGCGTATCGATGAAAGATAAGAAGTATTACAAAAAGGTAGCCATTGGGATCGTGGTCGGTATCATTTCCGCGATCGCGATCGTGGGCTTTATCAAGGCTCCGTCCAAATCTTCCGATCGTCTGGCGGAAGATCTGCAAAAGGAGTTCAAAGCCAACCAGAAGATGTTAAAGGAGCAGGATGCAGCCAAGCAGACCAGCGCCGATCAGGATACATCCGACAGCAAGGATGCCAAGGAGGAGAGCGGACCAAAGATCACCTGTGTTGGCGATTCGGTTATGTTGGGAGCCGCACCGGAATTGATGCAGGCGATCCCGGATGGTGTGATCGACGCCAAGGAAAGCCGGCAGGCAAGGGACGGCGTGGAGATCTTAGAAGGTCTGAAAGAAGAAAATAAATTGGGCTCTACCGTAGTGATCGAACTGGGCACCAACTGTTATTTCAGTCAGGCGACCGGGCAGGAGATCATTGATTATCTGGGAAAAGATACCAAGATCTACTGGGTCACGGTCTATGGCAAGTATTTGCAGGATCAGGAGCGGACAAACGGTGTGATCCGCCAGTTGGCAAAGGACAACAAAAATGTGGAAGTCATTGCCTGGGATGCCTTAGGGGCAGAGAACCCGGACTGGTTTTATAATGACGGCATCCATTTGAATGGAGCAGGACGCAGTGCATATGCAAAGATGATCTGCAATGCGCTTGGAATCGAGACGACGGATGTCGACTTCTCACAAACGCAGACGACGGACAATGCAGGCGAATAAAAAGCACCATAAGGAGCATGTATGAATTACGAACATGAGGTGGTCGTGCCACGAGCGGGCATGCCGTTTAAAATTGATATTTTTGAAGGGGCGGGCGGCAACTACACCAGAGAGCCGCATTGGCACAATTCGGTGGAGATCTTTGCCATTTATGAGGGCAGCCTGGTCTTTATCCTGCGCGAAAAAAAGATCCGGGTCGAGAGCGGTGAATTTATCATCATCAACACCAACGAACTCCACTCTATCCGTGCGGAGAAAGCCAATCTGGCGGTCTATGTGCAGATCCCGATCAGTGAATTCAAGAATTACTTGACTGCCGATCATTTTATCTCTTTCCACAAAAAGGGAAAGGGGGCTATGGCAGATCTGGATCCGGCGCAGATGGAGGAGAATGAGAAAAAGATGATGACCCTCATCCGCAATATCTACGATCTGACCGGTACGGATGTGCCGGGGCATGAATATGAGATGTTGCGCGATTACTATGCCATGATGCAGTTGCTGGTGACCGTCTATCGCCAGGAGGAGGCAGACGATCTTTTGTACCGGTCTTCCAAGGCTTTGCAGAGATTATCGCCGATCACGGAATATATCAAAAAGCATTATGCGGAGGATATTTCCCTACAGTCTTTGGCGGAGCAATTTGGCTATTCCATCGAACATTTATCCCGTATGTTCCAAAAATACGCCCAGATCAATTATAAGTCCTATCTGTCCGGCATCCGTTTAGAGCATGCCGTGGAGGAGATGGAGAAGGGTGATAAGACCATCAGTGAGATCGCGACCCAGGTCGGATTTTCGGACAGCCGTGCCTTGGCAAAGGCATTTCAGAAAAAGTATGGTATGCTGCCGAGCGAGTACAATCGGAAAAATCGCGGGCAAATGTCAAAAAATTGATATGTACCAATCAAGTATAAAGTCGAGGAAAATCATTTCTTTTGATACAATAAGGATGTAGTTTCAGTGCATGAAATTACATCCTTTTTTGCAAAAAACAATGGTAAAAGTATTAAGAAATATTGGAGGGTGAAACAATGACAAATATTCCAGAAGCAAAAATTGGTGTGGTAGCAGTCAGCAGAGACTGTTTCCCGGAGAGCCTGTCTGTTTCCAGACGAGAAGCTCTGATGAAGGCAGTACATAGTAAGTATCCGGATTTGGATGTTTACGAGTGCCCGATCTGTATCGTTGAGAGCGAGATCCATATGGTACAGGCGCTGGAGGACATCAAGAAGGCAGGATGCAATTCTCTGGTCGTATATCTTGGAAACTTCGGACCGGAGATTTCAGAGACCTTGTTGGCAAAGCATTTTGAAGGACCAAAGATGTTCATTGCAGCAGCAGAAGAACACGGCGATAGCCTTTTGGACGGCAGAGGCGACGCATATTGCGGTATGCTCAACGCAAGTTATAACTTACGCCTGCGCGGCATCAAGGCTTATATCCCGGAGTATCCGGTAGGCGACGCAGAGGACTGTGCAGATATGATCGCAGAATTCGCACCGATCGCAAGAGCCGTTGTAGCACTTTCTGACTTAAAGATCATCAGTTTTGGACCAAGACCACTCAACTTCTTGGCATGTAATGCACCGATCTATCAGTTGTATCAACTGGGTATCGAGATTGAGGAGAACTCAGAACTGGATCTGTTTGAAGCCTTCAATAAGCATGAAGGGGATGAAAGAATCCCTGCTGTTGTAGCAGACATGGAAGCAGAACTTGGCGCAGGCAACAAGAAGCCGGAGATCCTTGCCAAGTTGGCACAGTATGAGATCACCTTAAAAGACTGGATCGAAGAGCACAAGGGCTATCGCAAGTATGTTGCCATCGCAGGCAAGTGCTGGCCGGCATTCCAGACACAGTTTGGATTTGTACCTTGCTATGTAAACAGCCGTCTGACTGGAATGGGCATTCCGGTATCATGTGAGGTTGATATCTACGGATGCTTAAGTGAGTTTATTGGAACATGCGTTAGCGAAGATGCTGTTACTCTGCTTGATATCAACAACTCTGTACCAGCTGATATGTATAAGGAGTCTATTGAGGGCAAGTTTAATTATACACAGAAGGATACCTTCATGGGATTCCATTGCGGAAATACCTGCAGCAAGAAGCTTTCTTCCTGCACAATGAAGTATCAGAAGATTATGGCACGTAACCTTCCGGAAGAAGTTACCCAGGGTACTCTTGAGGGAGATATTGTTCCAGGCGATATTACATTCTATCGTTTACAGTCTACTGCTGACTGCAAGCTTCGTGCTTATATGGCAGAGGGTG
>ERZ840371.1052-NODE-1052-length-30711-cov-3.379893_pt1 | contig 30711 bp, 38 predicted proteins | sample MGYA00519937_ERZ840371 | MGnify/ENA primary metagenome ERZ840371 (study PRJEB31850, sample SAMEA3708873) | human gut metagenome | biome: human gut; feature: human-associated habitat; material: faeces | place: China | collected 2014 ... | reverse complement strand
ACAGAGTTCCCAACCGTGACGGAAGCGCTACGGATCATCAATCATAACATCGGCAGCAGAATCAAGCTGCATTAACCTGCAACGGAGGCAGAGCAGCCGTCTATTGCTGTTCCCCGTGGCTCAGTGACACGCAGTGTGCCGGAACCTGATCCTGCATTTCGGCCCACGCAACGGTCTTGTCGCCGAAATGCCAAGCAACAACGATTGCTTCGAGGCTGTACTTGTAGTTCAGGTCGCTGCCGTAAATCAACCTAAGTCCGTCAACGTACGTAAGATCGGGTCTGTTCGAAAGCACAATAGCAGTTTCGTCAGACGCTTCGCCGCTTGACAGGATATACCTGTACTTATACGGTTTATCGTACCATTGGCCTTTTGCGTAGCTTTCGCCGATGCGCCATGTGCCGTCGCTCATCAGATAGTGTGTCTTCAGGAATGCATGCGATTCATACAGTCCGCCCTTGTTGTTTACCGCCGTGTGAATGTCAACACAGTCGTTTGCATCATAAACCTTAACGATATAAGGCTCTTCGGCGGAAGACTCTTCGGACGGGTTTTCCCGCATATTGATATCATCCTGCGGAAGCTGTTTTGCCGAATCACAAGGTTCGGCGGTTGAAACGACCTTTGCGTCCTCTTTCGAGTCCGCATGTGTTCTGTCGCTTGCTGCGGATTCCGCAGCAGTCCTTGCCCCGCCGTCACGCAGGGTCGATGCCTGCGCATAAACGAATGCAGACATCAGCATCACGACAACCAGTGTCAATGACAGTATTTTCTTCATTTTATTTACCTCCGTTCAGTCAGTTTGTGCTGCGCTTCCAGTACCGGATAACGTTGGCGTAGCTGTAGTATGGGCAGCTCTGTATGCTGTGGTGAAAAACGCCGAGCTCACCCCATTTTGAGGTTACGGTTCCGCCCGTGCCTGTTATCCTGCCTGAATGCACATATGATGAGTTTTCACTCGTCTGATAGGTTATCTTACTTCCAACCGGAGCATAGTAGCAACGAACATAGCTTCCGTCGCGAATGTACGGACTTGGGTCGTTAATCCAGTATATGGAAGTTTTGCTGTGCCAAGCGTAGGCATGGCAATTGTAATCCGGAGCGGGATTGGCAACCAAAGCGATACCCGGGTAGGTGTCAAGATAATCTTCGCATTTACTTAGTGCAGCGCTGTAACTGGGGGTATACAAATGATCTGACCAAGTTATGTCTCTGATTCCGTAAACGTTGGAACCGTTAGGTGTCTTGAGAATGGTTGCCGGCTTTCCACTCGGGTCAACGAGTTAGTTCGATGATGCTGCTGAGGCTGACGTGATATATTGCCTGAGATCGAGAGCTTTCATCCTTCCGTTTCGAAAGGTGTCCTCATCAATTACTTCAAGCAGACTGTCAATTTCTGCAACTGCATCGGTTCTTTGGAGCAATTCCTTTAACGGGGGGAATGTTTCGGCAACGATTTTAATTCCGTTTGAAGCTGCCGAGGCTGTGTTTCCCGGAAGAAAGCAATCCGATGAATAACCAATACAATACATATCGATTAAAAACGGATAGCCGAGCGTTGTTATAAGCAATGCTCGTGTCGTCATGTTTTCCGCCTCTGCTTGATCCACATAGGTTGCAGTGCGGCGCTCTTCGGGACTCATTTCTATCCAAGCATCTGTGCCGGGCAGAACACTGTATTCGTGCGGAGTGTCATTCATCGGAACAACACTTAATGCACCGACAGGCAACAGTGCGGTAAAAACGAGCGCCAAAGCGATCAAGGTTGTGACAATTCTTTTTGCCATAATTATTTCTCCTTTCGCGGTGTCATGGTTTTGTGCCGTTGGCGGTTGGGTTTCTCTTCCCCAAAGTCTGCACTTGTTGAATGCTGTGCAAACTTTGGGTGCGATACGCAGCTTGCGATACGCAGCCTGCGATACGCAACTTGCGATACGCAATTTGCGATATGCAAATGCGGGACATGTGTTGAATCGGATTCGTTTCAATGGTGCGACTTTCATCGCAATACTATTATATCAGCGAATTAAGATCATTTCAACCCTCAATTGTGAACAATTTGTTAACAATTCTTTTTCAACAGGAAAAAACAGTCAAACGGAGCCGATAGGATGAACGCACAATATGTTTAAGATGAATACAAAGTAATACAAAAAAAGAGCCCGAACCGATCGGGCTCCGATGTTGAAACAAATTATAATTTTAAGGTTCGTTATTCGGAAAACTCCTTAAAGGCAGTTTCCGCAATCTTTTCCGCATCGGCAAGCGTGATTGCGCGGCGTTCGGCAAGCGCGGCAATATCGGCATATTCGAACTTTGCCCTTTTAACGCCGAACCCCTGAGCGGTCTTCAGGCGAATCGTACCGTCCTCAAATTTGGCGGTTTGCGTTTCACGCTGCAAAATGTATCGCGGCATTCTGCACTCGCGGACGCCGAGAGTGCTTGTGTGTTTGAACAATATGCGGATAATTCCGCTGCGTTTTTCGGCATTGCAAAGCACGCAGAGCATAATTCCGGGGCGGTTCTTCTTCATTCCTGTCGGAACGGTGTAAACATCCGCCGCACCCGCGTTAAGCAGTTTATCAAATGCAAACCCGATCTCTTCGCCTGTCATATCGTCAATGTTGCAGCGAAGCTCGATGATCTCATCCGCCGATTCTTCACTCGGACTTTCGCCGAAAAGCGCACGCACGCAGTTTGCGGCGGGATAGTCGCGTTTGCCCATGCCGTACCCTTGGGAAAGTATTGTCATTAACGGCATTGCGGTGAAGTCATGAACAAAATGCTTTAACAGTGCCGCTCCGGTCGGAGTGCAGAGTTCGCCTTTTATATCGCCCGCATAAACAGGAACGCCGTGAAGAATGAAGGCTGTTGCCGGTGCGGGAACGGGAAGGATCCCGTGCGCACAATGCACATGCCCGCTGCCCGTGCGAACGGGGGAGGCGGCAATGCGTTCCGGTGCGAGCATTTCGATCAGCGCGCAGCAGGAAACAATATCTGCAACGGCATCAAGCGCACCGACCTCGTGAAAATGCACAAGCTCAACGGGAACACCGTGGGCATGACTCTCCGCTTCTGCAATCAGTTTGTAAACAGCAAGGGAATGCTCCTTCACTGCATCGGACACGGGCAGCGCAAGGATGATGTGTTCGATTTCGTGCAGCCCGCTGTGAGAATGGTGATGCTCGTGTTCATGACTGTGCTCGTGCTCATGGCAATGCTCATGCGCGTGTTCATGCTCATGTTCATGCTCATGCTCATGTTCATGATTATGTTCGTGCTCATGACAATGCGCGTGCTCGTGCTCATGACAATGCGCGTGCTCGTGCTCATGCTCATGTTCGTGAAGGTGTTCATGTTCGTGAAGGTGTTCATGTTCGTGTATGCAGGCGGCATATTCGTCCGCATCGGTGTTCATGTATTCAACGGCAAAATGAATTCCGCGAATGCCGCATTTTTCGGCGGCAGCGCAGCGAACATTCAGTCCGACGGCCGAGAAGGCAGCTGCAATATTCTGAAACTCGGCACGTTGTTCTTCGGAAAGCAGATCATAAAGTGCGCCCGCAAGCATATCGCCAGCCGCACCCATTCCGCAGTCAAGGTAAAGTGTTTTCATAGTAAAAAGACCTTTCAACAGTTTTTTTCAGGGTTACATATTATAATTAAGGAAAGAATCGTCACCGCGCATTGCTGCCGGTGCCGATATGGTTTATCATGTTTGCAAGGTAACCTGCGCCGAAGCCGTTGTCGATATTCACAACGGATACTCCGCTTGAGCAGGAGTTGAGCATTGAAAGCAGCGCTGCAACTCCGCCGAATGCCGCACCGTAACCGACACTCGTCGGCACGGCAATAACGGGGCAGTCGACAAGCCCGCCGATTACACTTGCAAGCGCACCTTCCATGCCTGCAACGGCGATAATGACGCTTGCGCCCATGATTTCGTCAATATGCGAAAGGAGCCGGTGCAGCCCTGCAACGCCGACATCATAAAGCCTAAGCACACGGCTGCCGTGAAATTCCGCCGTCAGTGCCGCTTCTTCCGCAACGGGAATATCGCTTGTGCCGCCTGCCGCAACAATAACGCAGCCGTTTCCGCTCGGTTCGGGGATGCTGCCGATACTGCCGATTTTTGCAATTTCACAGTAGCTCAGGGCAAATTCACGACTCAGTATCTCTGCGGCATGTTTTTCAAGGCGTGTAATAAGTATCGTTTCCTGTCCGCTCTCAAGCATGGCTTTAATGATTTCAAGCATCTGCTCGGGTGTTTTGCCCGCACCGTAAATCACTTCCGCCGCACCGGTCCGAAGGCGGCGATGGGTGTCTATCTTTGCAAATCCAAGGTCGCGGAACGGAGCGGTGCGCAGTTTCAAGTATGCTTCGTCAACCGACACTTCGCCGCGGCGCACGGATTCAAGAAGGTTTTTTGTTTCGTCATTCATAGTCTTTGTGTTGTGCTGTCAGAACAGCGGAGCCTCATCTCGGCTCAAGGTCAAGCGTCACTGCATCGAAATATTGCCGCAGCTCGTTTAAAACATGCTCACGCTGTTTAAATAATTCATCGAATTGCCCGGCCTTCAATTGCAGCTTTGCGGTTCCGTTAACGCTCCGAACGCGAAAGTCGGAGAAGCCGAGCGAAAAAAGGAAGTTTTCCGCTGCTTCAACGGAATGCAGTTTGTTTTTTGTGATCAATTCGCCCGGCGGAATCCGCGTTGCAAGGCAGGCATAGGCAGGTTTGTTCCAAGTGAAAAGCCCGGCTTCGCGGGCAAGACGGCGAATGTCAGCTTTTGTCAGTCCGCATTCGCGCAGCGGGGAAAGCACGCCCGCTTCCCGCAGGGCACGCATTCCCGGACGGTCATCCTCTGCATCGGAAGCATTCGTCCCGTCCAGAATCGTTTTGTACCCGTCCGCCGCCGCCGCTTTGCATATCGCGGAAAAAATGTGTTTTTTGCAATGGCAGCAGCGGTCGGTCGGATTGCGGACAACATCTTCGCAGGCAAGGATATCAACAGAAATAATTTTAAGCGGCAGTCCGGCTTCCTTGGCTGCCCGCAGTGCGTCCGTCAGCTCAAATTCCGGCTGGAATGCCGATTGAACATAGTATGCGGCAAAATTTCCGCCCTCAACGCGGGAAGCCGCATAAGCAAGAAAACATGAGTCCACGCCGCCCGAAAGCGCAATCGCTGCGCTGCCGATGTCCTTAAGCCTGTTCAAAAGTTTGCTGCATAGCCGTTCGGATTCGCTCATAGCCCATCCTCCTTTTTCACCCGCTTACATTATAATGCCTGCCGCGCGGGTTTTGCAAGAGCAAATAATAATGCGGGAGTTAACCCTCGGGAATTTTTGAAATTTAGCCGATAGGATAAGTAAAGAAACAATTTAAAGAGGCTGCGGCTTCGTTTTCAAGTCGCGGCCTCAAAATATATTTACCCGGCAATGGTGACAAACTCAAAAAACTATGCTATAATCCTTACTTGTGTAAGCCAATGTAGCTCAGCTGGCAGAGCAGCGCATTCGTAATGCGCAGGTCAAGGGTTCGAGCCCCTTCATTGGCTCCATTTGTCGGGGCGTAGCGCAGCTTGGTAGCGCGTTTGGTTCGGGACCAAAAGGTCGGGTGTTCAAATCACCTCGCCCCGACCAGAAAGCCCGTTGGTTTTGAGTTGAAATCAACGGGCTTTTTTGCAAAACGGAAGCGGATATCAGCCTTGGTTTTGAATGGTTTCCGCACAACGGAGAAAGGGTTTATGCAATCGTGCATAAGGAAAACGGCGAAGTCATCGAAAATATTCTTTGGAAAGAGTAAAAAGAGAGGCGCGGCATGAAAAGAAAGTATCCGGCGAAAATGTTTTTGTTATTTGTTTTGACGAATTTCCTGTTTCGGTTTTTCTATTTATTTATTCCGGGAACCGTACTCTGTGTTGTCGGAATTCGGTCGCAGACCTGCCTTTATGTCGGGCTTGCGGTTCTGGGACTTGATTTGATTCTTTCAATTGTTGAACAGGTGCGGATTCGAAACGCGGCCGTGGGGCAAAGCGAGAACCCAGACTTCAACGAAATGATGGACGCATTTTGCGGCCAAGGCGGACTGCGTGCTGCCGGAAAAATGTTTGACGAAAAGCTCGGATTCAACCATGTTGACGAATCTCAAAACAAGAAAAACTGATTTGCGGGAATGCCGCGATAGGAGCCTATTGATTAGAGAAAGTTTCGGAGGAATACAATGGATAAACGGGCGTTGACGGCTCTTTTTGAAAAGTATATAAAAAAGCTGAGAATCACACCCGCGTGGGACATAAAGCTTGAATTTGTTGAAGACCCAACATGGCGAAAAACGGGTGATTTTAAAATTGACTGCGATGACAGAAAAGCCATTTTGCTTTTGAATGCAGCAAACCCAAAGCAGGAGAATCTTGAAGAGGTCATTGTACATGAGCTGATGCATATAAAGATGTATCCGCTGGATCAGGTGACGGAATCATTGATAACGAGCTGCTTCGAGGACGGATCGGCAGCGAGCAAATTTGCCTATCAACAGTTTTTCTGCACCCTTGAGCAGACGGTTGAGGAATTGACGAAATGCTTTTTGCTGGAATTTGGAGAGAATAGGGAGTTCTCTTACGGCAGGTGCGAACGGGAGAAATCATTCAACGACCTGTACGAGGGCTTGAAGAACCTCTGAAACGGATTTTTAAGAGATTCGTAAGGAAGAGCGGCTTTATTTTGCAAGAACGATATGACCCCGTATAATTGCTGTCGGCCGCCGAAATTTGTTTGTTAAAGATCGCTGCGAGTTGAATGCGGCGGTCTTTCTTTATTGAATTTTCTCAAGTCCAAGTTACGCCGAAGCTCCGTTTTTTCATGAAATAAGCTGCAGCCGCGGCGTTATTAAAAGCGCAACATTATTTTGTGCATATTTTCCTCCGAATTGCTCAAAATAGCAGAAGAAAAAAGAAAAATCGGAGGCAATATGGGAATAATCGGAAGGCATTCGTTTGAGCTTTGCAGCAGGCCGCGAATAATTTCATCCGCAAGCTATGTCGGCGACAAAGAAGGGAAAGGCCCCCTGAGAGAATGCTTTGATAAAATTTGCCGCGACGATACCCTTGGGCTTGACTCTTGGGAGCAGGCGGAAAGCAGGATGTTCGAAAGCGCGGTTCGCGTGGCTCTTGCAAAAATAAAAAGGCAAAGCGATGATTTGAGCTGCCTTTTGGGCGGAGATTTATTGAATCAGATAATCTCCTCCGGCTTTGCGGCGCGGGAGATCCGTGCACCGTTCATCGGTCTGTACGGTGCGTGTTCAACCATCAGCGAGGGACTGATGCTCGGCGGAATGCTTGTTGACGGAGGCTTTGCAGAGCTTGCCGCGTGTGCCGCAAGTAGTCACTTTTCGGCAGCCGAAAGGCAGTTCCGCTATCCGCTGGAAATGGGCGTTCAGGCCGTTCCGAGCAGTCAGCGTACGGTCACGGGTGCGGGAAGCATAATCATTCAGGCGGCGGGTGAATTCCGTCCGGGTGAGGGCAATGTGTTTGAACATGTTGCACTTACGGGCGGCACCATCGGCAGCGTGGAGGATTTCGGCATTACGGATGCAAATAACATGGGGGCGGCGATGGCTCCTGCCGCGTTTAAAACGATTAAGACTCATCTTTCGGATTACTCGCGCAGGGTGGAGGATTACGACAGGATAATAACAGGAGATCTCGGCATTTTCGGCAGCGATATGCTGTATGAACTGCTGCGCGGTGAAGGGATTGAAATTGCCGACAGGCATGAGGATTGCGGCAAGCTGATGTTCAGTCCGGAGCAAAATGTCAATTGCGGTGCGAGCGGCTGCGGCTGTGCGGCGACCGTAATGAGCAGTTGGTTCCTGCCGAAAATTGAATCCGGCGAAATCCGCCGCGTTCTTTTCCTTGCAACGGGTGCGCTCATGAGTCCTGTCAGCAGCCTTCAGGGTGAAAGCATTCCTTCAATTGCACATGCGGTTGTGATTGAACATATTGATTGACCCAAACGGCGGTCAAGTGAAAAACGGCAGCAGAATAAACTGTAATTTGAAAACATAAAGAATTTGGACGGTTGAATTAAATGAGCAGTATAACGGATTATTTACTTGTTTTTGCAATCGGAGGTGCGATTTGCGTCATCGGACAGCTTCTTATGAGCCTGACACGGCTGACGCCTGCAAGAATCCTTGTGATTTTTGTTACGGCGGGGGTTGTGCTCACGGCTGTCGGACTGTATAAACCCATTGTCGAACTCGGCGGAGCGGGCGCAACGGTGCCGCTGACGGGGTTTGGGTATTCGCTTGCAAACGGCGCAATTGACGGCGCAATGAACGAGGGTTTGCTCGGTGCAATAACCGGCGGGGTGAAGGCAACCGCGGGCGGTATCGCCGCCGCAGTGCTTTTCGGGTACGCTTTTGCACTGATCTTTACGCCGAAAACAAAAAAGTAAACATATCGAAATTAAGCGCAACCGGCTTCCGACAGATGACGGAAGTCGGTTGTGTATTGTCAATGTTTGATGGATTGTTTAAAATACGAAACAACTGCCCAATCAGTCAATGGAGTGAAGAGCGGCGCCGACAGCGGTGGCAAATGCTGCATTTTCCGGAACGATAAACTCAACGGGATAAAGTGTTTTAAAAAGCTCGATCATTGGTAAAAGCTCACGCAGTCCGGTAAGCGCACCTGTCAAAATAACTTTTTTGACAGAGGAGTTTTTGCAGGCGAAAACCGCAAGGGTCAAAATGGTTTGCAGCACCATGTTGACAACGCCGAGAGCAAGATCACAATCGGTTGCGCTGTCCTTTACGTTTGCGAAGTTTGCGGCGGTGATTTCCGAACCGAGCTTTTCAATGTCATTTTTGGAAATATCGCCGATTGTAAGATCAACGTGTGAAAGGCTGCCGCGCTCCGCAAGCGCGCAAAGACTCTCGTGATCCGATGCACCGGTAAGCTTTTTGCCGAGGCCGACGATGGTTCCGCCGCCGACGCCACTGCCGCCGATGTGGGAATAATCCTTGCCGTGGGCATGAATAAACGCTGTGCCGGTGCCCATGCTCACAACAACCGCTTCATCCAACCCGGCAAGAGCAAGCCCGCCCCGCGCGATCGCGGAAAATTCCTCAATGCGCTGAGTCGGAATGCCGTAAATGTCGCCCGAAAGATAGGATGAGCCGACGCCTGTCACAAGTATGCGTTCAACATCGCTGAGCGAGAACTTGTTGGCGTTGATATAATGTCCCAATGCGCCGTAAAGTGAGGTTATTTGATCGTAAGCGCGAACCGTCATTGTTGAAATCAGTTCGCCGCCCGGAGTCAGTCCGACAATTTTTGTCGTTGAACCTCCAACGTCTATTCCGAGAATTATGCCCATTTGTGTTCCTCCTTGGTCTGCCCGATACGCAGAATACGCACTTTTCGCGCCGCTACATGCGCGGCTTTGCATAAAATCCTTAGGTAAACGCTGATTAATCAGCATCAAATGCAGCGCAGCGTCTCCTTGAATTGCCGCCCGCAAATACCGCTTGATCAATCGTCATATCCTGCCGATGTAACCATTATAAAGCATTAATGCCGTATTGTAAAGACCAAAAGAAAAAGGCAGAGCGACTGTCGGAGCGGAACAGAATACGGCGAAATAATTCATAACGGCCGACAAATCTACGGCTATAATAAACAAAAATACACCTGTGCAGCAAATTAAAAAACGTTCATCTTTTGAAAAACAGAGAACATGTACATAAATCAGCACAGCAAAAAAGCAAAAAACAATTGACAAGACAAAAAATGCAGTATATACTTATCTTGTCGATACATACAGCAATAAATACGCTGAATAGTTTCGCATAAGGTTTTTTCTTTTAACGGAGGAATGAATTTGAATATGCTTTTGGCTCACGGTGCAACGGATGAGCACCCGGAAGGACAGTCGATAGAAGCCCACCTGAAAGGTACGGGAGATCTTGCGGAAACATTTGCAGCGGAGTTTGGAGCCGCAGCAAACGGAAAGTTGTGCGGGCTTGCTCACGACATAGGAAAGTATTCGGATGAATTTCAGCTGAGACTGCGCGGCGGAAAGAAGGTCGATCATGCGACGGCGGGAGCAATCGAATGCTTCAAAATCAAAGCAGCGTTTGAGGCTGTATGCGTTATCGGCCACCACAGCGGATTGCCCAATGTCGGACATAAAGACGCTGACACAACCGAAAGCCAAACATTTTTTGGCAGGAAGCTGCGCGCCGAACAGGGAGGAATTCCGGATTATCGGAAAAATTGGAACGGACACATAGCATTACCGCAGGATTATTTTAGACCCTCGGGCCGTGGGTTCGCAACAGCATTCTATATAAGAATGCTGTATTCCTGCCTTGTTGATGCGGATTATATCGACACGGAAACCTTTATGAACGGTGACGCAGGCAGAGGAAACTACGAACCGCTTTCTGCGCTTTGTGACAAGCTCACAGCATACATCTCAAAATGGAACAATCCAACAAGAGAAATCGACATACTGCGGCAAAAAATTCTCAATTCATGCATTGAAAAGGCGTCTGCGCCGCGCGGAATTTTCTCATTGACGGTGCCGACGGGCGGCGGCAAAACCGTTGCGTCCATGGCATTTGCGCTCAACCATGCTGTTGCAAATTCAATGAAGCGCATTATATATGTAATACCATACACATCGATTATTGAACAGAATGCAAAAGTTTTCCGAGATATTCTGGGTCAAGAGAACGTTGTGGAACATCATTCATCAGTTTCGTACGAATTATCGGAAAATGCTGACGAGCTGGAATATCGAAGTGCGCTTGCAACGGAAAACTGGGATGCTCCGGTGATCGTGACAACTGCCGTGCAGTTCTTTGAATCACTTTACGCGAACCGTTCGTCAAAATGCAGAAAGCTTCACAATATTGCAAACAGCGTTATTATTTTTGACGAGGCGCAAATGATACCGTCAAACAATCTGCGCCCGTGTGTTGCGGCGATTGCTGAACTTGTCCGTGCATACAACGCAACCGCCGTTCTGTGTACCGCAACTCAGCCGGCTATTGACGAAATGCTGCTTGAATACAGTAAAAAAGAAAGCGTTGTTGAATTATGTCCCGATGTTGACGGCATGTTCGAAAAGTTTCGCAGGACAAGCTTTGAAAAGGAAGGAAGGCTGACAACGGATGAACTGGTTTCAAGGCTTGAAAGTCAGCAGCAGGTGCTTTGCATCGTCAACACGCGAAAATTTGCTCAAGAGGTTTATGAGGCATTGCCGTCGGAGGGGCGTTTTCATCTGTCCACGCTTATGTGTCCGGTTCACCGTAAACAGAAGCTCGACGAAATTCGCGAAAGACTAAAATCCGGCAAAACATGCAGAGTCGTTTCAACCTCGCTTATAGAGGCCGGTGTTGATGTTGATTTTCCTCGTGTGTTCAGAGAGATGGCCGGGCTGGATTCAATACTGCAGGCGGCAGGGCGCTGCAACCGCGAGGGTAAACGGAGTGCGGAAAGCAGCATTGTTACCGTTTTTGAATCCGAAAACAAGGTGAACAAGCTGATTGCGGTTAACCGTGATGCTGCGGAGGAGACGGTGCGGGACTGGACGCAGCCGAACACAACGTCAACTATAGAGCGTTATTTTAAGGCGTACAGGGATTTTTTGCGGAATGATGACAAGTCGGGCGTCATGACAGCGAGCGAAAAAGGAATATCGGGCTGTGGATTGCCTTTTGAATGGATTGCAAAAGAATTCAAGCTGATAGACCAAAACACTTTCGCGGTTTATATTCCGATAGGCGAGGGCAAAGAACTTGTTTCAAGACTGCGGGAAGGGGAACGTTCGCGCGGACTGTATCGCAGGGCCGGAATGTATTCGGTATCGGTTTATCAAAATCAGTTTGATTCGTTGATCAATGCAGGTGCGGCGGAGCCGTTCGGCGAGGATGCGGCTTTCCTTACGGATTGCAGTCTCTATTCGGATGAAAAAGGTCTGTCAACGGATGTGGACGGCGGAAATGCGCTGTTTAACTGATAATGAATGCTTTATTAATCGGTAAGTGAACGGAAAGGCTTTGCAGGTTATATGAATACCGAATTTGACCAAACGGGGCTTGACCGTAAACGATAAAAACATAATACAGCATAGGAGGAATAAGGAAAAATTGACTGCAAAAAAGAACAAAAAAGAAAAGAAAGGAGAGACAGTATATGCCAATATGTATTGAGGTAAGCGGGGATTATGCCTGCTTTTCAAGACCGGAGATGAAGGTTGAACGCGTGAGTTGCGATGTAATAACACCGTCTGCGGCACGCGGCATACTGGAAGCAGTTATGTGGCATCCGGGAATGCGTTATGTAATTGACAGGATCCATGTGTGCGCACCGATCCGGTTCACAAACATTCGACGAAATGAAGTGAAGGATGTTATCAGCGCGCGAAACGTCAAAGCGGAGATGAATAGCCGAAGCGGCGATCTGTATATTGCAGCATCGGAGTCCATTCAACAGCGCACTGCGATGGTGTTGAGGAATGTGCATTATGTTATTGAGGCGCATTTTGAAATGACGGAGAAAGCTGCGCCGAGCGACAACCCGGGAAAATTCTGCGACATGCTGAGAAGAAGGGTTGAAAAGGGTCAATGCTATCATCAGCCCTGCCTCGGAACCCGCGAATTCCCTGCAAAGGTAGTAAAATGCGTTGAGATGCCGCCCTGTCCGCCGGAACTTGCGGGAGAACGGGATCTTGGCTGGATGCTTTTGGATTTGGATTATTCGGATAAGGAAAACATCAAGCCCGTGTTCTTTCGCGCAAAGCTTATTGACGGCGTGCTGACCGTGCCGAGAATGGATTCGGCGGAGGTGACCCGATGATTTTGCAGGCATTAACAAGCCTTTATGAGGCACTTGCCCAAAAAGGCGAAATCTCCAAGGAAGGCTGGAGCCGTGAAAAAATCAGCTTCGCGCTCTCTATTGACGAGGAAGGCAATCTGCTGCGCGTAACGCCGCTTTTTGACACGGTCGATGGACCAAAGGGCAAAACGAGGGAAGTTCCGCAGAAGATGACGGTTCCTATTAAAGTGGGAAACACAAGTCCGAAATTTCTTTGGGGAAACTCAGGCTTTATCCTTGGCACTGCTAACGATAAAACTCCTGAAGCCGCAAAGGATTGTTTTAAAAGAAACCGCGATCTGCATCATGAGGTGCTGAAAGGGATTGAGGTTCCGGCAGCAAAGGCGATATTGAGCTTTTTTGATCGCTGGGAACCTGAAAAAACGTTGGAAAATGAGCTTGTTACGAGTTGCGCAGGTGAGCTGCTTGGCAAAGCAAACATGGTTTTTCGTTTCAACGGAAAGTTTATTCATGAAATCCCTCAGTTAGCTGCGGCATGGCAAGCTCATTACGGAGAGACCGCGAAAGAAAGAGGGCAGTGCCTGATAACGGGAGCGCTTGATGCAATTCCAAACACACACCCTCTGATCAAGGGCGTGCAGGGCGCGCAGTCAAGCGGTGCGGCGCTCGTGTCATTCAATGCATCGGCATTCTGTTCTTATAACAAGGAACAGAACCAAAATGCGCCGGTCGGAAAATATGCAGCCTTTGCATATACGGCCGCGTTGAATCATTTGCTGGCGGACAGGAAAAATGTCCACAGGATCGGCGATGCTGCCGTTGTCTGCTGGGCGGAGAACGCCGACAAACAGTACGAGGAATTTGCGGCGGACTTGTTCTTTGGCGACGGTGACGGCGATCAGTCGGATGAACAGCGGCTTTCCGCACTGCAGGCAAGCGTGGAACTGCTTGCAAAAGGACTTCCGTGCAGGGAACTTGATTTGGATCCGGAACGAAAGTTCTATATCCTCGGCATATCGCCGAACGCAGCGCGCCTTGCAGTCAGGTTCTTCTATTGCGACAGCTTCGGAAATATTGTCAAGAACATCAAAGCGCATTATGACCGCCTTGAAATCGTTCGACCGTCAAATGATAAGTACCCGATGCTTCCGCTTTGGAAACTGCTAAGTGCAACGAATCGGACGATTGAGAAAAAGAATGACAATGGGACAAACGCTGAACGACCGTACAGCGAAGAATCAGGAAAAAACAAGGATAAACAGGAGATTGGCGGGTACGAGGTGCGCATGCCGGAGTACAGCGAAGAATCAGGAAAAAACAAGGATAAACCCCAAAACTCGGCAATGGCGGGTGCGGTTGCCCGTGCTGTGTTTTCCGGCGGCAGATATCCGGCGTCCCTTCTGGAGTGTACCTTTCTGCGAATCAAAGCAGAACGCAACATAACCCGTGAACGCGCGGCGATAATCAAAGCTTATTACCTAAGAAACCCTAATGAAAAATGCCCAAAGGAGGTACTGACAGTGAGTTTAAATGAAAACAGCAAAAACGTCCCCTATACCCTCGGAAGGCTGTTCTCCGTGTATGAAGAGATCCAGGAGAAAGCAAATCTGAGAAATCCGGGAAACCCGGGTATAAACACAACAATTAAGGACAGGTATTTTGGCTCTGCTGCCGCAATGCCTGCAACTGTGTTCCCGATACTCAGCAGCCTCGCGCAGAAGCATTTGCGCAAGCTTTCGGATGCACAGCGTATATATCTTGACAAAAAGGTTATGACGCTGAAGAGCGTTCTCGGAGAACAGTATCCGGCGCATATGTCGCTGCCGGAGCAAGGCTCGTTCGACCTTGGCTACTATCACCAAACACAGGACCGTTATACAAAAAAGGAGGATAAATAACTATGGAACCCATCAAAAACCGCTATGACTTCGTCGTTCTTTATGACGTTGAAAACGGCAACCCCAACGGAGACCCCGACGCCGGCAATATGCCAAGGGTTGATCCCGAAACCGGTTACGGGATTGTGACGGACGTCTGCCTCAAACGCAAAATCCGCAACTACGTTGAAACGGCCAAAGAGGGAGAACCCGGCTATCGCATCTACATCAAGGAAGGCGTACCGCTCAACAAGAGCGACAAGGAGGCCTGTAAAAAGTTCAACGTTAACGTTGAGTCTGACGAAAAGAAGCTTAAGGAGGCAATTAAGGAGGCAAAGAAAGCAGATCCGGACCTTGATGCAAAAATCAGGGATTATATGTGCGGAAACTTCTTTGATATTCGCACCTTCGGCGCCGTTATGACAACATTCGTCAAAGGTGCTCTGAACTGCGGCCAGGTAAGAGGACCGGTACAGCTCGGTTTCTCAAGAAGCGTTGATCCCGTTATTTCTCAGGAGATTACGATAACCCGTGTTGCAATAACGACCGAGGCTGACGCAGAGAAAAAAGGTACGGAAATGGGACGCAAATATATTGTTCCTTACGGTCTCTATCGCTGCGAAGGCTATGTTTCGGCCAACCTCGCGCGCAAAACGACGGGCTTTTCGGAGGCGGATCTTGAACTGCTTTGGAAGGCGATAATAAACATGTTTGAAAACGATCACTCGGCTGCACGCGGCAAGATGGCTGTTCGTGAGCTTGTCGTGTTCAAACATGAGTCAGAGCTCGGGAATGCTCCGGCACATAAACTTTTTGAGCGTGTTACAGCGGCAAGAAAAGCGGATTGCGCGGTTGCCCGTTGTTACGATGATTATGATATTGTCGTTGATACGGATAATTTGCCCGAAGGAGTCAGCTGCATTCGAATGGTATGACGTATTCCGAAGAAGACTATCTTCAGCTTTCCGGAATACAGCATTTCAAATTCTGCCGCAGACGTTGGGCTCTTATCCACATTGAGCAGCAATGGGCGGACAACTACCGCACGGTGGACGGCACGCTGATGCATGAAAGAGCGCATGATACCGGGTTGAAGGAAAGCAGAGGCGATCTTTTCATTACGAGGGGGATGAATTTTTTTTCATCCACCCTCGGTGTTTCGGGACAGTGTGATGTACTGGAATTTCGCCGTTCGGCGGACGGGATAGAGCTGAAGGATCGTGATGGTCTTTGGCAGCCCTATCCCGTTGAATACAAGCGCGGAATGTACAACGAGCGAACCGGCGATACATTGCAGCTTTGCGGTCAGGCGATGTGCCTTGAAGAGATGCTTGCGTGTGATATTCCGCGAGGAGCATTGTTTTATGGCGAAACACGGCGCAGGGTGGAAGTTGAATTTGACAGAGCATTGAGGGACGAAGTACGTGATGTGCTTTCCGAAATGCATGATCTGTATAGAAAACGATATACCCCGAAAGTGAAACCTACCAAGGCATGCGCGTCATGTTCAATGAAGGAAATTTGTCTTCCGAAACTGATGAAAACAACGACCGTTGCAACGTACATTAATAAGGCACTGGAGGAATCGCAATGAAGCGGCTGCTGAATACACTGTATATTCTGTCGGAAGACGTATATTTGACGTTGGATGGAGAGAATGTTGTTGCAAAGTGCGGCGAAAGGATCACGGCGCGTTATCCGCTGCACACATTGCAAAGCATAATTGACTTTTCATATATGGGCGCATCTCCTGCGTTGCTCGGTAAATGCGCCGATATGGGAGTTGCATTCACTTTCTGCAGCCCGCGGGGGCGATTTCTTGCACGGGTAACGGGCGAAGCAAACGGCAATGTTTTGCTTCGCCGAAAGCAATATCGTGTTGCGGATGATGAGGAGAATTCATGCCTGATTGCCAAAAATATGATATTCGGCAAGCTTTACAATTCTAAGCAGAGCATTGAGAGGACACGGCGCGATCACGCTCTGCGCGTGGATTGTGAAGCTTTGACCTCCGTTTCACAATTGACGGCGGGACTGCTGCCGCTTGTTCAAAAAGAAACACGTCTTGACGGACTCCGTGGACTTGAGGGTGTTGCAGCGAATGCGTATTTCAGCATATTCAACGAATTAATTCTCAACAGCAAGGAGCTATTTCGGTTTACGGTGCGTTCGAGGCGGCCTCCGCTTGATGCCGTGAATGCGCTGCTGTCGCTTGCGTATTCGACGCTTGCTCTCGATTGCGCTTCTGCGCTTGAAAGCGTCGGACTGGATTCGTACGTCGGATTTCTGCATCGTGACAGGCCGGGCAGAACTTCACTGGCACTTGACCTCATGGAAGAACTGCGTCCGTGTATGGCAGACAGATTTGTCCTTACGTGCATCAATAACAGAATGTTTGACAGAAACGATTTCGATTTTCGTGAAAGCGGGGCTGTACTGCTTAAGGATGATTCACGGCGGCGTTTCTATCGAGCATGGCAGGAACGCAAAAAAGATGAATTGAAGCATCCATATCTCGGCGAAAAGCTGCAATGGGGGATGATTCCGTATGTTCAGGCCCTGTTACTGGCAAGATACCTTCGCGGGGATTTGGATGCTTATCCTCCGTTCCTTTGGAAATAACCGTGTTGAGGCAGAAAGGAAGGTTTAATTATGTTTGTGCTTATAACCTATGATGTTAACACAGAGGATGCGGACGGAAAAAGACGATTACGCCGCATCGCAAAGCAGTGTGTAAACTATGGACAGCGTGTGCAGAATTCGGTATTCGAGTGCATACTCGATCCGGCGCAGTGCCGCAGGTTAAAAGCTGAGCTTTGCAGCATCATGGATGCTGAACGTGACAGTCTTCGTTTCTATTATCTGGGTAACAAATATGAAAACAAGATTGAGCATTTCGGAACAAAGTCGGGTTACGACCCTGAGGGTATGCTGATGCTTTGATTACTTGCCGCGAACACTAAGCGGTCAGAAAAAATCAGGGTGGTTCGCGCAATTACATGCGGACAAAACATGCTTTTCTTCAAGAATTGTTAAGCGGATAAGAAACGAAACGCGCATAAAAGGCAGGTCTTTGCTTGCAGTGCCGCCTTTTTTACTGTATAATGGAAAATGAACAGCGGGGAATGATCACTTTCATACTTGCTGTTTGCGGAAATGTTGATTACGTCTATTCGTTTCCGCAGTCGCCGCCTTCACGGGCGGCGTGGATTGAAATCATCGCGACCGATGTAACAAGCATCGCCGCAATCTGTCGCCGCCTTCACGGGCGGCGTGGATTGAAATGGCATTTGGTTACATACCTGCATGACGTTGAATCGTCGCCGCCTTCACGGGCGGCGTGGATTGAAATTACTCCGTCAATGCCGGTCATCAATGCCGCTTGGTCGTCGCCGCCTTCACGGGCGGCGTGGATTGAAATTCACAAATGCCGCGTGGCTGTACGCATGGAATCAGTCGCCGCCTTCACGGGCGGCGTGGATTGAAATTTTTCGGAAACGCTGTGTTATACTCATACTATTGTCGCCGCCTTCACGGGCGGCGTGGATTGAAATAGTAACATTGCGCTGAATGTTGCGGAATTTCGTGTCGCCGCCTTCACGGGCGGCGTGGATTGAAATTTCATTCTTTCGGTCTATTTCCGCAAACTTTACGTCGCCGCCTTCACGGGCGGCGTGGATTGAAATAAACGAACGAACGGATTGAATACGATAATATTGCGTCGCCGCCTTCACGGGCGGCGTGGATTGAAATACTGATTATTTGCCTTTTTAGGATCTGCAATTTAGTCGCCGCCTTCACGGGGGGCGTGTACAAGAATTTCGAGCCGCCATTTGATAACTGGACATTTGACCTATTTTAAAATCAATTCTATTTTTAAAAAAGGATTATCGATATTTCTAAATTTAATTATTCAACATACACAAGCTATTATAATATGTACATTAAATGACTGAAAACGGATAAAAAAGGATGCTATAGCTAACGTAGTAGCCTACAGCATCCACACCGTGCTGACGGGCAAGCTGTGCCGCTGGTCTCCCGTTTTCGCACCTTGACTTTTGTCTCCTGCCCTGATATAATCAAGGGGCGATACAGGCAGGTTAATCGCCCCTGTGTTGCTCGCCTCGGCAGTGTTTACGTTAGCTGGTACGCACTGCCGATTTTTTTACTGCATGATATAACTCACACAATCGATGATATCTTGGGCATCAATGCCCCGAGCACTCATCCACTCGATTAGTCTTGCGATCAATCGCTTCATCTTCATGTTTCTCTCCTCCTCCTGCCAAATTTGTGCTTTCCTGAGCACAGATTGATTATACAACAATTGATTAATTTTGTCAAGCGTTTAATAAGCATATTTTAAGTATATTTTATTAACTCATAATCCATGGTACAAAAAAGGCTGCGTTAACGCAGCTTGAATTCGGGTTGTGCTGCGATATCGCAGCAGCATCATCGTTGCGGGACGGTTGCCCGTCCCGACGTGTTGCCCGCCCTTTGCGGGCGCGTTTTGGTTTAAATCTCGACGCCGAGGATCTCGGCGGCCTTGTAAATCACGTTTTCGAAGCTTTCGCCGTCGGCGGCGTCATACTCTTCGATCATGTCTGCTGCTTCGCAGAGGGCTTTGATCTCTGCTTCGACATCTGCCCAGGTCTGTGCGTTTTTGATGGTCTCTGCGATTTCGTGGATATTTTTCATGTTCTTTGCCTTTCTGGTTTTTTGGGTTTTCCTTCCCTTTGACGCTTATAATTATACAGCATTTGCGCTTAAATGTCAAGCATCTAATTAGCGTTTTTAAAGTATATTTTACCGATTTTTGAGCATCGCCGTCACAACTGCGGACACAAAAAAGCACCCGCCTTTCGGCAGGTGCTTCTCGGAGCAGGACCCCGATGATTTTTTTAGTCGCGGTTGTCGATAATCCATGCCGCGGACGTCGCCTCGAACCATTTTTTATACATGCGCATCGTGCCATTGGTCTCGGCTACCTCCAGCACAGCGGCTTTCGCCTCTTCGGGGGTTGCGCCGTGCTTAATCTTGTACCTATATGCGTTGGACTCTTCCTCGACCTTACCGCGCCGAATCGTGATAAACTCGTCATAAAAGATATTGTGTTTCGCTTCCCAGGCGCGGATAACGCCCGCGCGGATCTTTCTCGCCCAGGAAACTTGTTTTTCCGTGCCTTCGAGCACAGGCAGGTTGTACTCGGTCTCGATTTTCTCGGCGTATGCCGCGAGTTCGGCGTCAGCCTGCCTGCGCTCATCCTCTTTCATTTTGCGATAGCAATCAGGGCAGATGCCTTCTTTTTCGTACCATGCGATGCGGCGCTCGCGTTCGGAGTTTTTCCCGAAAAGATCAACGGTCGCTTCGTGTCCACAGCTAAATGTTACGGTATATTTCATATTACTTGCCTTTCTGGTTTTTGGGTTTTCCTTCCCTTTGACACTTAAAATTATACAGCATTCGCGCGATAATGTCAAGCGTTTATTTAATGTTTTTAAAGTATATTTTTAATTTCTGAGCTTAATTGCCATTAAGGCAAATAAAAAAAGCACCCGCCTTTCGGCCGGTGCTTTCTGGAGCAGAACTCCGACGATTTTCGCCCGATTTCATCAAGCAAAGTTTCGTTTTCATTTGAATCCACACACCTCGTGCCGAAGTCGATAAAAGATCTTTATCAGGATCACCCCCGCAAATGCGGGGAAAGTCAACTTGTCGCACGTGGTGGACTTGACTGGGTCATCGCTGACCACGCATATATGATACCACCGTGCCGGCTGTGCGTCAATACATTTTTATGCACAGCCGGAATATATTAATTCACCGGGCTGTTTTGGTTGGGGTTTAACGTGTTTATGGCATCCAGCACGGCAGACTCATCGGGGTGGATATACAACTGCGTCGTTGATAGCTGTGCGTGGCGCATGATGCGCTGTATCACGCTGGGCGCGATTTTTGCACCGACAGCGCAGGCTGTAGCCGTAGTATGGCGGCATGAGTATGGGGTCAGTCTGCGACATCCGCATCGATCAAGGCAATCGTAATATTTTTTGTAAAATGCTTTTTTGTACGTGTCGCATAGCAGCGGCGCGTCCCCTGTGTAGTCGATTAGCGCCTGCACAACCGGCATTAAAAAATCTGCTATTACTATAGGTCTTGCCTTGCGTTCGGCTGTCTTTAGACCCGCGCCGACGATCTGATGACTGTCCAGATGGATCATATCCTTGCGGCAGTGCAGCAGCTCTCCGGGCATCATGCCCGTGTAGATCATCAGCAGGATATAGCCTGCCCATGTGTCACCGCCGTCATACCCGCGCCATATAGCGCGGATCTCTTCGTCGCTAAACGGCGTGCGTTCTGTCTCGTTCTTGGGCGGTAATACAATATATTCGGACAAATCCCTGCTGGTCCATCCCTGCATCATGGCTATACGGTACATGTGCCGCAATATCGATTTTATATCCTGTGCGCAGTAAAAAGTCAGGCCGTCCACCAGCCCTTGCAGGTCTGCTATGGTCACGGCATCGATGCGCGTATAGATCATATCGCCGATCCGTTTTAGGGCAGTGCGATAGCTGCACTGTTTTGATTCGCTAAGCTGACGATATTTTGTCTTTTCGTATTGCTCCCACAAATCGCCGAAAGTTACATGCTTTTTGGGCATGGCGGCATTTGCTAACTGCATACAAAACTCCAAAGCTTCACGCTTCGTTTTAAATCCGCCTTTAGTGCGGCGGACCTGCTGCACACGGCCCGTATCCGGATCGCGCTTGATGCCGACGGTCACCTGCGCCGTCCACGTGCTGCCGCGCTTGTACGCCGTGCCGGTGCCGTTGGGACGCGTGCGGGGGCGCGTTTTTTTTGACGCGGACTGATCCGCGCCGCAGGCTATGCAGTATCGGCCATCAGGCACATCTTTTTTGCACTTTTTGCAAATCATAACTTTTTACCCCCAAAAACATTTTATATCTTTTTTTTGCTTTTTGCAACTGCAAATCCGTACCATATATTACCGCATGACATTCAGCACTCCCGCATGTATAATCACCCGTGGAGGTGATATATATGGACTATGCAGATTATAGACAATCCCGTGATATGACATGGCGGCTGCTGCTAAAGCACGATGTCACTGCCCTGCCCGTCAGGGTCGGTGCGATATGCCGCGCCGAGGGGCTGACAGTCATCAGCTATCACGATGCGGATCCGCTGATCCGGCAGTACGGACTGACCGAGCACGCGGCCGAAAACGATGGCTTTACTTTGGGTAAAATCATATTTTATGATAATACCCGCTGCACGCCGGAGCGGCAGCGGTTTACCATCGCACACGAGCTGGGACACATCATGCTGCATCATAGCGGCAGACTTAAAAATCGCGAGCCCGCCGACGGTGATGCGACGGTCGAGCAGGCAGCAAACGTCTTCGCTTCGCGGCTGCTTGCGCCTGCGTGCGTGCTTTGGGGCTGTGGTGTGCATACTCCGGAGCAGATCGCGGCGCTGTGCAGCATCAGCCTTCCGGCAGCACGCTTCCGCGCTGCCCGCATGGCGGAGCTGTATGATCGCGAGCAGGATTTTTTGATGACCCGCGGGCGGAGCTGTTTTTTGCTGTCGCCGCTGGAGCGGCAGGTATATGAGGCCTTTGCCGACTATATCGCGGCGCATCGGCGCAGTCGCTGATACGGCCCGCATCCGTGCACAAAAAGCGTCCCGGAGCACATCCGGGACGCAGTGAAGACGTTTAATCGGCGTCGGCCTCCGTCTCCGCCGTGAATATATTCGCAACCGCACTATACAGCTGCCGATCGTCAAAATCGTTGGAGTGCACACGCACTATGACGCGCACATCGGGCATCAGAGGCAGGATCTCCGGCAGGTCATCCCTGCCGATGTTGCCGATGCAGCCGTACTGTGTGACGACATGCAGTGCCGGCTGCCCCTGATAGCTGTACCTGCGCAGTGCGCCGGGGACATATCGGCTGTCAGGATCATCATCCAGCACACCGCCGCCCTCGAAGGCTTCGCGAAGCACCGCCTGCCGGTGCGGTGCCTTAGGATCGTCATTGGGAAACGACACGCCGACAACTTTAACGGCAAAAGCAAAACCGAAGCGCTCATCCGGATCGAGGATCTCGTCCTCACGCAGCGGCGCATCGGCTTTCTGACTGCCGTCCGAGGCGGCTGCGGCTGCTATGATGATGCCCAAAAGCGCGAGCAGTCCGACCAGCCAAAAAGCCGTTTTTGACATCATGACACCCACGACTATGATGACCACCGCCGCAAGACCGCCGAAAATAAGCAAAGCTTTTTTGTTCATATATTTCTCCTTTTTACAAATCGTCAGTGTTTCCGCCGTCCGCGAGAACCTGAGCGATTTTTTCGATTGCCGCTATCCTGTCCGATGACATTTTTAACTTTGTTGTTTTCCCATCTCTGTGAAAAACAATCATATCATCAACGGTGACATCCGCTGTCTGTCCGTCCGTCTCGCGCGGCGGCGTTACTATATCCGTCTCTCCGCGCAGATACTCGGGCGTGGTACCCAGATCGGCCGCGATTGTTTGTAGGTATTCTTCGGGCATTGTTAAACCCTTGTTTTTCACTTCGTTTAAGTAATTTCCTGCTCTGCCGATAAGTTTGCAGATATAAACAAGAGTTTTCCCTTGTTGTTTTGTCAAATTTATTATTCGTGTCGTGTCCATTTTTGCCTCCAAAATATATTATAGGAATCACTATAAAAACGCTTGCATTATAGGGAATCCTATAGTATAATAACGATGTCAGATTTTGACAGGCAAAACGCCCGACAAAATTTATACGGTGTGGCAACCTTATTATACCAGTCCGGCGCGATAATGTCAAGAATTGACAATATAAAAATAAAGGGAAAAGGAGAAAAAATGACAGGAACTGAGATAAAAATGAAACTCGTCGAGCAGACGCTGTCCACGGCATGGCTGCGCCGCCGACTGGAAGAGGCCGGCGAGCCCGTGCCGCATACGGTACTGTGCAACATCCTGCGCGGCAGTCGGACAGGCCCGCAGCCGGACCGTGTACTTGCAAAAAGTGAGCAAATTCTCAATGATTACATTTCGAAAATCGGAGGTGACACGCAGTGACAGCGGCATCACAGCTCGACGTCATAAAAAATGACGATCGAATATTTGTTACGGTGGCGGACATTGCGCCGATCCTTAAGGCCGATCCGCTCTACCTGCGCGAGACAGCGCGGCAAGCGCCGGAGGCTCTGGGTTTTCCGGTCTGCGTTGTCGGTAGACGCGTAAAAATCCCGCGCGTGCCTTTCCTGCGTTTTTGCGGGGTTGACGACTAAAAAAATGTGCCCTGCGCCGTGTTTATTACACACGTTCAGATGTTCGGGACCTCCTCCTTATCCGTGCCGCCATGCGTGGCGGTACGGCGCAGGGCATACCCACAAATAAATAAAAAGAGGTAAAACATGAACAAAAAAGAAACTTACTACAAAAAACGTTTGTTCGCGCCGTGCTCACACTGCGTAGATGAGTGCACGCATCAGCCTATACAGGTGCTGATCGTAAAACCGCACCTCCGTCCGTACGGTGCGACCATCTGCCCGAGCCTACGGTCTATGCAGGACATCGTCGGCGGCTGCATCCAGGTGGTCCACGATGGGCTCTTAAAAGATGATGCCGTAATAGTTTGCAACGAGGAAGGTAAACTTATCGGCCTGCCGGCAAACCGCGCTTTGCGCGACAGCAGAAGTAAAGTGCAGGATGTCATATGCGGTACGTTTATGGTCGTCGGCACTGCCGGCGAGGATTTTACAAGCCTGACCCCGCGGCAGTTTGCCGACTGGACCGACAGGTTCTTATATTGCGAACAGATGATATATTTTGACGACAAAATCGTCGCGGTACCTATCGCCGACGGAAGCGCGGAAGCGGAGGATGAAAAGCATGAGTAAGTGTAATATATATGCCCGCATAACGACGCGGACGCTGGTTGATGCAGCGCGATACTGCTACTCAGCCGGAGGCGGATCCTGCGAAGGCTGTCCGCTTTGCGACATTTTTCCGGGCTGCATCGAGCACGATCTTGCGATCGAGCTTGCGGATCGCATTGAAGCTCTTGCAAAGTATGACAGCAGAGTAAAGATGCACGGCGATGAAGATTGACAAAACACTTGTTGCTGAAATTCGCGGCCTTAACTCTCTCGGAGACAGATCCGCAAAGGTGAAATTTGCGGAGAAAATGCGCGAAGCTGTTGCCGATCTGTCAAGCCCCAACGTTATGACGGCTTTCGGCGACATTTTAAGCAAGCACGGCAGGGCGGTTACCGCCCTGTGTGTGGCAGCCACGATTAGGAGCCGCGCCGACATGCTTAACTCCGCAGCCGTGGATTGGGCTGAAGCCGTGCTCGACAGCTTTGAGGACCCTGCCCGCGCTGTCAGACTGGGAGCGTATAATGACAACCTGCACCCGAGCAGGGTCGAGACGTATGCAAGCAACCTTATGAAATATACAACGGAGGGATGATACAAATGAATTATTTTGGACTATTTTTCGGCTTTTTTCTTCCCGGCCTTATCATCGGGATGTGGCTCGGCATGGGCGCAAAAGAAGGACGGAGGAAGACAAAATGAAAGCGGTCAGCAGCGAATGGAGAGTGACCTGCAATTACGTATGCGGAGGCCCCGTTTACAACGTATACAGGCTGCGGGATCGCGATGCGATCGATCACAGCGGCAACCGTGAGTACGTTGATGACAGGATAATGCGTGCGATCGAGCGCATGATGCAGCGCAAGCTTGACACTGCAACCCCGATAGACATGGTGGCCGCAGCCGATCTGCTGAATGTTGTCAACGAGGTTTTGAAAAATGAGTAAAAATTCCGGTGTATTGCGCTCAAAAACAAAAAGTAGCACTACACTCTGCTGGAACTGCCAGCGGGCAGCCGGACCTGTCGCGCAGCGGTGCGAGTGGAGCCGAAGCTTCCGACCGGTGCCGGGGTGGATCGCGCTCCCTGCGCCCGTGACTGTGGGTACCGGCGGCGGGAAGCACATCGAGTTGAGTTACCGCGTGATACGCTGCCCGCAGTTTGTGCCGGATGAGCGCATCAAGAGATGCCCGCAAGCGCAGCGGCATGGCTGCATCGAGGGTGCAACACGGCTCTGCGATTCGTGCAGATACTACACGATTAAAAACAAAGGCAATTATTAATTTGCTATCGCTGCTGCATGGCGGCAGATAGATTCCCGGTGCGGCAGGTGTTGGCGCACAAAAAAGACGAAAGGATAACCTTACGGTCATCGCCGCATCGGGACTACATAAGGCAAAAGGAGGACATTATGACGGCATACTTGGCGGATGCACTCGACAAGAGGGCTGAGACCGGCTGTCACCGGTGCAGCACCCAAACCGATGAGGGGAAGGAAGTTGATGCAGCCTACGACACCTGCGCAGGCTGCATCAACTACCGTCACTGCCGCACCCACCCCTGCTCAGCCGGCTGCACCGACGACTGCTGCCCCGGCTGCATCCGCCGTCAGGGCTGAGACTTACACCCTCGACGCTTTGAGCCGTGCCGCATCGGGATTATATAAGGCAAAAGGAGGACATTATGACATCAAAAGTGAGGACTGCATCGTCAGTCATCAGGGACAGCAACTATGTGGTCATCCAGGGGTGGATGATCACGCGCCTGGGGCTAAAGGGCAATGAGTTAATGATATATGCCGTGATATACGGATTCACGCAAAACGGAGAGGCTGAGTTTATCGGCAGCATGAAATATTTAGCGGATTGGACGAACTCAACGATCGAATCCGTCAGAAAGTGCATCAACTCGCTAATCAACAAAGGATATATCGTAAAGTCATTGGACGGCAGCGGGGTTAACGCTTACAAAGCCGTCCTTTCGGCAATTTATCCACATGCGGATAAAAATGTGGATAACTCGAACAACAGTGCCGAAAGACCTATACAACAAAGTTGTATGCCTATCCAACAAAGTTGTATCGACCATACAACAAAGTTGCATGACCCATACAACAAAGTTGTATCGCCTATGCAACAAAGTTGCATCAATAATTATATTAATAATAATAACATAGATAATAAAGATACACATACACCGCCCTGCGGCGGCGAGAGCGCGGACGATGCGTTCTCGCGTCTTTGGGCGCTGTATCCGCAGGCGCGGAGACAGGGCAAGCAGACCGCAAAGCGGGCTTACATGGCGGCACTTAAGCGCGGCGTGCCGGCGGAGCGCATCGAGGCGGGACTGCGCCGGTATGCAGACTATGTCACGCAGGCGCAGGTCGAAGACCGCTACGTCATGCAGGCTGCGACCTTTTTTCGCGGCGCACGGTGGGACGATGAGTACAGCACCACAGCGCCGAGGCAGCAGTCACAGCGGGCGCAGCGAGCAAATCCCGCGTTAAATTACAGACAGCGCACATACACGGCTGACCAGCTGCGTGCTATGGGCGTGGATCTCGGTGATGACATGTACGATGACTGATGGGGGAGGGATGACGATGACGGCAAAAGATTATCTTAGGCGCATCCGGCAGCTGGATGACGCTGCATCGGCCGCACAGCTGGAGCTGGAGCGCGTTGAAAGCACCGTGACACGCGTCACGGCGTGCCACAAACGTTTTTTTGCGGGCAAGGGTACAGATGATGCCGACCGCATGGCAAATGCCGTAGAGAGGCTACAGCGCGCCCGGGAGCGGTGCAATCAAGCGATAGATGACTATGTGGACTATCGCGACCACTGCCGCGAGCTGATGGACATGCTGCAAAGCCCGCTGCACCGTGCAGTGCTGATAGGGCGATACATCGCCTACCAGCCGCTGGACAGGCTTGCGGAGGTGCTGCACTACTCGACGCGGCAGATTGCCTATATCCATGGCGGAGCGTTGACCGAGTTTGCAAAAATCATGGACGATTGAAGACTGCATGTTTTTGCATGTTTTTGCAGTTTGTAGTGTGGTATAATGCTACCGTGGGAATTTGCAAAAAGAGATTTTCATGTTACCTCCTTTTTCGGCGCGGACGGGCAGGCATGTGCTGTATGTACTGCTGCCCGTCTGCTGCATCGATGGGCGGTGTGCCGGACTTAAATTGCCGGCGGTTGAGGATGGCGGGCAAAAAAAGTTGTGTCCCATAATTAAATCGCAATAAAAGCAAAACGAAAGGAAACAAAGTATGACGAATCAAAGTCGTTCAAAATCCGCTCTTTTTTGGATCGGTTTACTATCTGCGGTATACACCGCATTTGTCAGTGCCGGTGTTACTGCCGGCGTTGCTATGCCGTGGTATATCGGCGCTGTCGGCGTTGCACTGTCTGCCGTGCTGACATACTGCAACGGCAACAACCCATCCATCGCAGACAGGTACTAAAAACATCTCCCGCAGGCCTCTGCCGGTGCTTTGCCGTCATGCACACTTGCGGGCGGTCTGCTTAAAAAATGCGAAAAACATGCAGATATTGCGGCGGCACACATGCGACCAGTGAGACCTGCCCGCAAAAAACTATGGCGCAAAAATATGTGCGCAAAAAAATCCGCCGAGATGTAGATGCTTTCCGCAGCACGGCGGCCTGGACAGCAAAATCCGCCGAAATTCGAGAGCGTGACCTGTACTGCTGCCGCCTGTGTCTTGCCGAGGGCAGGATCACTATGCATGATCTTGGGGTCCATCACATAGTACCGCTCATGGCGGATTTTGATAAAAGGCTGGACAACGATAACCTTGTCACGCTTTGTGCATCACATCATCGACAGGCGGATGCGGGGCGGATCCCGCGCGCGGAGCTTGCAGCACTGGCGGCACAGCCGGCAATGCTCGGGCAAAAGCAGCATCCCCCCCGGGGGTAACGCGATCCTCTCACGCAAAAAGGCAAGACCGCCGTGCAACCCCGCTGCACACAAAATCCCCGAAATCGAATTTTAACCCGCCCCGCGAAACCGAGGCAGAAAGGATGACTGCATGGCACGACCGGCAAAAGCTGTCAGCACGCTGAGCAAAAAGCTGTCAAAAGAGGACGCGGCTGCACGCGAAGCGGCGGAAGCAAAAATCAGCACCGGCGAACCGCCGACCCCGCCCGACTACCTGACCGACGCCCAGCGGGAAATTTTTGAGACCGTCTGCACCGATCTGAAAGAAAGCAGCATCCTGTGCAGCATAGATAATTACGTACTGGCGAATTTTGCGATTGCGGTTGACCGCCTGCAAAACATCGAAAGGTCTATAAACGCGATGCCGGAAAAGATGCTTGAGAAATCGGTAATGGCAGCAAAGGACCGATACACAAAGGATTTTTTCCGCGGGTGCAGCGAGCTGTGCCTTAGCCCGCAAAGCAGGGCAAAAATGGCGCTTGCAAACGCAAATGCAGAAAAAGAAAAGAGCAATCCGCTGCTAAAGATCATCGAGGGGCTGAATGATGACGGCGAAGACCAGCAAGAGCTTTGAGCGGGCCCGTGGCTACTGCGAAGCCGTCGTGGGCGGAAAACTGGAAGCGCCGAAGTATGTAAAGCTGCAATGCGCAGATTTTTTGAGGGTGTGCAGCGGAGAATCCGAAAAGTACATGATAGACATGCGGCGCGGCCGCGTTATCGACCAGCTGACAAAGCTTATGATTATGCCTAAAGGCCTTGCCGCGGGCAAAAGCGTATATGAGTGCACCGCTGATTTTCAGTGGTTTTTTTATTTTACACCACTATGTGTCGTTTACAGGAATGAGCGATTACGCAGGCGATATGAGAGCGTGATATTGGAGATAGCCCGTAAAAACGGCAAAACCTTTATGATAGCTGTTGTTTTCATCCTGCTGTTTTTCCTCGAACCGCGTTTTTCACGTTTTTTTTCGGTCGCACCGGACGGGAAGCTGTCGAAAGAGCTGCACGGCTCAATCCGTGAAATCGTGAGGGCAAGCCCCGCTCTTCGCGACGCCTTTAAGCTCAAGCGGGATGAAATCGTATGCCCGGTGACGGATAACGTTTACACTCCGCTTGCGTACTCAAACGACCGTTTGGACGGCAAACTGCCGAATGTTTTTTTGATTGATGAGGCGGGTGCGCTGCCATCGACATACGCCATCGAGGCTATGCGATCCGGTCAGCTGACCATCCGCAACAAACTCGGCTGCGTCATATCCACAAAATATCCGCGCGAAGAGAATCCGTTTGAAGAGGAAGTTGCGTACGCGAAGCGCGTGCTTGACGGCACCGAAAAGGACGAAACGTTGTTTGCTTTGCTGTTTGAGCCTGACAGCCCGAAAGGTTGGGAGACCGACACGGCTATACTCAAACAGGCAAATCCGCTGAGCCTGACGGTGCCGGAGGTGTATGATGACCTGCTTAAAAAACGGCGCAGGGCGATAACCATGCGGTCGGCGCGGGAAAATTTTTTGTGCAAGCATTGCAACATCCTGTATCAGGGCAGCGCAACGGAAACCTATGTAGCGATAGACGACCTTCGGCGCGGCCGTGTGGACACTATCGACTGGCAGGGACGGCGCAGTTTTCTCGGAATTGACCTTGCGATGACAGAAGATAATTGCGCGGCAGTTTTTATCAGCGAGAGTGCGGACGGCGGCCTTGACGTGCTGCCGATCGGCTACCTGCCGGAGGATCGCATCGCTGAAAAGTCAGCCGCCGAAAAGCTGGACTACCAGCGGCTGATCGAAGAAGGCTGCTGCTATCCATGCGGCGACCGAATCATAAACTACAATTTTATTGAGGAACATATTCGGAAAACGGCGCGAGAGCGGGAGATGGACATAGTCGGGTTCGGGTTTGACCGTTGGAATTGTATATCAACGGCGAATAAGTTTGAAAACCCGACCGACGGCTATGAGCCGTGGAGCGGCACCATAGTAGAGCAAAAAAGTTATGTGCTGTCTCCGGCAGTCAAATACGTTGCCGAGTTGGTTGCGGAAGGCAAACTGCAGGATCACCCCCGCGGATGCGGGGAAAACAGCGCCGAAGTATGTAA
>ERZ840371.1036-NODE-1036-length-31078-cov-3.502047_pt1 | contig 31078 bp, 23 predicted proteins | sample MGYA00519937_ERZ840371 | MGnify/ENA primary metagenome ERZ840371 (study PRJEB31850, sample SAMEA3708873) | human gut metagenome | biome: human gut; feature: human-associated habitat; material: faeces | place: China | collected 2014 ... | reverse complement strand
CGGTACAACTATCTGTTGAGGGAAAAGAGGAAGTGAAAAAGTTGCTTTGAAGGAGTGAATGGATTAGAAAAAGCGTGTGTTCTGAATGAAGTATTTAACTAAATATTAACGATTGGTAGATATTTTTATGATTTAGGATTAAAAGTAAAGAGACACTAAAATTCAAGGAAATACGCTGTATGTCAGCGAAAATGTGTAACTTTGCATATTGGCATATACGCCATATCTGAAACAATGTCTAAAATTATCGTTCAAAATACACCTATCACTGTCCTCTCGTTAGAGGAACAGGATTATATCTCCCTCACAGATATGGCAACTGCCAAAGAGGGCGATAACCGTTCTGCCGATATAATCAAGAACTGGTTGCGAAACCGCTACACTATTGAATTTCTTGGTACTTGGGAGGTGATTCATAATCCTGATTTCAAAGTGGTCGAATTTGACCACTTTAGAATGAGTGCGGGTTTGCCGTCCTTTGTGTTGAGTGCTTCTGAATGGATAGAGCGCACAAATGCAATCGGTATAATGGTGAAGAAAGGTCGCTATGGAGGCACCTATGCTCATAAGGATATAGCTTTTGAGTTTGGTTCGGCAATAAGTGTGCCGTTCAAACTTTATCTTATCGAGGAATTTCAGCGGCTCAAAACGGAGGAACAGCGGTTATTAGGTTGGTCGGCGAAACGTGAGTTATCGAAAATCAACTACCGCATACATACCGATGCCATAAGGCAGAACCTTGTCCCTGCGGAGGTTACACCGGCACAGGCAAGCATCATCTATGCCAATGAGGCCGATGTGCTGAATGTGGCGATGTTTGGCGTAACGGCAAAGCAATGGCGTGATGCTCACCCCGGCATGAAAGGCAATATACGCGATTACGCCACAATCAACGAACTTATCTGTCTGTCGAATATGGAAAACCTCAATGCGGTTTTCATCGAGCAGGGAATGACGCAAGGCGAGCGGCTTGTGAAACTGAACCAGATAGCCATTCATCAGATGAGTGTACTGGAAAGCGGCGACAATGATAGAAAATTGTTGAAATAAGATAAAGAGGTGGCAGATCACAGTAGACATAACAGATAAAACAAGTGTGATAAGTTAATTTTTAAATGTTACATAAATGAATATTCTTTTATTTGATAGCTGTTCTGATTTTTACAAGTGTGACAAAATTATATGTTTATCACACTTTTCTAAAGCTGAATTACATATGTTAATTCAGTCACTAAAGGACGTTCAAAAAGGAAATGTTATCGTTTTGTCAGAACAGGCTTATATCTGTTATAAGGAGGTTAGACTTGAACTAAGGTTGAGTAATAAGGATTATGGGATATCTCAAGAAAACGAAATGAGTTTTGTATGCAATCTGTCAGCATCAGCTTATAAGAACGCAATTAATTTAATAGAACAGTTATTAATAAACGAGATGAATGGTTTTCAGTGGTTATATGATATTGACATCCCGGTTGAGTTTTTAGTTTCCAAAGATGCCAAGTGGTGATACTGCAACCTCTGTCTATAATGTTTACGACATGTAAAATCACCGCGCGGCTGTCAACATCCCGACAAGTGGAAATCTCCTACAATTTGCTCGGTAACGTGCTCCACGCACAAGTAAACGGGAAACATATGGACTTGGTCAAGGAATTGCTTACCACCGCTGAGAATCAACGCTATATACTATTCAAGAAACAAGCGAGGTACAAACTCCGTTAAATAGTAGCCAAAACATAAGGGAAAGACAGGAAAATAGGGATGCAACAACAGAATCACATTATAAAGGGATAATCTTTCAGTTTTCCCATTCAGTTCAAGCACTTTACACATAGTAACGCAATGGTTTTAGCGAGAATTGTATTAACTTTGTAGCATGAACAAAAGCATTAGGCGTATGAAGAAGTGGCAGAAAATAGTAGGCATCATCGTATTAGTAGTTTTGGCAATTCTAAATGTTGCGATGTGTATGTTTTATTTTGACTACGCAGCCTCAATATATTTTGAGCCGGGAGGAAGCACTCAAAACGCTATTGAAATAATGCGTACATATTCACAGCACGCTATAAAGGGTGTGAGTTATCTCGTGTGCGCCAACTATATCATAGCTCTATGTCTGTTCATATGCCTTTGGCAGAAAGGAGGCAAGCGATGAAACTGACCGATAAACGATTTTGGAAGTTTGAGGCAATGATGCTACTTTGTGGTGTCATATTATTATGCCAAATGTTAGTCATACTTTTATGCAACGGTGCCGAATTTGAATCGTGCAGCGGGGCTGTGCTGATATTACTGTTTCCTGCATTGTGTATCTATTTTTTTGTTATTGGCATCCCAACATGGGTGCTATATAAAGGAAACTCTTTGCTGAAACTTGCGGGATATCTGTATCTCTTTTCTGCGTTGCTGCTGATAATTCCGATATTATTCTTATTTGACTGGAATCCTGTCACAGCAAATATGCGACCGGAAAACATACCTACGGATGAGGGCAAATACATTACAGATAATGAATTTATCATTATGATTTGTGCAGGATGGGTGGCTCTCCTCATTATCCCCGTGTTGATTACCTCGTATCTTACTAAGCGATGGATTGTAAAAGATGCCTGATATAACGAAGGAGATTTATAACAGGATTACAGGCTGATTCCGCCTCGTCCTCTATCAATCTTCCAGTCATACCGACCTTCCGCGACATCGCCAACCTCATTGAGTGTATGGCGATGTTTTATTTCATCAAAGGGCTGTCGGTGTTCCGCATAGTCGCAGAGCCATATGCCGACCGCTTTCTGTTGCTCGGTGGTTTCGCCGTAGCTCTGCATGACGCTCTTGATGTCGGCGGCTTCTGAGGGAGAGAAGATTGACTTGTGCCGCTCCGTGGCGAAATGGATAATCGCTTCAATAGCTCGCCTGAACACCTCGCTTGCCTTGTAGAGAATATCTGCGATGATATTCAGAATATCCCGGCTCGATTTCAGTTCACCCTGCAACCGCTCTATGGTCTTGTTCTTCTCCGCCGTTGCCCGGCTCACCTCCATGCTGATGCGGTGCTGCTCCCCGGTCTTTTGCTCCCGAAGTTGCCGCAGAGCCGTGTCCCTCTCGGATTCATAAGTGTCAGCGATTGCCGTAGCACTGTCGCGCTCCAGTTCGACCGTCCGCTTCGCCTCGGTCAGCTCCTTAGTCCTTTTCGCCACCTCTTTCCTGACGGCATCGGGGAAAGATTCTTTGATATGCTCATTCTCGGCTTTCAGTCTCTCGTTCTCCTGCTCGATGGCTGCGTACTTGCCTTTGCCGAAAAGGTTGGCGATGCCGGACTTTATGCTGTCCGTGTTCTCACGGTCAACCTCTCGCGCGCGTTCTTCTTTTTCAGCGATTTCGCTGTCAAGTTCCTCGCTGCGCCGCTGCTTTTCCTCGTTCCCGATCTGGAGTTTTTCATGTTCGGATTTGGCATTGTCCGTTTCACGGATCGCGGCATCCCTGTCGGCTTCGGCTGCTTCCTTTTCCGCCTTTACCTGTTCGGCTTCCTGCTTCTGCTTGGCAAGAATGAAGTCAGCGCGTTCAAGATGCTCCTTTCCCGTCTGCTCCTTTGAGCTGCCCCTTTCCATGTCAAGAGACTCAGCCAAGAGCGTCTGCATGTCGCTCATGGCTTTCTCGTCCAGCTTGCAGGATTTCCCGGTGTCGTGGTTCATCCAGTCCCATACGATATGGGCGTGAAGGTTGGGCTTCCATGTGGCGGTCTCTCCGGGAGTGCCGTAATGCCCCTCGTCACGGTGGATGAAGATTTGCAAAGCCGTGATTCCCCACCGCTCCATACATACCTCGCAGAAATGCTTCAACTGCTCCATCGTGGTATCATCCTTGATTACCACGACACCCTCTTTGAGCGGAGTGCTGCCGCGCACGACGGTCACCTTCCCGGTCTTCTTGTTCACACGCTCCCGGTCTTTGGTCTGCATCGCCCGACCTGTCTTTTCCTTTACCATCGCGGCTATCTGATTGTAGCGTTCCGACAGGGATGTGCCGCCGAAATCAGGTGCCACCCATGTCTCGTTTGCCGCCATGAGGTCGGTGCGGACATAGAACTTTTCCTTGCCGATATGTGCAAGGTATTCCGCTGTCCGCCTGTTGTGCGCCTCGCTGCTTCCGATGTTGCAGGGCTTGATGTTGATTGATGTCTTCTGTGCCATAGGCATGATGATGTTTACAGATTTACAATAGGAAAAGGGTCATTAGGGCGGAGCCTTAATCGGAGGGTGCAGGGAGAGGGTCACTTCCTGCTCGGGGTTCTCAGGGGTCGAGACCTCTGAGCGGAGTTTCCAAAGAGAGGGTCACTCTTTGGTCAGGGGTGTTGGGGGCTGACAGCCTCCGACCGGGTTCTTAGGGCAGAGCCATAAGTGGGACGGGGCAAAGCCCAGCCCCTCGGGAGAGCCCACAACTACGGAAGCGAAGCGTGTAGTTATAGTGGGCTATATCTGGGCAAGCCCAGTATTTATCCATGCCGCAAATCCTCTCCAGCAAACACCACCAACCGGGTAGTTGCCTTCAATCTGGAAAGGGTGCGTTCTCCGTATTTTTCTGCCAGTTGTTCTTTGGTGCAGTTGGTATTTGCAATTAGAAATTTGCCTCTACGTTCACAATCATCCACGAAGTCAGGAAACACGTTGAAACGGTTGCCGTATTCTTGATATGGTTCCTCACGTCCTACATCGTCAATGACAAGTAAACGGTTCTGCATCACTTCGGTGTAGTGCCGATTCATCTCACGCGCCAAACACATTGCCATAATTTTGTGAAGATAGTGTTGCATGATGCATGGAAGTATCTGCAAACAAATGGTGGTCTTTCCCCTACCGCAGTTGCCCATGCAGAACAGCCCAAGTCCTTTATTATCGGTCAACCAGTCTGCTACCTTATCATATTCTGGTTGCCATTTATAATCACCGCCTAAGAAATGTTGCAGCCCTGCATTCATCACCTCTTTTGCATTGGGTAGATGAATCTGCAGCCGTTGTGGTTGCAGGCAGATCTTCCGTTCTGCGAAATTGCGCACTGATGCACTGAAGTCTATCATGTCATTTGAATTTGTGTTTACCATTCTGATATGTTTTTGAATTTGTTCGGATTATCTTCTGTCAATTTAACTCCTACTTGCTGAGGCGGCAATGGTTTCTGCTTGTTCCCCCTGCTACATTCTCTTTTCATCAGCCAATTCACAAAATGCTTTTGCGTATCGGTAATTGATTTAAGTTTTGTACCGCCAGTTTGCAGGTAGAGGAAAAAGTTTTCAAGTTTCTTCCCTACGTTTGTTTCATCCAGTTCAAATCCCTGTTTGCCGAGATATTCTTTTATACGCATCATCCATTCCCTATCATCCACCAAAATAGTTTGCAGCCTGTCCAAAGGAAAAAGTTCTTCCATAGAGATAGTAGATTCATTGTCTGTTGTCTTATGTGTCTTTATAATAGTTCCGTCTGCGGTCTCATATGGTGTCACATTCACAGTTCCATTCAGTGTTCCATTTATAGTCACATTCTGCATTATCGAATCTTTCGACTTTATCAGCAATCCATAGCAAGGCACAATAGAATTGTTCTTTCCCTCTTCGTAAGTGATAAGTCCACGGTCTTGCAGTTTTTTCCTCAACCGGCAGAGCGTTTGACGACTGATGCCGAGACTATTGGTTATTCGCTGCGTGCTGCATCCAAAAGGATTGCGCCAATACAGGCGATTGGACTCCGACAAGAAAAAGAAATACAGTTGAGTTTCTTTTGCTGAAAACATTTGTACTTCATTCTCTCGCCAGAACTGCTTCATGTAATCAAAAGGACTCACTTCCATGTCGTTTGCGATTAAGTAGGGCTGCATCCACTTCCAACTTACTAAAATAAAGATGTTTGGCATTGAGATGGCAGGGCAACTGTTTACGCTGGCAACGCTTACGCACAGCATCAACCGACAAACCTAAATATTCCGCTACCTGCTTCACGTTCATCACCACATCGGTATGCCTTTCCATACGTTGAACCACATCGTTCACTACTTTGATATAATTTTCCTGCTTCATGTCTTATTTTTTAAGAATTAAATTCCTTCCGATTGTGGTACCTTCAATCAGGAAGTGACACAAAGGTACAGAGCTGGTCACGAGCAAAACAAATTTCAAAATGATTAAAGCCGGAAACTTAACGCTAATTAGTATATGAAGGCGATTTCATACTCACCTTCATACTCAAATACTATGTTTCAGGTAGTTACACAAGATATTAAAAGAGGTCACAATTGATGGTGAGAAAGATAATCATAGCCGACAAAAAGGGAGCAAAAGAAAAATAGCCATATAAAATGGGCGCAGTTTCAAAAGGAAACATTATCTTTGCAAAGAAGACGGACAAAGAGAGTCTGTCATGTGAGTTTATAAATATGTGTTACCACATTGTGTTACTCACTCAAAAAGAACGCTACAACTGAATATCGGAAGACTCTGATAATGAAAAGATAACGCTTGATATTCCGCCAATAAAAAAGGCTCAATTCGGATACCAAACGGATCACTGAAATAGGCTAATGCTTCAATCGCTGAAACTTAAAACAGTTTCAGCGATTTTTGTTTTGTAATCTCATATCCTATAATAGAATGCCGCATGCCGGCTTATGTTGACCGTAGTGTCACGCAGACAGAGTGTTCTTACGTGAGGAAATATGTCAAGATGCACAAATATTCGTGGTTACAAGAATATTTCAGTGAAAAGTTTCGCATGTACACGAATTTTTCCTTGATTTAACAAAAATATTCGTGTCGGCGCGAATATTTTCTTTCGCCTCAGTCGGTCTGCTCGCACACAAGGGTGAGATATTGATTTAGTATAGCAGGAACGCGGAGGTTGAACGTTTTTTTATTCTCCGCATGGCAACTGTTATTATTTAGACACATTAGTTGACAGTAATGAAATCGCTGTTGAGTTATTTAGGTGTTGCTGTATGAAGGACAGAATGTATTTTTTTATTGAAATCCTTTTTTTAGTAAAAACAAAAGCGTTATATTTGTAGGTAATAATGTAAACCTTAAATCATATCAATGCCATGAATAAAGAAGCACATCTTAATCCAAACGGCTTGGTCTCGTTTATCGGTAAGCCGTGCAGCGAGTTTACAAAGGAAGACATAATACGGTATGTCTGCGAGAACGGGATACGGATGGTTAACTTTATGTATCCTGCCGGAGACGGACGCCTGAAGACATTGAACTTTGTTATAAACGACCTTGAGCATCTTAATTCGATACTTACATGCGGTGAGAGGGTTGACGGCTCGAGCCTCTTCCGGTTTATAGAGGCAGACAGCAGCGACCTGTATGTCCTGCCAAAATTCCGCACGGCATTTCTCGATCCGTTTGCCGAGATACCTACGCTGTCGATGTTGTGCTCATTCTTTAATAAGGACGGAGACTTCTTGGAGAGTTCTCCTGAGTATACATTGAAGAAGGCGTGCTGTGTGTTTCGCGAGGTTACGGGAATGGAGTTCCAGGCAATGGGCGAACTTGAGTATTATGTCATTGCGCCGGACGACGGCATGTTCCCGGCTACGGACCAGAAAGGCTATCATGAATCTGCGCCGTATGCCAAGTTCAATGATTTCAGGACAAAGTGCATGGCGTATATTGCACAGGCAGGAGGGCGCATCAAGTACGGACATTCGGAGGTGGGGAACTTTACGCTCGGAGGCATGGTGTATGAGCAGAACGAAATAGAGTTTCTGCCGGTATATGCCGAGGAGGCTGCCGACCAGCTTGTGGTGGCGAAGTGGATAATACGCAACCTTGCTTACAGAAGCGGATATGACGTGACGTTTGCTCCGAAGATAACGGCAGGAAAGGCAGGCTCAGGACTGCATATACACATGAGACTGATGAAAGACGGGCACAGCATGATGCTCGACGGCGGCGTGCTCTCACCCGTGGCGCGTAAGGCAATAGCCGGGATGATGAGGCTTGCACCGTCGATAACGGCGTTCGGCAACACCAATCCTACGTCTTATTTCCGTCTTGTGCCACATCAGGAGGCACCTACAAACATCTGCTGGGGCGACCGCAACCGTTCGGTTCTTGTGCGTGTGCCGTTGGGGTGGGTGAAGGGTGTTGACATGTGTGCCGCTGCAAATCCCATGGAACATGAGGAGAGATATGACACCACTCAGAAACAGACGGTCGAGATGCGTTCGCCCGACGGTTCGGCTGACTTGTATCTGTTGCTTGCAGGTCTTGCCGTGGCATGCCGTCACGGAATTGAAAGCGAAGATGCACTGGAACTGGCTGCGAGGACTTATGTCGATGTCAACATACATGATGATGAGAATAAGGACAGGCTTCTCATGCTTGAGCAGCTGCCCGACAGCTGCGAGGCTTCTGCCGGATGTCTTGAAAGGCAGAGGGATGTGTATGAGCGGTACGGGGTGTTCAGCCCTTCGGCGATAGACGGGATAATAAACGGTCTGCGTGGGTATGCCGACGCTACGCTTAGGCGTGACATCGACGGCAATGAGCCGGCTATGCTCAAGCTTGTAAAGAAATATTTTCATTGCGGTTAGTATTGCGCCTGTAAAGACGTACGAGCTGTATCATCGCAGCATATAGTCAGGTGGCTCTGACGGCTGCATATATGCGGTGATGCGGGCGCAACAGCTTAAATAAGGCATGTTCCTTAGGTACAAAAATGCTTTTGGACAGTCTTTAGGTTGATTAATGTAATTTTTATACTAAATATATTATGAACACAAAATCATTATTGTTTGCGGCTTTGGCTCTTGCTGCAGGAACCAATGCGGCTTTTGCCCAGTATCCTCAGATAACGGATGAGGCTAAAGCAAAGTATGCTGCTCAGAACAAGGAATGGACCACACATTCCGATTCGGCATGGGCGGTGGCATTCCCTATTGTGAAGAAAGAGGCTATGGAGGGACGTCCTTACGTTCCATGGGCTTCGCGTCCTTATGACCTTAAACAGGCAAAGATACCGGCATTCCCCGGTGCAGAGGGCGGCGGTATGTATACTTTCGGAGGCCGTGGCGGCAAGGTGCTTACCGTTACTAATCTCAATGACGACGGTCCCGGCTCGTTCCGCTGGGCGTGCGAACAGGGTGGGGCGCGTATCATCGTGTTCAATGTAAGCGGTGTCATAATGCTGAAGACCCCCGTTATCCTCCGTGCTCCGTATGTTACGATTGCCGGTCAGACGGCTCCCGGCGACGGTGTTTGCATTTCAGGGGAGTCGTTCCAGGTAGATACTCATGATGTTATCGTGCGCCACATGCGCTTCCGCCGCGGCAATACGCACGTATGGAACCGTGAAGACTCTTTCGGCGGCAACCCCGTGGGCAATATCATGATAGACCACTGCTCGTGCGAATGGGGACTTGATGAGAACATTTCGTTCTACCGCCACATGTTCGACATGCACGACGGAAAGCCGAAACGCAAGGTTCCTACGGTGAACGTTACTATTCAGAACACAATTTCTGCAAAGGCTCTTGATACTTACAACCATGCCTTCGGCAGCACCATAGGCGGTGAGAACACAACTTTCATGCGTAACCTTTGGGCAGACAACACCGGACGTAACCCGTCGATAGGCTGGGGCGGTGTGTTCAACTTTGTGAACAACATCATTTACAACTGGGTACACCGTACTGCCGACGGTGGTGAGTTCTCTACGATGAGCAACTTCATCAACAACTACTACAAACCGGGACCGCTTACTCCGAAGAACAGCAATGTGGGCTGGAGAATTGTAAAGGCGGAGAGCCGTAGCGAGAAACTTTTCCCGTACAAGCAGTTCGGACGTGTATATGCAACGGGTAACATCGTTGAAGGATATGACGCGATAACAAAGGACAACTGGGCAGGCGGCATACAGACGGCTGACAAGGACGGAAACCTCGGTGCGGACGAATTGGCACTGATGCGTTCGGACGAACCGTTTGAAATGGCTCCGATTACGATTATCCCTTCAGAGAAGACATTCGACTATGTGCTTGACAACGTTGGTGCCATGCTTCCGACGCGCGATATCGTAGACCAGCGCATTGTTGACGAGGTACGTACAGGCAAGGCTTACTATGTAGACAAGCTTCCTAAGAAAAATCCGTATGGTGACCTTTGGGGACTAAGCCCGAAATCGCAGGCAGAAGACGGTACATTCAAGTATCGCCGGCTGGGTAATGACTCTTATAAGGACGGTATAATCACTGATCCTGCACAGATGGGAGGATTGCCAAAGTATAAGGGTAAGGCTTATAAGGATACTGACGGCGACGGTATGCCTGATGAATGGGAAATTGCCAACGGTCTTAATCCGAATGATCCGTCGGACGCCAACAAAGACTGTACGGGCGACGGATATACCAACATTGAGAAGTATATCAACGGTATCAGCACAAAAGAGAAGGTGGACTGGACCGACCTGAAGAATAATCATGATACACTGAAAGGAAAGAAGAGCCTCTTTTAATAAGACTTTTCCATGATGTGGGCTCCTGTTAAACGGAGCCTCACATCCTTTCAACAAAAAAAGTCAGCCCTGGACAATATGTTGTTGTCCGGGGCTGTTTGTTTTCCTGAAAACCAAGGTCTGATCTTTATTTTACTTTATTATGGCGTTTTGTTTTATTGTAAACAATATACGCATTTTCAGTTCTTCTTTCTCAAGACTGGAAAGAGCAACTATTTTCTTGATATCTTTTCTTAATAGCTTTTTTGTAAGTTTCTTTATATGGTGCTGATTTGCCATCTTCGGGTTTGTTTTATTTTAAAGACGGCGTATCTTCGGTTTTGTACTCTATACAACTTTAGCGTTTGTTGCCATTGTGCGCAGGCGTGTAATGCTTCTGTGCATGAGGTTGCGGACCGACTGGTAGTTTATTCCCATTATGCGGCAGATGTCGTCATATTTGCGCTGTTCCAGATAGTAGAGGTTTATAATTTGCTGTTGTCTTGGCGACAGGCTCTTAACAAAATTTACGAGAATGCTGTTCCTGTTGTTTTCTTCTTCTGTCTTTTCAAGAGAGAGGAGTGAAGAACTGTCGCATACAGACTTTATTACATTGTCGTCTATTTCGTCATTGCACAAGTGTGTGTTACGGCGAAATTCATCGTTGATCCTATTTCTCAACGATACATAAAGGTAGGATTCGATATTTCCGATAGAATCCAATTCTTCTCTTTTTGTGTACAATTTAACAAACACGTCCTGTATGCAGTCTTTTATCATCTCTCTGTCAGATGTAAATTTTGTGCCGAATGCAAACAGGTTGTCTATTTGTTTGTCGTAAAGTTCGGTAAAGTTAATCATAGGTTTTTAGTTCTTTCGGTTGCAAAGATATGAACAGAAAGCATAAAAAAATGGGAAAAATCAGTCTTAAAATAAAAAAAACAGGTATTGAATATGATTTTCAATACCTGTTATCAGTATTTTCCAAAGGCTATTATAAACTTTCCAGCCAGTATATATTGTTGCCTTTAGCGTTGTTTATCTCCAAAATTCCGTTTGTTTTACGGTTCTTGTCAAGGCTTTTTATCTCTCCGGTCTTGCCGTTGATACTGCTCAGTCTGTATTTTCCTGGCTTTATATTCACCTTTATCGGTTCATTGTTCAAGGCATAGATGATGTATCCTATGCCCGGTTTACCGGCAATGAGATAACTTGCATCCGTATCGTTTCCTGTCAATGGCTGCATCTTTGCGGCATCACTTAGGAACTTGTTGTCCTTAACCGGTATGTTGGGACATGAGCCGCCCGCCATGAATATAGCCCAGCCATATTGCGGATACTGCTGAGAGAAGAATGTTACCGCTTTCTCCGGATATCTTGTGCGATATTCGCTTACAGCCTTGTATGCCTCATTGAAACCGGTTTTTCCCACTTTCATCTTTCTCATGAACTGACGCGGAGCCATGTTCTTGCCTGCTGGCGGTGCCCAAAGCCCTTCCGTGTTGTAGTGCCAGTAGCGTATGTCTATGATGTCCACCACCTTTGAAAGCTCGGGGTCCTCAAGTATTGCGTCCTGTGCATCCTTTGTGCAGCTTAGTGCCACGAGGGTGTTGTGTCCTGTCTCTTTTTCCCATTCGGCGATTGTCTCGAGCCAGAAACGCACAAAGTGCAGCGGTCCAGTATATTCCTCGCTTATGAGCTGTATGACGTTTCCGTTGTCTTTCGTGTTTTCCAGACATTGTCTTATATACTGCCTGTGCAGTTCTTTCAGCTTTCCATTGTTCAGATCATAGAACTGTTCTGCCATGAATACGCGCTTGTCTCCAGTAAATGGGACAGGTTCGGGGAAATCGGTGCCGTTGATGTTGTTCACCGGTCGCCACGGACTGTCAACCCAGTGGGCACCCGCTTCAAGAATGTTGTGCTGGAAATAGTGCTGGTTGAAGAGCAGCTGTCCGTGCTGTGCACCCTTTGTCGCATATTCTTTAATACGCATCCAGTACCACCTGTTGGGCTTTTTGAGGTCGTAGAGGCTCAGTCCGTCCCACGCCGTTCCTTCTCCTGTGCGTGTAAAAGGCAGTTCGTAGAACGGAGCCCATACATCGCCGTCGGCACGGCGCACGCGTTCATGGTCCGTGCGGCGCAGGTCGTACCATAATCCGTAATGATGATCAAGTATGCAGTAGTCGTGCTTGTCAAGATAGTTTACAACGGAGTCTATGCGGTCAGTCCAGCCCGTTCCTTCCCTTCCTGGTACAAAACGTGTAATGGCTGGTCTTGCACCGTTCTCGGCAAAGTTGTCCTTTACCCGTCCCGACCACCATGGTATGGCGTATCTGTTTCCTGTTATCATCCGTCCTTCGGCTGTTATATGCCCGCCTGTAATGCCGTATGTAATGGCTTCATTGGCGGCGTCCCCGCTTTTGCAGTATTTTATGTTGTCGATGTCTTTCAGCCCGTTTGATGCAACGTCGGCGGAGTAGGGGATTGAGTCCTGCCACATTTCGAGCGTCAGCCTCGGTGTTGTCAGCGATTTTTGTGCCATGAGCTGTGCCGCTGCTATTTCCGGACTGCTCGACGCATCGGTGTTTCTCGGAAGAACATATCCGTTTACGCCCTTTCCGTTCATCCTCTTTTCCAGCTGCTCATAGAACAGGCTTCGCGGTCTTACATGGTTGTTGCTGTTAGTCCACTCACCGTTTCCTGTCAGTGTACCCCAACATCCGTTGGCACTGTTCCTGTTGTCTTTGTCCGGTGAATAACACCATAGTGTGGAGCCTGTGCACTGCCACATCATACTGTTAGCCGTGTTCCACCCTGTTCCGAACTGAAACTGTTCCAGATTCTCGAAGCGTATGTCGTTTCCGTCTATGTTTACGATGTCAAACAACAGTCCCGCTGCCCACGAACCGATGCTTCCGCTGAAACCGAGCGATTCTTCGCCCTCACACTGTACGAAAGCGTTGGGACCTGCGGCGCAGAAATCAGCCGCAAAGTCATGTATTCCATGGCGCGAAACACAACGCTGGATTAGTGTCTGCTGCCCCCTTGTCAAGAATACGCAACGTCTCCAGCCTCCGGTTTCAGACACCGGCTCGCTTGCGATACAGTCTTCCACCGTAACACGGCTTGTATTCTTCTGCAGATTTACCGCACTACCTGCAAAATGCCTGAAGTAAACCCTTCTCACCCAGCAGTCGCGCACGTTGTCCATCCATACCGCATCCCAGCAGTGATCCTCGTCCTTGGGGTTCCACGTGTTGTGTTCTGACATCAGCGTAAGGTTCTCTATTCCACACTCGGCAATTTCTCCCCTGTTGTATCCCGATACGACAAATCCGCCCCCGTATTCAGGATTGAGCGTGCTTGTAATCGGTGCATCAATTGTTATGCTGTTGCCGTTTGCCGCCTTTATCTCGCGCACCCATATCAAATCTATGTCCGTGGCTTTCCATCCGGTATAGTCAAGTCCTCCTCCGAAACCGTTCATACCTAATGATTCAACCCATTCTTTTGTGCATGGACGTACAATCATAATCCTTCCGGATGTATTCCTCAGGCTGCCGTCAAGCATCAGTTCCGTGCTCCCAGCCTTAGTATGCCGGCTTATTCTTACGGTATCTCCTTTTACAAAATCCTTTTTCCCCTCGATATAGAGCAGTGCCCCGCGGTCTGCCCCCCGTTTCACGATGACGGTTTTGTCCTTGTCTTTACCTCTTATGACAATTCCGTTAGTGCTTATCCTTAGCGGTCTGTCTATATAAAACGTACCTTCACCTAATAATATAGCACCGCGGAAACCGTCCTTCCCGGCTTTCAGCGAAGCCACATAATCAATGGCTTTCTGAATTCTTTCCGAACAGTCGCCGGTTGTATTACCTACAAAAACCACGTTCCTTACGTTGGGTATCTCCCTTTCCGAGGCATGATATCCGCATGTCGAATAGTCCATGGGGATGTAAACTTCCTTTGGTTTCTTTCCCGCATAGGTATGCAGTAAAGGCAAGAGAAGCATCGTTGTAATAATTAAAAGCTTGTTTTTCATATTGTTTTATGTATTTTTGTTTAAGACGCAGGACCTATGATAATGTAATGTCCCGTTTCGTTCAGGTAATTGTTTTTTGCAAAGATAATACCAGCCGAACGCAATCAAGTTTGCTTGTAATTGCTGAGGCGCAGCTTGTCTTATGCAAAGATAATACATTTGTCTTATAAGTACACTTTCTTATATTGATAAAGATGTAATTTCAAATACTTTAAACAAAAAGGAGACACCCGTTGCGGGTATCTCCTTTTATTATATATAGGTATATTTACCTTTATACCATTTGCCTTTTATTCAGCTTGCGGCTCTTCTGCCAGCGGGTCAAATGTGCCGGCTGCATTACCTTTGTTTGTGTCAGCCCATCCGATGGTCTGTTCTATACCGGTATTGTCAGACATTGCTCCTCCGCTGAGTCCCAAGAAGTAGTAGTTCGGTAGGAAGTTTACAAACAGGTCTATCTTGTCAGATGTGCGTGCGTCACCCTTCTTCAGTTTGCGTACAAGATATGTGTCGTAGAACTCCTTCAACTTAGCCTGCTCTGCCTTAATGTCATTGCGAAGGTCCATTGCGTATGCATCACGCTGTTCTACAGTAAGAGCCGGTGTTGTTCCGCTCAATATCGGGTCTACCTCGGTGCGTGCGCCTTGAGTTGTTGCACCTACTGCGTATGGCTCTTTAAGGCGGAACTCAAGGTTCTCGCGGCGCTGGTCGTTAAGTGGCTTCACGCCGAGCCATGTACAGGTGTTGCCACCCCATCCTGTAAGTGTCCATGAGGCGGGAGCGCCTGCCACTGGTACTGCACCACCATCGAACAACATCCAGCGGCGCATGTCGTCAAAGCGCTTGCCTTCGTATGCAAGCTCTATCTGGCGCTCGTAAAGGATAGCGCTCATACATGCAGCCTGATCGTTAATTAGGTTTGAAGGCAAACCGTAATTGTTCTCAGCTGTATAGCCGACACGTGCACGTATCTTTTGAAGCTGGTCAACAGCCACATCCATGTGTCCTGCGCCACAAGCAGCCTCTGCAAGGTTGAGCATTACCTCTGTATAGCGTATTTCCAAGAAAGGAGCAGCGCTGCGCTTGAACGAGCGTCCGGTGTTCTCGAATTTATAGCACGGTGATTTGTTCACGTCCGCATCGTCAGAACGCTTTCGCACATAGAAGCCCTTACCGTTTGTAAAGAGGTTGTCTGCACCGTATGCCTTGCCTTCAACGTTGCCTGCATCATCGGCATTCTCATACCACATATAGTTCCAAAGGATATAATTCTCACCCTTGTAAGGGTTGAAGTTTTGGCTACTTGTCGGGTCACCAGAGAAAGCCCAACGAACGCCGGGAAATGCGAATGTGCGATAGAAGCGCGGGTCACGGTTCATGAACGGCAATTCAGGGTCGTATGTCTCGTTCGATGCTTCCAGCTTGGTGTATGTACCAGCACTTGCCGGAACTTTACCGTCTGCCATTGGGAACAGGTCTACAATCATTGCCGAAGGTATGACGCCACCACCACCCATGGTGTTCGACGGGCGGATAGCATTCTCCCAGTTGTTGTTGCGGCTGTAATCTGGAACACCATTGTCTGCAATGTCATTGTTTATCTGTATGAACACCGCTTCCGGGTTGCGGTCTGTTGTAGTGAACATATTTGCCCATGTAGATGCGTTCGTTCCGGGGTTACCCTCGCCATACATGCCATAACCACACTGTGCCATAACCGTCATCGACTTGTTGATATATTCATAGGCATCTATCCAGCGCTGACTGTCGTTGGCGCGGTTGAACAACGGGCTTGCCCACAACAGCATCATACGTCCCTTTAGAGCCATCGCTGTTCCGGCTGTGACACGTCCGTAATCATCACTCCTGCTCCATCCGCCATCTGTTGTATACGGTGTAAGCAGCTCTGCAGCTCTGTCAAGGTCATCACAAATAAACTTGTAAGTTGCCTTTGCCGAAGAGCGCGGAACGAACGACGAAGACTCTATAGGCATTACCTTGTCAATCAGAGGCACACCGCCGTACCATTTGAACATCATGTAATAGCACCATGCACGGAAGAAGTATACCTGTCCGAGGAATTTGTCCTTGTTGTCCTGGTCAAGTTTGCCTGCAGAGATGCCTTCTATCACATCGTTGATATTTCTTATGCGTCCCCAAACAGACTCCACAATGTTGTTCTTTTGTCCCTGGAAGTAGTTTGGCACGTTGCCCACTTCGGCAAGCAAGGGATTCTGTGGGTTTACAAAGCATCCAAAGCCGCTGAACTCTTCTGTCGACTTGCTCTCATCGTCTGCCAAGCCGTTCTGCGGGTTCTTCCAAATCTTACGCGAGTTAGGCGTAGGCAGACACCACTGGTAAACGTCATTTACACGTCCGGCAACGCCGTCAAGGTCATCGTATACCTCAGAGCCTACACGGCCGAAATCTTTTTTCTCTTCAAGAAAAGAGTCGCTGCACGAAGTCATTGCCACAGCTGCAAACACAACTGCACCGACCAATTTTATATTTCTATATTTCATTGTTTCTACTTTTTTAGAATGATACATTAACACCAACAGTCCATTTACGCAGACGCGGATAGCTACCATAAGAACACATAGTATCTATGTAGTTGTCAGGATTAGGATTGTAGAAGCTCAGCAGGTTCTGACCTGTCACGTTCAGGCGCATACCGTCTATTCCAAAAGGCTTCAGCCAACTCTTTGGCAACGAATAAGCAAGGGTAAGACGGTTGAGTGTAACTCTTGTGTCGCTCACTCTCCAGAACGAGCTTTGTACAGAGTTTACATCTGCATACTTAAGGTTAGGCAGATTGCCGTTTCTGTTTGCTTTCATCAGCAGGTTACCGCTTGCGTCATAGATATCCTCATAGACGAACATGTTGTCCGGATTCCAGAACGACGGCATATTGGTATATTCAAATTTATTGCCGGGATTCAGAGCATTGGAATCGACAAATCTGTATCCGCCCCAGCTTGCGCCAAGCTGTGCCGTAATGGCAAGACCTTTCCATTCTGCGCTGAGGTTTGCGGTAAATCCGTAAGGATTGCCACGGTGCGAAAGCTGCACCTTGTCGTCCTCTTCTTTTACTATACCATCAGGACCGTCATACGTGCCGGTCTCTTTATTATAAGCTCCACGGATGTCTTTATAGATAAGCATACCCGGGCGCATATCGTCGAGTGTATTACCCATATACGATGTTATGTTGTACTTCTCGAAGTATTCGTAAATTTCCTGGAAGCTGCGGAACATACCGATGCACTGCATACCCCATGCGCCCCTGTCTGTACGGTCGCCACGGCGAATTTGCCTGTAGGCTTCGTCGTCTTCCCAAGGCATCAGAAGCACCTTGTTGTCTCTGTAACCTGTATTTATACCAACTTTGTATTTGAAGTCCTTGCCAATCTTGTCACGCCATGTAAGGCTGAGCTCATATCCCCAGCTGTCCATTTTACCGTAGTTCGTAGGAGCCGACACTGTACCCACTGTACCGGGGATGGTGGCAGAGCTGATCATAAGCATGTCGCGGTTCCACTCATAATAAGCATCGAAGTTGATTGCAAGACGGCTGTCAAGCAGGTTTATGTCAATACCCAAGTTGCCTTTGTATGCCTTGTCCCAGTGTGCGTCGCGGTTTATAGACGAATTACCCTTGTTAAGGGTTATATGGCTGCCGGCTTCGTTGCTGCTGCCTGTACCAAATATCGCGCCCTTGTCTTTGTCTGTTGAATATGTCTGTATCCACATCCATGGGTCTGTGTTGTCACGACCGGTAAGTCCGAAAGAACCACGAAGCTTCAAGAAATCGATTTTCGGCATTGCCTTCTTGAACCAAGATTCTTCAGAAACGACCCAACCTGCAGACAGTGACGGGAAATATCCCCAATAGTTTTCAGGAGCAAACTTTGTTGAGGCATCCGAACGCATAAGGAACTCCAAGAGATATTTGTTAGCGTAAGAGTAGTTGATACGTCCGATGTATGAAAGCATACCCGACTCAGAACGTCCCCATGTGGTAGACATTGCAGAACCTTCTGCAACAGAACCTGACTGTCCGGTTGTGAAGCTGTACGGATTGGTAACATACCCTAAAAGGTCTTCTGTCTCCGATTCTCTCTTCTCCACTGAGAACAATCCTGCCAGATGATGATCTCCAAAGTCGCGTGCATAACTTACCGTGAAGTTCATCTGGTAGCTGTCGCTTTTTGACATTTCACGCTGCAGGTAACCCGAGCCTGAACCACCGTTAAGCACAACCGCGCCACCGTTTGCAAGTACAAAGTTCGCATCGTCCATCAGTGCGTCATAGTTGTCGCCTACCGGAGTGTAAAGGTGGTTGCCGCTTCCCGAACGCTCCACCATCTGATAAATTTTGTAAGACGATCCGTACTGGTTTGTCTTGTCATTGCTTATGTTCTTAGAGTAAGAGAAACGCATCTTCAGACCTTTCAACGGCTTGTACCAGCTGAAGTCGTATTCAAGAGCTGCATTGATAGTCATATTGTTTGTTGTGTTCTTGCTGTAGTCGCCCGAGTTCTGCAAAACATCGAAAGCATAGTTCTGCTCACCGTTTTTCTGTGTATTGCTCGGTCCGTAAGCAGCAATGGGCAGACCGTTTACATACTCAGGCATATAATACGGGCGTGTAAGCAGCAATCTGTAGTCGTTCTGCTCGTTTGTACCGCCAACCTTTACAAGCGGTTTGTTTTTCTTGCCATAGTCGCCGCTCACCTGCATCGAAGCCTTCAGCCCCTTGGTTATGTTGAGGTCAACTCCGGCACGGTAGTTCCAGCGGTCATAGTCCATTATACCAAGGTTTCCCTCTTGTGTGAAGTAACCGATGTTGGCATAATAATTTGCCTTTTCAGAAGCACCGCCCACATTGATGCTGTGTCTCTGCGTAATACCTGTTTCCCAGTATTTGTCCAGCAAATCGTAGTTAAGGCTCTTCATCGCCTCAAGCTCGTCAGCTTGGAAGAGGTCGGTCTTGAGGTTAAGGTTTGTCTGCAACGGGTCGCCTGCCATTGTGGCATTATACAACCGTCCGTAGTTGTAAGCACTGAGCATCTTCGGATGCGACATGGCATCTGTTATACCGAACTGTCCGGAGTAAGAAATCTTCGGTGCACCGAGTTTTCCCTTCTTTGTTGTCACAAGGATAACACCGTTTGCAGCGCGTGCTCCGTAAACGGCAGCGGCAGCGTCTTTCAATACAGAGATGTTTTCAATTGTCGTAGGGTCAAGGTTGTTGAATGCCGTGTTGTCAGATATAAAACCATCGATTACAAAAAGAGGTTCCTCGCTCTTGCTCCCAGCAGCAGCCAATGACGCATTGTCACGGATGCTAAGGCGTGATGGTTCTCCCGGGCGGTTTATAGAAGGATTATTTACGCTCAATCCGTTAACAAGACCGTTCAGTGAACTTGCCACATCGCCAGAAGCCAAGTCTTGTATCTCGTCTACATTCACCGTCGATATGGCACCGGTGAGGTGTGCTTTTTTCTGCACGCCGTAACCTACAACGACAACCTCTTCAAGGTTCTGTGCGTCTTCCTTTAGCTGCACACGACCGCCTGGAGCTACCGTCTGTGAAATATAACCTATATAAGATATTGTTATCTTTTTGCCTTTGGGCACCTGTATAGTATAGTTACCGTCAAGGTCGGTGATGACACCCGAGCCCGGCTGTCCGGCAACAACCACTGATGCGCCGATGACAGGCTCGCCTTTCTCGTCAACGACAGTTCCTTTCACTGTCTGGTTCTGTGCCATGGCAGGAGCGGCGAACAACGCCATAAAGCCGAGGCATAAACTTATTATGACTTTTCTTTTCATACTGTTATTCTTTAATATTAAATTCTTATTCTACTGTCGGCAGCCAGCGCGGGTCTCCCGTTCTCTTGCTTATCTGTCCGGCGCCATTAACGGTGAAGTTACCGTTCGCAGCATCTGCAAATGCGGGGTCGTCTGTTATTGCGGTTGCGCTGTTGTCACATCCGTCACCCGTATTGTTCAGGCTTGCATCGGCACCGTTCCACCAGTATGTTATTGATATATTCAGCTTTCGGGTTTTCCGACTTCTGCTCAACCATACCGGGGATAAACTGGTTTGTTCCAGTGTCTACGATGATTGAGTTTTTCACAACATACTCGTTATGCTTCTGTCCTTTGGCTTTTTGGTTGCTGAACTTCTTGTTTTTTGATACATTATATAATGTACTGTTCATTATAACCATTGCCTGCTTCTCAGTGTCGTCACCTATAATGTCTTTCGGACGACCGCCATATTGTGAGAAGAAATATCCGCCATTGGTACCGCAGTCCCAAATTGTGGAATTGGATATTGTATAATTTGAGGCATATCCACCCGAATTGAAGTTGATTATCGCATTAGAGTCATCAACCTTATTAAGCTTCACAACACAATCGTCAACAATAAAGTTGCGGACAATGTAATAAATCTTATTGCTTGATATAAGGCTTGTGCCAAGGTTCTCGATGTTGCATGAGCGTATGGCAATGGGGTCTTCTATGAAGTATGCACCCTTTGTGCCTACAAGGTCTTTAATTTCCGGATCAAGTTCTGTAGAGAGCTGTATCAGGGCTTTTGTTCCGCCTGTGCAGTCAATGTCAAGATATTTAAGGTTGAAGCCTCTTGCCGTAATAAAGCTTGATTCGCCGTTGATGGTTATCTTTGCATGGTTAAGCTTGTTTGTGGCACGTAGCGTAACAAGATGGTTGAAGAAGTTAACCGACTTGTTAAGCGTGTATTCTCCGCCCGGTTCGAGGTCGAAGCAAAGCATTTCTCCCACTTTGTCCTCGGGTATAGGGTTCTGCTCAAACCATTCGCCTATGTCGCTTCCGTTAGGAATAGTCATATATGTTGCCGTGAAAGAGTTGAACGATACCTCTGTTGCTGTCTCAGCATCCTTGTTGTTATAGTCTGCATTGCCAATAGTCTGTATGCTGAATTTGTAGTTGTTGTCTTCTGAACGCGGCAACACCACCGAGCATCCGTCAACCAGCTTGCCGTCATAATCGCCTATGACAACGGGGGCGTCCGGATTTGTAACATTATATGCAGAACACTTGTAGCCGATGGCTCCGGGAACCACAGACCATGTAATTTTGGTTTGTGTCCCATCTGGACTTGCCGCAATCATAATGTCATCTGAACTTGGTGACAGAAGGGTTTCATTCCTTACATCGGAACCAAAAGCTTCTCCGTCAAGAGGATCGTTTGTACACGATGCAAACAGCATCGCTCCAAACGCCATCGCCAGCCAAGGGCATATCTTGCCCGACGACAGAGCATCCTTAATCTTGCAAATTAATTACATTATTTACTTGAATTAGCGCGAGTTCGACGGATAAGACAAACCACCCTGGAGGGTGTATCAAAATTCTGATGCACCCTCTATTTGTAACTTTATGTTCGGGTGGATTTGTAATCCACCCGCTCAGAAAAAAACAGAACCCTGAAAACGACATTGGCTTTCAGGGTTCTTAAGAAGTTAAAATTACTTACTTTACAACAATCTTTTTACCATTACATATATAAATACCCTGTTTCAGTCCGTCAAGATTTTTAGCGTTGCGGCGAACCAGCACACCGCTGATGCTATATACATTGCTGGTGTTGCTACTGCCGGTTGTAACCGAGCCGATACCGGTAACAGGTCCGGTTACATCATTGACCTTATATTTTATTCCGTCCTTCTCAGCAGAAATCTCAAGATATGTGCTCTTGTTCACACCGGTGACATCCACCGTCTGCGGGCTGCCGGTACCGGTGCTGAACACGAAGTTAACATAGTCGAACTCCGAATTTATGGTGTACGTCTTGGTGTACCAGCTTTTGCCGTTCACCGTCTGTGTTGCAGTAACCTTATCGCCAGGCCATACACCAGCCACCGTTGTATGGCTGCCGTCGCCGCCCCATGTCCAGAAGTTAACCGTGTTCCATTTTACGGCATCGGTGTTTACAAACACGTTGATGTCGTACGGCTCGAACTTGGAGAATGTGTATTTGCGGCTTATCACCGACTTCACAACTCCATTTACAAGCAGACCAACGTTCAGCGTACAGTCGTCAGAGACAGCGACCTTGCCGCTACCTGTAAACCTGGCACTTGACGCCGTGGGCACTGTGCCGTCTGTTGTATATACAACCTGCGCCCCGTCTGTTGCCGAGACAGCAGTAAGCGTAACTTCAAACGCTTTGTCATACTCGCCCGAGGGGCGGTCAGCAAAAACTGTTTCACATCTGCGGTCGAGATAATAGCTGTAATGGTGACCTGTCAATACACGTGTATAGCTCTGTTCGGTCGGCTGATAAACGCTCTTGTCGCCAACCACCACAATAAGCTGCCCCACTGTTCCGGTTGTGCAATAAGCCGCGCCTTTAGCCTGCGACACAAGACTGAAATATCCGGATGTGTTTGTTATGCCTGCCGCCTTGCGGGCATCAATCATTGCCTTTATCTCGTTGGGATAAGCAAGATAATGTTTATAGAACACACAGGGTGTGCCTGGCATAGCCAGCATGTAGGCATTTGCGGCAAGGGTGTCCCTGACAATGGGGTCTTGCGCGGCGTTCTCACGTTTCTCCGTATCGTGGTTCTCTATAAAGGTAACACTGTAACGCCTGTATGCCGCGTCGCTCATAACGCTTGCATTTTTAAGCTTTGTCCAGTCGCCGTTATTGGCGGCATCGCGGACGGTATAGCGGAACGGGAAATCGAAGGCACCGCTCTGCACCGCCCCGTCTGCCTGTGTGGCGTCAAGCCAGTTTTTTACAACCGAGGCATTGCCGTCCCAATATTCACCTACGGAGAACTGCGGATTTGCCTCTTTGTTGTACATGCCTATAAAACGTCCGGCAAAACCTTTTACCATGTCATAACGGAAGCCGGCATAACCCATATCTGAAAGAAGCATCGCAAGATAAGCGTTCACGTTGTTCTGCACATTGGTGCTGTTATGGTCGAGGTCGCGCATTCCGTCCCAGCCTTCGCCTGAGTCGTTATTGCCGCTAAGCTGGAAGCCGTTTGCCTGTGCCCATGCAAGTGTCTTGCCGCCATCATCGTTCTTGCATATATCGGTAGACTGCAGCTGATATGTAACTCCTTTATATGTCTCGGCAGGGAAATCGACCCATGTGCTTACATTCCCGCGATGGTTTATAACCACATCGGCAATTGTGCCTATGCCGTTTGCCTTGAATGTGGCAATCATGCTGCGCAGCTCCTCTTCCGTACCGAAACTCGAATTATAGTCTGAAAACCAATACAGGGGGTCATATCCCATTGAGGTGGCACCGGCAGCACGTGCGCTCTGCGGTATCCATACCAAATCGAAATATCCCGAAAACTGCGGCGCCATACGCTCAAGGCGTGTCCAACGGCTCGCATCGAACGAGTCCCAATAAAATCCCTGCAGCATGACACCATTATATCCGGCGGGCCATCCGTCGGCTGCATTAATTGTCATAGGAAATGACAGCAGCGCAATCAAAAATGTGTAAAGTTTTTTCATCTGATATTCTTTTATTAGGTTCCGGCTGCAAATATACAACGAATAGGCTTTCTATGTTAATTTAATGTCCTTTTTCGGCATCTTTCCGCATGCAAACGTTTGCACAAAAAGAAGAGTCTAAAATTAGGGAGTTAAAGAAGTTAGGGAAAAGAAGTTAAAGGACAAATGATTTAGGGAGGAAGGAGTAAAGGAGTAGATTGGCATTATGGTCTTTAATGACCGTAAAGACTTTAATCAAGCTCAAATCAAATTGTAAGATATCACTAACCATGGAAAGAGGCTGTTGTTTTTTAACATTTCCTTGCCCTACTTTCCAAACAGGCATCCACTTTTCATGAAAATACGCGAAACTTAGAAAACGTAAAATTCATCATATCTTATAATATTGCAGCAATGCGACGAGTCCGCCATAATATCCTGTATTCCAAATCATTACAAACAAACAATGGTTCAGAAACACATAAAAAAGCTTGTAAGGAGATATTAAACACATTGCAGTTAATATCTCCTTACACTGCAAGGAAGCATTAATTGTGCGGCAATTAATGCCATATTGCCACGCAATTAATATCACTTTGCGATACAGTTAATACTTCTTTGCAGAGTAATTAATGCTCCGTTGCAAGGCAATACAGTATTTATTGCCTGTGGAACAGGCTTAAACAGGGGTTATAAGACTGAAATAACAAGGCAAAAAGCGCGAAAGAGATGTTAAAATATGTATACCATCATTGTCTTTTTGCACAAAGACATCCCTTTTGTGCAAAAATAATAAAATAATTACCTGCCTTTTACTGAAAATCCATGCACATTTTGTTTTTTTTGTGCAAAGCCTTATCTGTTTCAGATATTTTTCCTGACAGAAAAACATCAAGGAATTTAACAGATGAAAGACTTTTTAACCTTGCAGGAATTCAACAAACGAAACCGGCAAAATCGCATAAACTTTTTAATATTAACGTGAGTTCGATTATATAACGGTAAATATAAATTTAACGTGAGTTCGGCGAAATACATCAACGCTGTAAGTCATTAATAAACACGTTCTTACGTTCGGGTGGATTTGCAATCCGCCCGCATGTGCAGAATGAAAGCTATAAAACATGGCGCAGCGAAGGCATTTGAAATGCCTATGGATTGCCAATGGAGCCTAAAAAGCGGGCGGATTGCAAATCCACCCGAACGTTGTAGTGTATTGTCTTGAATGTATCATATTGATTGTCAATAACTTTTTTGATTGTACAAATTCGTCGAACTCACGTTAAAAGATGACGGTTATAGATTGTAAGCAAAAGAGGGTGACAATTTCCCTGCATGTTTGGAAAATAGAATTTTGTCCCTCAAATTCTATTGGCGTAAAGTTCAAAGGATATCCTCTTTTGTCATCCACAGCCCCGCAAATGTTATCATGCCGTTGAGCATGAGAAGCTCGTATCCGAACTTATATCCGGTGAGGTGCAATGTAAGGTAGTCTATGGCAAAGCTTATTATGGGCGAGGCTACTGCTACGTATGGCACAAGGCGGTCGGTGACGCCACGGCGCGTGAGCAGTCCGAAGGCAAAAAGTCCCAGCAGGGGACCGTAGGTGTATGAGCAGAGAATGTATACGGCATCGATGACGCTCGTGGAGTTGACGGCGCGGAAAAGAAGGATGAAGATGATGAATGCCGCGGCAATCGCAAGGTGCACCCTGCGGCGCAGCCGCTCGTCGTGCTGCCGCCCGATGATGTCTACGCAGCAGCTTGTGGTAAGTGCCGTAAGTGCCGAGTCGGCACTGGAGAATGATGCAGCGACGACACCCAGCGTGAAGAGCACCTGCACCGCAGTTCCCAGACTGCCCGTGGCGGCAAACATGGGTAGCAGCTCGTCGCCCGCAGGCGGTATTGCCGCGCCCGTGTGTGCGGCGAGATGCAGCAGCAGTATGCCGAGACTGAGGAAAAGCAGGTTTACGGGAACGAATGCCATGCCGCCGAAGCACAGGTCTTTCTGTGCCTCGCGTAGCGTCTTGCATGTGAGGTTCTTCTGCATCATGTTCTGATCGAGTCCGGTCATGACGATGACAATGAATATGCCGCTTATAAACTGCTTGAAGAAGTTTTGCGTGGATATCCAGTCATCAAGGACAAAGATGCGGCTGTGGGTGTCGGCTGCCACCGTTGCCACCGCCTCCGTCATGGTCATGTCCATAGCCTCTGCCACCTTGACGATGATGAGAACCACGGCGGCGAGCATGCACAGTGTCTGGAGCGTGTCCGTCCATACGAGTGTCCTTACCCCGCCCCGCCGCGTGTATGCCCATATACATGCCACCATGATACATACGGTAACGGCGAAGGGCACTCCCATGCCCTCGAGTACAAAGCGGTGGAGCAGCATGCACGCCACATAGAAGCGGACGGCGGCGCCGGTGATGCCCGACAGTACGAAGAATGCCGCCCCCGTCTTGTACGAGTGCCTGCCCAGCCTGTGAAGCAGGTATGTGTATATGGTGGTGAGGCGCATCCTGTAATATATTGGAAGAAGGATGAACGCCACGGCGATGTATCCGAAGATGAACCCTATACATGTCTGCATGTACGTCATGTCGGTGCGCATCACCATGCCGGGGACAGATACGAACGTCACACCGGATATCGACGCGCCTATCATGCCGAAGGCAACGACATACCACGGCGAGCGTCTGTTTGCCATATAGAAAGTGTCGTTGTCGGCATGTCCTGCCGTAATGCGGCTTAACGCGAGGAGAAGGATGAAGTAAAGGGAAAATGTAAGGATGTATATCATACGTTTTGGTCTTATTGTCAGTTAAAAACCGCAGGAACGTAAAAGCATGTCTTGCGTCCCTGCGGTTTTAACCGTTATGTTTCTTTATGTTTTACTGAAGCACGTTTGCAATCGTCGCAATCATGGTTGCAATGGATGCCACCGACGTGCCTATCGTCATTGTCTCGGCTATGCTCATCTTGTTTGTTGCCTTTGCCGGCACCACAATCTCGCATCCCGGCGTGGGCTTTGCGTTGCGCCCTACTTTTGCCACGGTGCCGTTCATGTGTATGATGTAGGTCTGGCTCTTCTTCGCCTTGTTGCTGAAGCCGCCTGCCTGGTCGATGTAGTAGCTGACCTTCTTGTTCTTCATGAAGCCCACGGTGTTGGGATACATCACCTCTCCGTTTATCTTTACGGTTCCGTTATACTGGGGCACGATAATCTTGTCGCCCTCGCGCAGCACGATGTCCTCGTCGCCTCCCGGATTTTTCATTGCCTTGTCCAGCTCTATTCCGACGTAGTATGTGTCGCCTATCTGGAACTTCTTTATCTTCTCGCTGTTCTCGAAGTCGCTCTTGAGGTTGGCGTTCTTCATCGCCTCTTCTTTCTCGAGTGCCTCATACTGTTCGCGTGCAATCTTCATCACTGCCTCCATGCGTATGCGTTCCTCGGGAGTGATACGGCGCTCCAGGCGTGCGCCCTTTATGTATGCACGGTCGTTTACGCCGCCCGCCGACTTTATGATGTCGCTGAGGCGTTCGGCTTTCTTAGACAGTGTGTATGTTCCGCTGAACATCACCTCGCCCGTGACCTCTACGTTCTGCTGCCTGTTGTATCCGGGACTGCGGCGCACGTATACCTCATCGAACGGCATGAGCCTGAAGCCCTGTTCGCCGTCTATCACAAATCCGTCTTTAAGGGCAAAGCTGTATGTGCGGGCTATCAGCGAGTCGGTGGTCATAGCCTTGGGATTGATGATGCGTCTTGCCACGTCTACTTTCACCGTCGATGCCGTCTGCTTGAGTCCTCCTGCCTGAAGCACGAAGTCTTCGAGCGTCTCGTTGTCGGCATATTTGTATATTCCCGGATAGTTTACCTCACCGTGTATAGTTATCGTCTGTTCCTCCATCATCTCCTGTTTCGTGGGTATGAAGAGCACGTCGTTGTTCTGTATCGGCATGTCTGCCACTGTTCCGTTCATTATGCCTTCGATGTCTACCGGTATAACTTCGAGCGTGCGGTCTTTCTTCATCCTGTGCATCACGGCACGTGCGGTGAACGCCTCTTCGCGCAGTCCTTCCGCGTTCTCGATAAGCGTGCGCACGCTGTTTATGTCGTCGCCTACCTGATACATGCCGGGACGGAACACGGCACCCTTTATCTCTGCCATGTTAGAGAAGCGCGGCAGTACGGAGTCAACGCTAAGAGAGTCTTCATCGGCAAGGTGGAATGAGCTCATGTCAAACTCGTTGATGTTGTATACCGAATATTCCTTACCCGTCTTGCGTACGAGGCGCACCGACTTGCTGTAGGCGTCGCCCGTAAATCCTCCTGCATATTTAAGTATTGTCGCCACGCTCTCGTTCTTGCGCATCTCGTAGAACATGGGGCGCTTCACCTTGCCCGTGATGTTTACAAGGCAGTCGTACGGACCGACAACTATCACGTCGTTGTCGGCAAGGCGCACGTTGCCTGTCAGTTTCCCGTTAAGGATGTAGTCGTATATGTCGACCACCGTCACGAGGCGGTTGTTTCTGTATACCTTTATGTTACGCAGCGTACCCAGCTCGTTTGTGCCTCCAGCCATGTAAAGTGCATGGAAAACGGTGGCGAATGCCGACAGCGTGTATGTGCCCGGCGTCTTTACCTCGCCCATTACGTTCACCATTATGGTGCGTGTCTGCCCTACGGACAGCTTTATCTTCGAACTGCTGTACCGTGCACCCAGCTGCGAGCGCAGCTGTGCGTTTGCCTGTGCCACGGTCATGCCGCTGACATATACCGGTCCGAAGCCCTCTATGGTTACCGTTCCCTCGGGCGATACCGTCCCTTCCACGGTCTTCTGCGATGCACCGTATATGTCGATGAACACCGCATCGCCCGGTCCGAGACGGTAGTTCTGCGGCGTTGCGATGTTCATTGCCGGTTCAAATGTAAGGCTCTTGTTGTTGAATATGTCGCGTCCGAACACTTTTTTCCTGTTCTTGTCCTCCATAAGTTGCCTTAGCAGTGTGGCTGTGTCGGCAGGCAGTATGTCCGTCATCTCGTCCGACATCATCATAAACTCGTCGTCGTCCTTGTCGTATGTGTGTGCCGTGCCGTTCATCTTCCCGTCTTTTATACGGTATAGCGGCTTGTCGGCATTGTTGCCTCCGTTGTTGCTGCGCAACCTCTTTTCGTCGGCATTGCCTGAACCCTTGCCGGCAACGCCGAGCCCGGTGCCTTTAGTCATTCTCTCGTACTTGTTCCTTACACGCCGTATCTGACTTATGTCTACGCCGCGCTGCATAAGCTTTGTCACTATCTGAGCCTGTGACGTGCCTGCCTCATGTTCTTTCATTACAAACTGTATGACCTGCTCGTCTGTCATTGATGATGACTGTGCCATGGCACCGATGGAAAAGAATGTGATTAATAATAGCGTTAATAAGGCAAATCTTCTCATATTTTTTTATTATAGATATTTTTATTATTTGATTTGTGGTGTATTAAAATTCATACATACTTTTATATGCCACCATAATATGATAACACAAAATAATGTATTTTGTTGCAAAAGTAATGCTTTTTTTCATAAATGAAGAATGGCTGTGCGAAGAATGGATATGCCTGTTATATTTTGCTGCAAAGTATTAATAATTGTTATTGTCAAGGGCGTGTCTTTGCCGTTTCCTGTAAAAACATTTACCTTTGTATAAGATATGTACGGGTGTATACCTTATTTATATTATTGGTTTATATAAATGACATACACCGCGTCCTGCCTGATGAAACGGGGTTGACCGGATTTGACAGCAGGCTGGAATGGTACGTAAGCATGCGGAGCCTTGTCTGCCGGCTCCTTAATATCAGCAGTCAAAAATTTATCTGGCGAAAACAAGTACGCTCTCGCTGCCTAATCGAAGTACAGTAGATTACTGGCTTTATCCGGTCACAAGGTGACTGGACGAGACATCGCTCAAAAGCTGTTGTTCCGAAGCTCTTTGGTAAAGCGGTGCGGTAAAATCGGAAATAGTCCGTCTGTGCCCTGCCGGGCGGATGAAGTTTAAGGGGATAAGGTTGCAGTTGGTGGTCCGGGTCTTGCCGCAACTCGAAAAACGAAGTCCGGAATAAGCATGTAGAAAGCGTATGGTTTCCCTGTTTGGACGAGGGTTCGACTCCCTCCAACTCCACTTTACGGGTCATACAGATTCCGGCAAATAAAAGTCTAAAGAAGACAAATAGGGTGTGTCAAGACTCTACTCTTCCAACCTGTAGGGACATATTCTTGTATTTGTCCGCCAAATAGACATTGAATATCAAGATGTTACGAACGGACAAATACAAGAATATGTCCCTACTTGGCGCTGTATGAGAAATTTGACACACCCTCTTGTAATATTCATCGAGATTACCTTATCATATTGTGTTGTCTGCGTAAGGAGTATCAGAATTCGTCGGCAAGAACAAAGTCAAGCTGCTTTTTCTCCATATTCGCCTTAGCCACCTTTATGCGTACGGCATCTCCCAGCTGGTAGCGGTGTCTGCGGCGGCGCCCGACAAGGCAGTAGTTGCGCTCGTCAAAGTCGTAGTAGTCATCGTTGAGGTCGTGTATGGACACCATTCCCTCACAATGGTTCTCGTCAATCTCGCAGTATATGCCGTATGGTGTTATGCCGCTGATGTGTGCATCATACTCGTTCCCTATCTTGTCTGCCATGAACTCCACCATTTTATACTTTATGGAGTCGCGCTCGGCGTTCTGCGCTATCTGCTCCATGTCGCTCGAATGTTTGCAAAGCTCCTCGTAGCGTTCCTTGTTTGCACTGCGCCCTCCTGCCTGATAGCGTGTCAGCAGACGGTGGACGAGAGTGTCGGGATAGCGGCGTATGGGACTGGTGAAGTGAGTGTAGTAGTCGAATGCCAGTCCGTAGTGCCCTATGTTGTGTACGCTGTATTTCGCCTTCATCATGGCACGCAGGGCAACGCTTTCTATCAGTTTCTGCTCGTTGCTTCCGCTGCAGTCGTCCATAAGGCGGTT
>ERZ840371.1030-NODE-1030-length-31171-cov-3.605733_pt1 | contig 31171 bp, 16 predicted proteins | sample MGYA00519937_ERZ840371 | MGnify/ENA primary metagenome ERZ840371 (study PRJEB31850, sample SAMEA3708873) | human gut metagenome | biome: human gut; feature: human-associated habitat; material: faeces | place: China | collected 2014 ... | reverse complement strand
TCTTTTTTGCCCTCTTGTGTCTTTTTCTCTTCTTTTTTGTCTTCTTGTCCTCTTGTGTCTTTGCCAGTTCTTGTCTTTGTCTTTTAAGGGCTTGATGTATGCAGAACAGGAAAAATCTCATGTTTAATTTTGTTCCAGAGGACGTGCCTGAGCATGCTGGCAAGGAGCATGGCATAGGCATGAAGATGGCTTGACTTATGTTAAGATGTTGCTGCTCAGAGTGTTAACCGGACTTAATATAGTGGCGAATATCGGGATTTTACTTGTGTATTATAAATATTATTTGTAATTTTGCGCCGGTAAAAAGGACAGGATAGGCTTTATTGTTGTTTTAAGCCGTATTTTGTTTAGTTTCTAACTGGTATCCAGGCACAATTCAATAATTCTCGTACGAATTGTTGCCGTGAGTATAAGCATGTGTTTTTACAATACTCAGATACCAAAAACAGTTCATTATGAAGAGAATATTTGAGAGAGAGTTAGTATTGTTATTTATGTTGTTATTTGTTCCTTTTGCTGCATCTGCGACAGGGAATGCGAGGACAAATAAATTTGATTGGAGTCCGGTGATGGACGCTATTATTCAAGTGGAGAGTTCAGGTAATCCACGTGCAGTGAGCGGCAATTCTTGCGGAGCTATGCAGATTACTCCGATTTGTGTGAAAGAATGCAATATTATATTGAAGCGGAGAGGAAGCAAGAAGAGATATACATTGGCAGACCGCTTTAGTGTTTCAAAGTCTAAAGAGATGTTTCTCCTTATACAGTCGTACCACAATCCCCGTAATAATGTCGAGCAGGCGATACGTGCTTGGAACGGAGGAATGAACTATAGCGTGAAAGGTACACAGCGTTATTATAATAAGGTGAAGAAGCTGATGAAGTAATGAACATCCTGTAAAGCAGGCAGGTGTGCCGGAATAAGGAAGACTCCGGTAAAGTTATTACTTATAATGGTAAATATACAGAGCCATATCGTTACTCAAAATAGAGTTCGATATGGCTCTTTTTTTGTTTAAATAAATCGTAATGTGCAATGTTTAATGATTTATTTAGTGGATACGTAAATATTTTATTTAGATATCCGTAAAGTAATAATTATTATAAATAAACATTCTGTCAATCTTTTTAATTATCTTTGCAAACATGAATATCATGAAACCTTAACCAGGTTTATAGAAAGTGTAACGTAGCAAAGGAGGTGAAGAAACAGACATAAGCAAGAAACGTAAAAGGTGTAGAGGACTACATCACGAGTTTGTATAATATTGAGCAACGATATTTTGTTGCAGTTATCAAAATCGGAAGAAAGCGTTTCCACAATGATTTGAATGAACAAATAAAAATGATATTGAGCTTTTAAGCTCTTGTTCTCTAACATCGAATACCGCCAATATTCATTCCCGGGGACAAGCAGTCTGAAAGTTCGCGCTGATAAGGCGTGAACTATTTTGTGCTTGTTGGGAATAAGGTCACTTGGCGGTAACCGGATGTTAGACAAGTCACAAAATGGTTTCCGCCTTTTTCCATAATAAAAAATCAATGAGAAAGATATTTTCAATAATGGCTATGTGCCTTTTTGCTGTCGCATTATATGCGCAGGATAGAGTCGTTACAAGATTCCTCGGTATTCCCGTGGACGGGACAAAGGCTGAGATGATGCAGAAGCTAAAGGCTAAAGGGTTTACGAGTAATTCTTATAATTCAGATCTGTTAGATGGTGAGTTTAATGGAAGGAGTGTTCATATAGGAGTTATAACAAACAATAATAAGGTATATAGAGTCGGTGTCGTAGATGAAAACTTTGTTGGAGAAGCTGATATAAAAATAAGATTTAATGATTTGTGTGGTCAGTTTGAACGTAATGTAAAGTATAGAGCATTATCTCCAGAACAGTCATTGTCCGATGACGAAGATATAAGTTACGGTATGACTGTCAAGAATAAAAAGTATGATGCTGTTTTTCTTCAGAAAGAAAGTGCGGATGCCGAAGATTCGTTAAGCGATTATATGCGTTCTGTTTGGTTCACGATAAGTGAGGAGTATGGTAAATATCGTATTATAATTTTTTATGATAATGAGTATAACCGTGCTAATGGTGATGATTTATAATTAGATTAGGGAGTGTAAACTAAACCGTATAAGTCATTTAAATTATAGCATGGCACAGTTCTGTTTGCATGGCAATTTAGTTTACACTCCCGATATTATTACGGCATAGGGCTGAGTCCTTCCCACTCAACATTCCATTTCCCGTTGTCGGGAAAGCCGGGGTTCTTTCTTTTGCAGCCGTCCCAGCCGGCACACATCATAGCCACTGCCGTGAGCAGTCCGCCGTTTCCGGGGAGATATACGCGTAGCCTTTTGTCCTGACAGTTGTGCCCGTTTCCGAGATATGTGTTCGTGCGCTTGTCCATTAGCAGGGCATCGACTGCCTTGTCCGGTTCGCCGAGCCGTGCGGCGTTCATTGCTGTCATAGGATAATCCCAGCCCCAGGTCTTGTCCCAGTTCCAGTTATCCAAGACCCAGTGCAGGGTGTTGCGCATACATTCTTCGTCAACAAGGCGGTTCATGGGAAGTATGCCTACGGCACCCAGCACAGCCATGTGGTCCGACGTGAAACGTATGTCGCGGTATGTGTCTGTTGCGCTTTCGGCGGCAAGATACAACCTGTCGTCATTGTAGGCGAGAGGCGACAGCCGTGTGATAAGACTGTCCCAGCCGGCATTCCGCCCCATGCCGCGCCGTTCCCTCCATGCCTGTGCCACCCGCATGGCGTAGTGCCAGTATGAAAGTTCGAACGGCGGATTGACCGTTTCATTCGCCTTGAGAGTCTCCTGTGCAGGTATTACACCTCTTAATATATAGCGGCTGTTTGTCGTGTCGGGCGTGGCGAACGAGTACATGAACTCCGCCGTCCGGTCTATCATATCCCCGTATTTGGCAAGCACCTGTCCCTTGTCCGTGGCACTGCGGTATATCAGTTCCGCAAGATATATGATGTGGGGCTGCTGCCATATAAGGAAGCTGCCCACTTTCGACGGTGCCTCCGTGCCCTCCGGGTCGGTCATCTTCATCCAGCGCACGCCGTCGAAGCCCTGCCTGCGGGCTATCTCACTCGCCTTAGGCATCACCGTGCGGTACCAGCCCAGCGTGCGGTCGAGCATTTCCGTGTTGTTCCACAATGCAAAATGCGCCTGATGCCACCATATCATTTCAAGGTGGAACTTGCCGAACCACGAGTTGTACGTCAGTCCCGTCTCCTGCGGCGGCGTGCTTCCGGCACATTGTATGGCGAGGAGATACCGGCTCAGCACCACGCGCCGTTCCAGTTCCCTTGCCCTCGGGTCGGTGCACCGTGAGAAGTCCACGGCACCGCCTTCACTCCAAAACCTCTTCCAACGGGCAGCAGAGAGCCTGCGCACATCATCGAAGCACGTGCCGCGCCCAACCGTATTGTCACGGCTGAATGCGCATGTGAATGAAAACCTGTCACACTTCGGCGTCAGCACAAAATAGTTTTTCCCTTTCCTTGTCAGTTCTGCATCACCTTTCCACGCGACTGTCACATAATACACCGTCCCGTCCATTGTCCTCTTCAGCACTGCACTTCCGTCTCCGCGCACCACAATCTCCGTGCTGTGCCTGCCGTCCGCGTTCCAGTCGCACGCGTCGTCGCTGTGCCGCCCCGTGGGGTAGGGGAAGCGTAGGCATATTCCGGCACGCGCCTTTGAACAAATCTCTGCGCCGACCATGTCCGCGTCCGGGTGACATGCCGTCGTTACGCCGAACGCGGTGCCGCGGTATTTGAAGCTGCTTCTTATAACACCGCTCCACAGGTCGAGCCTCTGGCTTACGTCTGAGATATGGCGCAGTGCCGTGCTGCGGTCGAAGTCGAAGCCTATTATTCCGAGATGCAGTCTGTGGGGATTGGCGCGGAACCATTCCGCCGCATCCCTCGCACGCCCTTTCTCCTTGGGCTGTCCAGCATAAAGCTCTTTGTGCCCGTGTCCCAAGTCATATTCCTGCAGTGTTTCCTCCGGCGCATATCCCTGCGTGTTCTCAAAGCTGTGCCAGCCCCATTGGCTCTGCGTACCCAGCGGCACGCCGTTACGGTAGAAGTCAGGGAAAGTCTGCAACCCCGTGATGTCCGCCGTAAAGGCAAACTCACCGTTACCCACCGACAGCGAGCCGAGCGAGTCGGCAGCCACGATGTGCGGGCTGTTTCTGCTGACGAGCGCATGCCTGTCAATCCCGTTATGTCCCGCATATACGGCGGCAGAATGAAGTGCGGCAGCCACTGCCATAATCATAATCCTTCTCATCGTCCCTGTCCTTTCCCCGGTGCAATCTTGTCATACTGCTCCTCAGCCTTTATTTCCGTATACCGCGGTGCGTCAATCATTTCCACCAGTGCCCTCAGCACAGGACCCTCGCCCATGGGATCGTTCGTAAGCTGCGGGCGGTTGTAGTAATACACCACCGACGGCATTATGCCCGTCCCCGTGCAAATTCCCGTCACGTCACCCTCGCTGCTTATCTTCGTCATCAGTCCCTTCAGTCCCTGTTCCGCCACGTATATGAAGTCCGGATGCAGCCACCCGCGCTTCACGCCGCGCGCCATGCCGAATACGAACATCGCCGTTCCCGTCGTCTCCTCGAACGAGTCGTCGCGGTCGAGCAGCTGATGCCACAGTCCGCTCTTTCCCTGATACCGCGCCACGCCGCTTGCCTGCCGCCTGAAAATCTCCAGCACCCGTCCGCGCAGCGGATGTCCTTCGGGCATGCGTTCGAGGAGGTCAGCCTGCGCCATGAACATCCACCCGTTGGCACGGCTCCAGTGTGCCACGCCGTGCTCGCCGTTGTCCGTGTGCAGGCAGTGGTAGTATATCTTCTTTTCGGGGCACCACAGCAGGCTGTCATAACTTATTATCTGCCGTGCCGCATCGTCAAACCATGTGTTGTCGCCCGTCATCCCGCCCATTCTCGCGAGGAACGACACCGCCATGAAGGCATCGTCTGCCCACACCGTGTTCACGTGCGGCCATATCCGCGCTATCGTGCCGTCGGCAAGCCGCGGTTCAGCCGTGCGCAGATGTTCCGCCGTGGCACCGATATATTCGGCGAACGCCTTGTCGGGATGTCTCTTTTGCAGTTCGATGAGACTTGCGCCCATCGGACCGTTGTCGTCCAGCCGCTTGCCGCGGAATATCATGTGCCAGCTCAGTTTCCTCACGGCATACCAGCCGCCCTCCTTCAGCGCCTTGTCATACTGTCGGCGGAAGAAGTCGAGGTTGCCCTCGTTGAACACGAAGTTCATGTTCCGCAGCACATACCTCTCATAATCCTTCCGTCCCGTCTTGTCCGCCAGTTCCAGCATGGCGATGTTCGTCACGCCGTTGGTGTAGTGCCAGTTGTTGTACTTGCTGCTAACCCTCACGTACATGGACAGCGGCATGTCCCTGACGCTCTTTATTACCTCTCCCGTCTTCACGTTTCTGAAGTCGTAAGACGTTGATGCCACTATGCGGTCGGCTATCTTCACCGCCGCCTCCCTTGCCCTGTTGTCCGTCTGCGCATGCAGCGCCGCCGTGACAAGGACCGCAGCCGCTAATAAAGTTCTTCTCATGATATGCTTCTTTTTAATATTTAAGGTCTTTGAAGTTTTTGAAGTCTTTAAGGTCTTTAAGGTCATTAAAGCCCCGGCATTACTACTTCCTCCTCATCTCCTTACTCCTTTTCCTCCTTAAAACTCCCCCACATTCCTGCAGAAGAACGTCTCCAGCCGCCTGCCACGGCTTTGCCGGATGTCCACGTTTCTCAGCGATATATCCTCGCTGTATACCAGCCTCGCGCCCTCTTCCGCCGTGATGCTCACGTTCTCCAGTGTCACGTTCCTCACCGGCATTTCGGGTATACCGTTGAAGAACATCGCGCGACGTGCGCCAGCGCACACCATGTTGCTTATGCGTATGTCCCTGAACGACGGTGTCGTCTCATCCACCGGCGCGGCATCCACCTCTGCCGGCACCCGTTCGCCGCGGCTGTCCACTCTCGTCGCCACCTTGTTGCCATAGTAAAGGTCAAACACTACGGCGTCGCCCTTTATCTCCGTCATGCCGATGCCGTCGATGAATATCCGTTCCACGGTGCCGCCGCGCCCCCTTGTGCTCTTGAAGCGCAGTCCCGTGTCCGTGCCCATGAAGGTGCAGTTTCTCACGAGTATGTTCCTCACGCCGCCGCTCATCTCGCTTCCTATCACGAAGCCGCCGTGCCCCTTGAACACCGTGCAGCCCTCTATGACGACATTCTCGCACGGCAGTCCGCGCCTTCTTCCGTCCGCGTCCTTGCCGCTCTTTATGCAGATGCCGTCGTCGCCAACGTCGAACGTCGAGTTTCTCACCACGGCATTGCGGCACGACTCCAAATCAAGCCCGTCGCCGTTCTGCGCATATTCCGGATTGCTCACCGTGATGTTGTCTATCAATACGTTCTCGCACATCAGCGGGTGTACGTTCCATGCAGGCGAGTTGCGGAATGTCACGCCCTGCAGCCACACGTTCCTGCACGACACGAGGCTCACCATTACCGGACGCATGTGGTGGCGTATGTTCCTCCATTCCTCTTCGCCCGATATTCCGAAAGCCTCCTTCAGCCGCGCCGCCTCCGTACCGTCAGCCACTCCCGCGTCGGGGAACCAGTAGCTGCCGTCTGCGCTCATCACCCCGCTCCGCGACGTCAGCTCCTTCCACTGTCCGTCCGTTGTCTTCATCCTCTTCAGCGGCCGCCAGTGCTGTCCGTTGCCGTCTATTGTCCCCTCACCGGTTATTGCCGTGTTCGTAAGCCCCTCTCCCGATATCGGCGACACGCACTTCCGTGCCTTCATGCCCTCATACACCGTGCCCACGGGCGGGTATAGGGCGATGTCGGGCGAGAATCGTATCACCGCGCCGCGTTCAAGATGAAGGTCGATATTGCTTTTCATCACTACCGGTCCCGTCAGCCATATTCCCCGCGGCACCACGAGATGGCCGCCGCCCAGTGCCTCCAGCCTTTCCATTGCCCGTGCAAATGCCTCCGTGCACAGTGCCGTTCCGTCGCCCACGGCTCCAAACTCCGTGAGCACCACTCTCGTCTCGGGAAACACCGGAGCACTTACCTCCGGCATGTCAAACGGCACTCTGCCGCCCGTCTCTGTGCCCGTTGCCACTGTTTCCGCCCTGCCTGCCGCTGCCCAAATCAGCAGCGCGACAATGCCTGTCAGTTTTTTCATGTCCATAATGTCTTTTTATGTGTTTGTTGTTTTTCACGATGATGTCTCCGCCAGTTGCCGCGCGTCCCTTTTATGACAGATTGATGCCCGGGCGTATGGCGCGCCGCGCGCTACCGTTGCAAAGATAGCCATTCTTTTGCCAATATCCCGAAGAAAACCGATAAATTGTTCCCAGCCGCCTGCCGTCAGCCCGCACCTTTCTGACACTATGACGCCCAAAGTGCTGTTCTGCTTACATCATGCTCTCTGAAAACACCCGCGGTTTTTCCGCAAACTACGTGCCGGAAAAAGCCGTGGAGCCTCCGTACTGTCAAAAACTACGTTCAAAAGAATTTTTTGCACGTTCCAAAAATTCCTATCGAGCCTCTTTAGGATGTCTAAACAGCATCTTTAGCATGTCTAAAGAGCATCTTTAGCACTCAAAAAGAGCATCTTTTCCATCCTAAAATGGCATCTTTTGCGGAAACAAAGCCCACACTTGTTGCACACAAAGACGACATTTGATGTAACTCTCTGTCACCATGCGCTTTGCGCCTGCACGCGGTTTTTGGCGATATTTGCGCCAGCGCGTCCGCTTTTCTGCAAATATCGCAAGAATGAGGGCTTTGCGATTTTCATTGTGTAAGTAAAATGTGACAATGTGCGACACTTTGCCACTCTTCGCGTATGCTTGCCTATGCCCGTTCCCTGCGGTGATATTCCGACGGCGTAGTGCCGTATTTCTGCTTGAAACAGCGCGAGAAATACCGCGGGTCTGCATATCCGCAGCTGTATGCAATCTCCGCTATGCTTGGCTTGTCTTCCGCTGCCGCGTCGTGCAGCATCTTCTCCGCCTTCTGCATCCTCGCGTCGATGAGCAGCTGTGCGGCTGTCACGCCCACGAGCGAACGCAGCTTGCGGTTGAGGTTGCTGCGGCTTGTTGCGGCGTATGCCGCCATGTCGTCGATGTTGGCATCGCCGTTGGCGATGTTCTCCCCGACATATTTCATCACGCGTTCGAGAAACCTGCGGTCGGCATCGGGCAGCTCTGCCGCCGGTGGTGCTTCCCTTTCAGCCACCTCCGCGTGCCCTGTGCCGTCGCCGCGGTCGAGCAGCGCCATGTATTTTGCAAGCAGTTCGCGCCGCTGGCGGTTCAGGCTGCGTATGTATACGGCGGTGAAAGCCGCTCCCGCCGCCGCTGCCGCTATGAGCACGATGAAGGCGATGCGTGCCCACAGCGTCTCGTGCCAGCGCGGCGTCACTATTATCGTGAGGCTCCGCGTGTTGTCAACCCAGCGCCCGTAGCGGTCGGTCGACTGCACCGTCAGCGTGTGCTCTCCCGGAAGCATGTCGTAGAACGTCAGCGAGCGGTCGCCCGAGGCGCGGCTCCACGGCGACCCGTCGAGGCGGCTCCTGTAGCGTATGTCGGTGTTGTCGGTATAGTCGAGTGCCGCAAACGATATGGAGAAGTTCCTCTCGTCCGTTCCGATTATGACGGTGTCCATGGCGCATATCCCTATGAGCGGCGGGCGGCCGCAGACCGCCAGTTCGGTGAACAGCAGCGGCGGAACGTATCCCCTCGTGTACAGACAGTGGCGCGTGGCGATGTATGCGCCCTGCTCCTGTCCGAAGAGCCACGAGCCGTCGGGCAGCAGCATGGGGCGTTCCTCGGAGAAGTGGCACGCCGCGCTCCAGAAACGCCGCGAGTAGGTGACGCTCTCGCCGCCGTCGGGCGCAAAGTCGGTCACCCTGTCCGTGCCTACGACGAAGATGCGCCTGCCGTCCTTCACCGCCATTGCCAGACAGGCATCGGACGTGAGCTGTGAGTTGGCGGTGTTGAAATGCGTGAAGGAGGGCTGCTCCTTGAACAGCTCGTCCTCGGTCGTCATGTCGATGCCGCTGTTCTCCGTGGCGATGAATATGCGCCCCGCGTTGTCCTGAACCACGTCCATAGTGGCGTTGTTGCACAGGCTCGCAGCCCGTCTGCCGTCGCGCGACAGGCGGCGCAGCACGCTCCTGCGCACGTCGTGGCGGTCGGTCCTGCCCGTTATTATGCCGTCGGTGGTGGCGCAGACGATGTTTCCGCTGCGCGTCACCAGTATGCGGCGCGCCTTGCAGCGCGTGCCTGCGGCATCCCTGACGGTGAAGCTTACCGCCTCGGGATTGTCGGCGCGCGGGTCGGGGATGCACGCCACACCGCCGCCGAAGGTGGCGAGCCACAGCCTCCCGTCGCCGTCCTCGGCAATATGGTAGACGATGTCGCACCGCAGTTCCCGGCTCCTTATTCTCTTTATCTCGTATGTCCCGTCGTTCCTCTTTCGCATGCGTATCAGTGCCCCGGGCTTGCATCCCGCCCAAATGTCGCCGCAGCGTGTGCGCACGAGGGTGTAGGCACGGTGGCGGAACGGCGTCTTGTCTCCGTGCACGCGCCCGTCTGCACCGAGAAAGCCCTTCAGCCTGTTGCTGCTGTCGTATATTCTTATGCACTCGTCTTCCTTTGTGGCGAGCCACCAGCCGTTGTCCCCGTCTCTCATGAACGCCCTTGCCTGCACGTTCTCCGTGCCGCCGACGTGCCGTGCCGGGTGGTGTGCCGTGCTTGTCTTCGTTATGCCGTAGCGCTCGGGCTGCCACAGGTTGCCCTCCCTGTCGCGGAAGGGAGCCGTGCGCTTTATCGGTGCCGCACACCGTGCGGATGTGCCGGGGGCGTCGGCGAGCCTGTATGTCCGTGTGTCGAGGCTGAACGCGCCGTTCTCCGTCAGGCATACGATATTTCCCCTGCCGTCGGGCTTCATCCGGCGTATCACCTCCGACCGTATGTCGGTGCCGTCGCCCGGCTGTGCCTTCATCCGGCGGAACTCGTAGCCGTCGAAGCGGTTCAGCCCGTTCCACGTTGACAGCCAGATGAAGCCGAGGCTGTCCTGAATGACGTCGGACACTATCCAGTGGGACACTCCCGAGCGGTTGTCATAAGTAACGGATGTCTGTGCCGGCGCGGCGCAGGCGGATATGCAGAGCAGAATAGTAAGAAAATGTCTTGCCATGGTGTGAGGATATGGTTTGTCATGGTTTTATAGATATCGCAAAGGTAGTAAAAAAATACAATTCAGCCGATGTTTGCTCCTGTTTTCGCCTCTTGCGCCTTTTTTCGCCATGCCTGCGCCCTTTTTACACACGTATGTGCACGGGTGTCGGTAGCTTTGCGGACATTAATCAGTCAAACTATCATTAAAACTTAAAGACAATGAACATTACAAGGAAAACCTTGCTGTATGCGGGAGCGCTGCTTGTCGCCCTCCTGTCTGCGGCGGATGTCTCCGCGGCACGTACCACGGTGGCAAAATGGGTGTTCTCCACGGGTTATGACGTGGAGAAAAAAGGCTCTACGGCGGTTTATTCGCCCAACACCCTCGGGTGGTCGTCGCTGCCTAACACCCCGTGGAAGTCTGTACAACCATACTTCCTGCCCAACGAGTGCGCGCTCGTGCCGGAAGACTGTCACGTGACGCTCCACACGTCCGACGGAAAGTGGGAAGTGAAGACGAGCGGCTCAAACCCAAGTTATCTCCTGCGACTTAACACGGCGTCGACAAACAAATTTACGGCACCGGCAGACTATGCCGACGGCTCGAAGCACGACCAGTATTTCGAAGTGTCCATGCCGACGACATCGCTGAGGAACGTAAGCATCAACTTCGCCATAGGCGACGGCTCAAGCTCGGCAACGAAGTTCGGTGTGGTCTGCTCGACAGACGGCGGCAGCACGTGGAAAGTGCTCGGCGACTATACATCGGGCGCCCATTGGAACACATACGTCGATGCCTGCTACGACCTCGACGCCGACAACAAGGAGAGCCTCATCGTGCGCATGCTGATACAGTCGGCGACGAAGACCAGCAACTACAACCTGAAGTACGTCAACATCCTTGCCGAAGACACGCAGGCACCGGTGCTCACAAGCATCACGCCCGCCGACGGGGCGCAGGACGTGATACCCACGGGCAAGGCGGTAATGCTCTTCAACGAGGGAGTGAAGATAAAGGAAGGTGCCGTGGCTACGCTCACAAACAACGCCACGAAAAGCACGGTGAAGATTGTCCCCACTGTGAATGTGAACAAGGTATCGGTGGCGTATGAGGACCTTGACCTTACGACATCCTACACGCTTGCCTTGCCGGCGGGCGTGATATCCGACCTTGCCGGAAACGTGTATGCCGGAGATATCGTGACGACATTCACAACATCGGACACGCGCCCCGTGCCGCCGCCCGTGCTCGACAGCAAGAACCGCCTGTGGTACAACCGCCCGGCGAAATACTGGGAAGAGATGCTGCCGCTGGGCAACGGACGCCTCGGGGCAATGGTAAGCGGAAGTGTTGCGGTGGACACGCTGCAGCTTAACGAGGACACCTTCTGGGGACAGTCGCCCAACAGGAACTATAATGCCAATGCAAGCTCCGTATTGTCACAGGTGCAGCAGCTTATCTTCAATAAAGATTATGTCGCTGCCCAAAAGCTGGCTATACCAAACTGGATGTCCAAAGGTTCGCACGGCGCACAGTATCAGGCTGCAGGTTGTGTGCTTGTAGGTTTTCCGGGACAGCGTTACGATGATGACGATGCGGCACAGACCCCGGGAGCACGTGACGTGCAGGGGTATGTACGCTCGTTGGATCTCTCCACGGCAACGGCTTCGACAACATACGTGCTTGACGGGGTTACATATACGCGCACCGTCTTCACGTCACTTGAAGACAATGTGACTGTCATGAGGATTGAGGCATCAGAGGAAGGCAAGCTTGACTTCAATGTCTGCTTTGCAGCTCCGGTAAAGACAAACATGGAGAAACTGGGTATAAACAGGATAACGGACGACGGGATGATAGAGGCTTCGCTCGTTCCGGCAAAGACACAGAGTGAAGGTGTTGACAACAAACTGAACTGTTATACTTTCATAAAGGTAATAAACGATGGCGGGACACAGACCGCCGGTACGGTGCAGAATGTTATTCAGAGCGAGCTTGTTGCAGGCAACACGGCCACGCCGGCAATAGAGGTAAGCGGTGCGGATGCGGCAACAATCATCATTTCTTCTGCAACAAACTTTGTAAATTATAACGACATAAGCGCGGATGCCGAGGCTAAGGCCCTTGCTTACATAAAAGCCTATATGGATAAAGGCAAGAGTTATGAAAGCACGCTTGCCGACCATACGGCAAAATATCAGGAGCAGTTCAACCGTGTGGCCCTTGACCTCGGCTCGAACGGGGCGCAGGAGGTGAAAGATACAGAGACGCGCATCAAGGAGTTCCGTTCGGCAAGCTCCGACCCGGGGCTTGTGTCAAACTACTTCCAGTTCGGGCGTTACCTCCTCATATCCTCATCGCAGCCCGGAACACAGCCCGCCAACCTGCAGGGGATATGGAATCCCAACGCGCGCCAGTATCCGGCGTGGGACTCTAAGTATACATCGAATATAAATGTTGAGATGAACTATTGGCCGGCAGAGGTTGCAAACCTGACGGAGTGTCACGACCCGTTCATCGAAATGGTAAAGGATGTCTCTGTTACGGGAGCCGAAACCGCAGAGAAGATGTACGGCGCGCGCGGATGGGCACTGCACCACAACACTGACATCTGGCGCACTACGGGCGCCGTTGACAACGGCTCTGTGGGCGTATGGCCAACATGCAACGCATGGTTCTGCTCGCATCTCTATGAGAAGTATCTTTTCTCGGGCGACAAGAATTATCTTGCCGGTGTATATCCCGTGATGAAGGGATGTGCGCAGTTCTTCCAGGACTTCCTCGTTAAGGACCCCAGCACGGGATACATGGTTGTATGCCCGTCGAACTCACCCGAAAATCATCCGGGCAAGGACTCGTATACCACTGCGGAGGGAAAGACAATGAACTGTGCTCTCTTCGGCGGAGTGGCTATGGACAACCAGATGGTTTACGATGTGCTGAAGAATACGGCTGAGGCGGCACGCGTATTGGGCGTGGACAATGATTTTGCCTCTCAGCTTGACGAACTGAAGGCAAAGCTCACTCCTTATAAGATTGGCAAGTACGGACAGGTGCAGGAGTGGCAGGAAGACTGGGACAGGGAGAGCAACTCTCACCGCCATCTTTCTCATCTCTGGGGAGCATATCCCGGCAATCAGGTGTCTCCGTATACCAATCCCACTGTATTCCAAGGCGTTCATAAGTCGCTTGTAGGCCGTGGCGACGCGGCACGCGGATGGTCTATGGGATGGAAGGTGTGCCAGTGGGCGCGCATGCTCGACGGCGACCACGCCCTCTCAATCATAAAGAACCAGCTGCGCCTTATGGACCCCAACGCAACGATGAACGATGCCGACGGCGGTACATACGCAAATATGTTTGATGCCCACGCTCCGTTCCAGATTGACGGCAACTTCGGCTGCTGTGCCGGAATAGCAGAGATGCTGTTGCAGTCGCACGCCGGATTTGTGCACGTGCTGCCTGCACTCCCGTCATCATGGGCTGAAGGAAATGTACAGGGACTGCGTGCACGCGGCGGTTTCGTTATAACGGATATGCGCTGGAAAATGGGCAAGGTTGTGTCGTTGAAGATAAAGTCGACCGTTGGCGGCAACCTCCGCCTGCGCAGCAACGCCCAGCTGAAGATGGCGGACGGCACCTCACTCACAGCCGCGTCAGGCACCAACGCCAATCCGCTGATGCAGCCGTACGCCATGCCCGAGCCTATTGTTGCGGACAAGTCGAAGATACCCGACACCCACCTTGCAACGACATATCTCTATGACATCCCCACCGCGGCAGGACAGGAGATAGAGCTTGTTGACATCAATACGGCAACAGGTATCGGCAACATCACGTCGCAGCCCGTAGAGACAGCATCATCAGATGATGCCTATGCCGTGGACGGCACCTGTGTGGGAAAGGCATATAAGGGCGTGGTAGTGATGAAGGGTCGTAAGCTTATATGTAAGTAAAGTATTTCAGGATTTACTATAAAATTAAACAGCCCGCCGGCGGATTTCTATTTCGCCGGCGGGCTGTTCTGTATATGGGCATACTTGATTTATACGTTTTGACCAGAATGCTTGTTTGACTGCAATTTTATCTGAAAGAAATATCGGCGGCAATCCTATGTAATCTGTGGTGAATTTTGACACCATCTTGATAGCAATCTTGCAATATGATATTAAAACTCTATCTTCAACACATCGTCTATAAATCCGCGGCGTGAGCTGTCCAACATAATTGTCGTCTTACCGTTTTTATATGTAAAAGGCACGTCTCTGCCATCGCGGAGCAGTGTTATGCGCTTAGGCTTTGACTTCCATGCAAGCGACATACTGCCATTCATATCTTTAAGAATATGAGCATAGATGTTTGTTCCTTTACGGGTAAGAGGAACATTGCATATTTTGTTCCAATCATCAAAATCGGCGGTGCCTATCACAGACTCGCTGTTCACCGACATCCAGTCCGCCACTTTCACACACTCATCGTAAAAGCCGGGACGCATCCTCCCGTCGGGCATGGGACCGATATCAAGCAGATAGTTGCCGCCATACGAGCGTACATAGACCAGTGCCGCTATGATTTTATCTATCTCACGGAATCTTGCCCCGGGACTGTATCCCCAATGACCGCTCCATGTCTCATTAAACTCCCACCACTGCCCGGGGATGTAGGGACGTCCTTCTGCCATGCGCTTGCGCCATGCTATCTCTTCAGTCCTGAAATCCCCGAAGTCTTTTCCGTCTTCGTTTGTTTCCCAACGCGGATTTATCACAATTCCCGGCTGCACGGTCCTCAACCATGCATGCAGCTTCTCGTGGTGTGTATCGACGCCCGGCCAGCCTATGCCGTCAAACCATATTATGTCTATCTTGCCATAACGTGTCAGCAACTCGCTTAACTGTCCTACGGTATAATCGAAAAAGCTGTCAAACTTCTTCTGATTCTCTCCGTCCGGATAGCGGTTGCCTTTTATCTGCCGTGCATAGTCGAAGTCCTCATAAGGCAACGGATAATCGGGATTACTCCAATCGCGCGGCGAGAAATACAGTCCCACTTTCAGACCGTATTTTCTACAGGCTTCTATCAACGGGCGCAGCAGGTCGCGGCCGCCCATATAGTTTTTGGTGTTGTACTGTCCGTATTCTGTTGGCCAAAGACAATATCCGTCATGATGCTTTGCCGTTATTACAAGATATCTAAAGCCTGCATTCTTGGCAGCCACCACCCATTTTTCAGGATCATACATCTCAGGGTTAAACTCGCCGGCAAGCCGATAGTATTTCTCGTGCTGCACCAATACATCTTTCCTCAGCCAAGGAACGTTGGAAAGCATAGACCACGAAGGGTCTGACCCCGTTACACTGTGGATGCCCCAATGTATAAACAGTCCGAACCCCGCATCAGGAAACCATTGTGCACCACTGTCTGTTGTCCTCTCGAACGGCGTGCCTTCTATGGTACGCATCAGTTCGAATGCAGTCTTCTCGTTGTAGCCCGACGGACTTTGTGCCTGTGCTTGCAGCGACAGTCCCATCAGTGCTGTGAATAATAAAATCTTTCTCATGCAATATCTTTATTTCTTTACTTTGAAACTTACGCGGGTCTCAATGACTCCCGCCTTTCCTTTTCTCGAAAATGCTATACGGTTAACAATGTCACCATTCCACCATTTTACAGGTCTTATACTGTATGTAGTTCCCTTGGGTACTGTTATCTCTGCTGTTCCTTTCTTGCCTTCTATCACCAATGTGTTCCTGCCTTTTACAGTTACAGGCAGCATCGTCTGCCATAAGAATTCCACACCGCTGCCTTTTTTCAAGGCATATTCATCGGTTATAACCATGCTTTCGGGTGTTTCCGACTGCCAGCTGCGTATGTTTTTCGTGAAATACTTGTTCCAGCCTTTTGTTATGTCTATGCGCGCCGCAAATGTCCGGTCGTTGCCTGCACCATCAGGCTTTTCATCCGCGAGAATAGGATTTGCCGGAGCTGGACGTTCTCCTGCCACAACAGGTACAAGCATATTGTGCCATTGACACTGTTTTGAGACAAAAGTCATGGCATCTCCATAAGGAGCCCTGCCGTAGTCGCCGGCAAACACCTCACCGGCAAACTCAATTACGAACGAGCCTTTATCCTCATGGTTATGGCCGGCATTGCTCTTGTTTCCCAACACAAGAATTTTCAGCCATTCGCTGTCAACCTTACGCATCGAAGACATTATTCCCATGTCCGGCAATGATACAAAAGGCTTCGGTGCGGGACTTGCGCCCTGCTTGCCGGGCTGTATTACCAGTCCGAGCAGTCCCGCCGACTGCTGGGCGAGTGTCTTAATCTCGCGTCCGGCATGCCGCTCAACAGCTTTGCGGTATATGTCCTGCCACCTGCTGTTTTCCGACATATTGGTAAGGAACGACAGTGCGTCAATGCGCTCAACCTGTCCTTCCGTGTCGCAAACGGGTATGACGTCGTTTTCGGGAACTGTAGAGAACAAAGCTTCGGCATAGTTCTCCGTATTCAGGATATTTTTAGGTATCACTTCTGCCAGCGGCTTGCATGTTGCCATGGCATAATAATAGAGTGCCAGTCCTGCCTCGGCAATTGTATATGTCATATATCCAGGTCCTTCCACATCGCTGCCGTCAGGCAGGAATATTGTCTGGAGCGAGTTATACAAATCGCTGTAGGCTAATTCAAGATACGGCTTTACACGCGGCATGGTTTTCGCGAGTATGGCGTATGAGAGTATTCTTCCGTGCGAGAACACCGACATCTGGTTCATTCTGTGTATATATTCCGCACTCCATGTTATATAGTTTATATGTCCCAAGCCATCGGTTGCAAGCCGTTTAAGAATCAAGCTGCGTCCCGCCTTTGTAAACATCTCGCCTGCCAGGTCAAGGGTTATGGCAAGCTCATGTGCCGCCCAGCTCTCGCGGAATGCCGCATGCACCCAGCTGCTTCCGGGGAAATGTGCCATAAAGCCCTCGTCCCAGTGTGGTGTCACGGCAAGAGCCATGGCATAGCGTGCAGCCATGCGCAGCATGTCCTTGTTGCGTGTCAGTATACCTGCAATGGCAAGTGTGGACGGTTGCAGCTCGGGTATGTCAAGGTCGCGGTCTCTGACAAAACGAATGTTGTTGCCCAAATATTCCCTGATAATATCTTCCGGAGCTGTGCGCATCATATTCTCCGCAGCCCTGATATACGGCGATGTTCCTCCTGCCATCATAGCCTCGTGACGCGCGCGTATCTCGTCCATCTTATCCATGCCGAACACCACTCCATACATAGGCTTGAACTCAGGCTCATAGCTCTCGGGCTGTATGTGCCTGTCCCATTCCTTGCCGTAAGGTGCCATGCTGCGGATATATTCATCCAGTTTCTTCTCATTTTGCAATATTACCCACAATATCGCTCCCGACCGTGTGCCGTTTTCATCCGAATAGACTGCAATTTTAAGATGCTTCAGCCTTTGCGCTCCACTTAAAGGCATTACATATTCACGCCTTTGTTTGGATTGCTTTGTGAAGGTGTGCTCCAAACTGCCTTTCTCTGTACTGGCTGTCACTACAAGTCTTGAGTTGTCGGGTATCGCTGCGCCGACAATCAGATTATCGTATACATCAACCGGCACGTCGAAATCACGTTCCATACAGAACGCCGGTCCCTCCTTTGGCCGTCTGAGCCACTGGAACATGGCACCATGAAACATACGGTAGGCTTTCTGCATCGTAAGTCCTATCCCGCTGCCATCATGTATATACCAGTCTTCCGGTTTGTAGAGGCTCTCTTCAAGAAAGGTTGCCAGCACAGCTTCACCGGGATTGATTACAACCGGCTGCAAATTTATTTTCTGCTGACATGCCGCGGCTGTGTGGTCTGCCACGTCTGCTGTAGCGGCAGACATGGCGACAAAAGGCACTATGCCTATTCCGCACGCAATTAACATAGTTTTCAGTATCATAGTTTTTGATTTTCAGTTTCTACATAGATGTTTTATCATCGGTCCTGACTCATATACTTTTTATTATGCCGCATCAGATTCCAGTCACGCCCATAATAGGCGCGGTGCAGTTCCTTCAGTTCGTCTGTTGTGGCATGCCTGCTTATAAGCGTATGTTCAATGTCCTTATACAGATAGAACGCCAGCCAATATCCGTAGTCATAGCGTTCTCTTACCGAGCGTGGCGACATCATCACGGCATACCACGATGTGTTGATGCCATAGCTTCGCGCCACTTCCACCGCATCCATGGCGTTGCGCCACATGCTGTCGGCTGTTTTCTGCTGCAATGCCCACATGTCCGCAGGAAGCATGTCTGCGGTATTTATTATATCGCAGACATCATCCAATCCAAACTCGTGAAGCGATATTTCTGTTTCAAAGATGGTGTCGCCGTCAAGGTCGTATTCTATTTTATCAAGAAACCCGTTGTTATCGGTATCGGTATAGCGCACCGTGGCAAATGTCTCCGGCTCCTCGCGTACACGCCCCGGACCATAGCCGTCGTATAAAAGTCCCATCCCCTGATAGTACTTGGCAAACTGGTCTATGCGCCACACTCCGCTCTCTGCACCATAAAGATGTATGCGCCCGTCAAAACGGCTTACATACAGCCTGCCGCCACCAGAATTGTCTCTGTCCCACTCACCGCGGTCGCCAGCCGGGTCTGACTGTGCATTGTTGTCTATGCCTCCTTTCCAAGAGCCTGCCTTAAACGGGTTCAGCGGCTGGTACATCTCCACACGTTCCCAGCGGTTGCAGTCATCGTCCTCATCATAGGTAAACCATGCCTCGCTCCACTTTCCGCGGTTGAATATCAGATTCCATGCACTGTTGTGGTCGGGATAAAGAAGCTCTCCCATTTGCCGCCAGCGGGCATCCATAAACAGGCTGTCTGCCTCCGGCAGCCCTCTCATATTGCTGTTTGTGTGACGCTGATCGGTATAGTCAAAGCCCGGTCCTTTAAAATGTAGCGTCATGTCAAGGTCGAACTCATTGCCTGGCGCATTGTCATTATCCATGTCCCACGATATGGATACCCAGTCTATCCTGCCTTTAAGATAGGCATTGCGCTTGCCGCCCTCTATCTTATGCTCCGGCGTATCGAGCAACCTTATTGCCATTTCGGTCAGTCCGTCTCCGTCTGGGTCGTAAAAAAGGAACGGTGTCTCCCAGTTTAGTCGTGGGTCATTAATCTTATCCGGACTTTCGTGCATTTTCAAGAATGCCGTCTGACCGTGATAATCGGTGAGGAATTTGGATGTTCCGCCATGCAGCCAGTTGCGCAACTGCAGCGTATTCCAGTCTATGCACCCGCCAATACCGTCATTGTCAGTATCGATAAGCCACATATAATGACCGCGGCTTTTCAGTTTCTCGTCCTCCTTGCAGTTCTCCACAATAGCCATCATCGCCGGATTTCCGTTTTCATCGGCAGCCACCCAGTCTATTATAAGGTCTCCGTATCCCCCGTATATTCCGTCGCGGTTAACGTCTATCATCAGGCATCCGTTGGTTGTGCTGCCTTCGGTATCGCCATATTTCATTGTTCCGTCATCATCAATCCATTGCACTGGTATGCCTGCTGACGTTACCGTGCGCAGCACATCAGGCTTTCCATCGCCGTTCAGGTCGATATATTGTGGCTTATGCTTCTCCGATGCCGGTGGTAGCCGGAAAGGGAATAACTGTGTATTCAAATTCCAATATCTGTTATTGCCGGTCTGTGCGGCGACTTCTGTAGCCATCAGCAATAACAGGATTAGTTTTAATATAGATGCTTTCATGTTGTTTATAAAGGTTTTCACAGACAAAGATGGCGCAGGCTTTTCTGATTTCTCTGATTATATTACAACTCTAAGTGCCCGGAATACAACAAGACCCGGAGAGAACAGGACACTCCGGGTCATTGTACAAAGCATTCTAATACTTGAACGTATGTGTTCCGCTGCCTACGTCATGCCTGTCTCCGTTGGGCAACACCACCGTTGCGTCGCATCCCACGGGTATTTCTACCGTGGTTGACGTGCGGTTGCAGTCTACGCCAATGCGCCCGTAGAGCGATGCGGTGCTTGTCTTGACATATTGCAGGTTGCCGACAAGGGTGGGGGATATGAGCAGGTGGCGCATGCCGTGCGTGCCGGGCTTGTTGCTGATGCCGCCGAGCGTCTTGAACAGCCACTCGTCTATCTGCCCCATCATGAAGTGGTTCCACGACGAGCCTTGCCGCGGGTCCCATTGCTCGGTGAGCGTTGTCGCACCGTGTTTCAGCTGGAAGCCGTAGCCCGGTGTCTCATAGTGGTTGAGCATGGTGTAAAGCAGTTCGTTGTATCCGTTCTCTGCCAGCGTCTGGAACAGATAGCGGTTGCCGACGTCGCCTGTTGTAAGGCGGTTGCCGTGAGCCTTTATGTCCTCGATGAGGCTGTTTAGTACGGCAGCTTTGTTGTTGTCTGCAAGGTTAAGATACAGCGGCAGGGCATTCGACGTCTGGCTTCCAGTGCCGTATTTGCAAGAGTCGGCTTTATAGAAGTGACGGTTGAACTTCTCCTTCACCTCATTTGCCAGTGCCTCATACTTCCTTACGTCCTCGCTGTTGCCAGTCATCTTTGCCGCCTCGGTAAGCAGTTTTATGTCAAATATATAATGTGCAGTTGCCACAAGAGGCACAGGAGTGTTCTTGGAGAAACCTGCGCGCCACGGTCCGTAGTCGTACCAGTCGCCAAGTCCGTGGCTCACGATGCCGTCGTCTGCACGTAACGTGAGGTAGTCCACATACCGGCGCATAGACTGATAGTTGTCTTTTATCAGCGTGTTGTCACCATACATGTCGTAATACATGAACGGAAGGATGATAAGGGTGCTTCCCCATTCGGGCGAGTCGTCAAAGAGATTACCGAAGGAGATGTATTGCGGAGCCGTTGTCGGCACCATGCCGTCAGCTTTCTGCGTGTCGGTTATGTCCTTTATCACCTTCGGCACGTATGTCGTCATGTCGTAGTTATACAGCAGGCTCGGACCGCAGAGATGGTCTTGTTCAAGCCAGCCAAGCTTCTCGCGGTGCGGGCAGTCGGTCAGCACGCTCTGCATGTTGCTCCTCTCTGCACGCTCTATTAGGCGGTGCGTCTGTGTGAACAGCGGATTTGAGCATTCAAACGACGACACTTCCTCGGCGGAGTTGTATATGAAGCAGCTCTTAAGGTCCTCTATGACAGGCAGCTCATCGGGATTTGGCTCGCCTTTAAGCACGGCTCCCTCCACCTGAATGTAACGGAAACCGTAATAAGAGAAGCGCGGATGCCATGTCTCTGTGCCGTCGCCCTTCAGCGTGTATTCGTAATAATGCTGGCGCCCGGTCTGCCTTTGGTCGCATACGCCCTGTCGCGTCAGCTTTTCGGCAACGAGCATCGTCACCTTCTGTCCGCGCTTCCCGGTAACGGTTATCTGCGGAAATCCGGCAAGGTTCTGCCCCATGTCGGCAACAAACACCGACGGGTCTACCGTGCGCTTTGTCTGCTTTGATGCAGCGTCAATCGAATCGGCATTGATTTTGTTCCATTCCTTTATGCCGTAATACTCCATTATCTTCACCGGCGGTGCCGTCTGCGGGCAAAGCTTTCCTTTGGGTCCTTCCACCTGTACGGCGCTCTTCCATGCCCTGTCGTCAAATCCCGGCATGTTGCATCCCGCCTGTTCTAATGTTGCATCGTACGACTCGCCGCCGTACAGCGTGTTGAACGTTATCGGACTGAGACTGTATTTCCAGTCGGTGTCGCTTGTTACGACCTGACGGCTGCCGTCGCTGTAGTTTATTTCAAGCTGCATTATAAGCTGCGGGGCACCGAAACTTGTCTGCAGCTTGCTGTAGCGGTTCATGCGCTGTACGTTGAATATGCCGTTGCCAAGCAGCACGCTTATAGCGTTGCCGCCTTTCTGCAGATAACCGGTTATGTCGTATACATTATAATATACGGTCTTGTCGTATTCACTCCATAGCGGTGCGAACTCGCTGTCGCCCACGCGCCTGCCGTTTATGCTCATCTCGTAGTGTCCCAGTCCGCTTACGTATACAATGGCGTCTGTAATGTCCTTCTTGCCCGTCGCGAACTCCTTGCGCATTATTATGCTTTTTGAAGACAGTGTGTCCACATCAGCCCATGCCTTCTTGAACTCTTCCTTTTTGAATACGGTATTTGAGAAGCGTCCTTCAGGTATCTTTGCATCCCTGCGTGTTATTGCCCCAATCCACTTTGCATTTATCTTCTCCGGTACGACACGTATGTGCTGTTCGGCGCTCCACTCCGAAGCCTTTCCGTTTGCGTCCCACACACGAACTTGCCAGTTGTATCCGTGGGCGTTGCGCTTCAATGAGGGAATACTCACCAGCTGACTGTTGTCAGACTTTGTGCGCCCGCTGTCAAACACCTTCTTGTTTGTAACGTTCTCGCGCACCATTATCTGATATGCGGTCTGCCTGTCGTTGTTCTTGTCTGATGTCATCTGCCACCCGAGCCTTGCGCCGCCTTTTGTTACAGCCATGCCCGCCTGATAGTTGCATGTCTGTTTGGTTACTGTAAGTTTAGAACATATCGGCAACGCTGCCAATGACAGCATTGCGATACAACATGCCCTGTGCATGCGGATGCTTATATTAATTCTTTTCATTATGAAGTATTATTGTTTTCTTGTTATCTCTCCGTTCTTTATCTCAGCCTCTATTGTCCGTCCTCCCGTTGCGTGCAGGCGGAAACTTGCGTTCCATTCTTTCGGCCATGCAGGGAAAAGCAGCAGCTCTCCGTCCTGTGTCTCCTGTAACAGCATCTTCTGTAGTCCGATCATCGATGCTCCGCCCTTGTTGCAGTCGGGTGCCCAGTCATATCCCGGGTCCCAAAAGGCAGGAAAACGGTACGGACCGTCGGCAAGTTTCTCCGTTATCAGCCGTGCAGCCTCGTCGGTAAGTCCGAGACATGCAGCCCAGATGTTGTCCTGCTTCCAGCCCTTTGACGAGCGCATGCTTATCACGTGCGGGTCTTTTAAATATGTGTTCCGCGCCGTTTCAAGCCCTTGCCGTCCCATTCCGTATATCCGCCATGGGAAGACGGGATAGAGCTGCGGCGACTCCACGTTCTGTATCCTTGCCCATACAACGGCGGGAGCGATGCAGGTATCGCCGTCTATGGTTCTTAAAGGTATCTCAGGGAGAGAGTTTTTTAATGAAGAATGAAGAATGAAGAATGAAGAATGAGGGTTTGCTGATGAAGAATCCGTAGGGGATGCCGTGGCATATTTCTTCCTGAGATATTCTCCAGCCTGACGGTTAACCACCTGCAGCGCGGCTATTACGCTCGAAGGGTTGTAAGCCTGCTTGTAGGTTTCGCAGCCCGACGACGGGAAAAGTATGAGCTTGCCGTCTCCGTCCACATCCTTTACGCCGCGCTTCTTCGCAAGATAGCGGTAATGTTCGTCAAAGAACCTCAGACATTGTTCTATAAGCGGCTCGTACTTGCTTATGTCCATGCCTGTGTATTTGTTTGCCTGCAATATCATTGAACAGAACTCAAGTGCCGTGTCCCACTGATACTCAAGCCATGCGTTGCGCTCCATGCCGTAGTCGTCGCCGTCCTTGTGCTTGCCGTATTCGGCAGGGTTGGGCAGCCCGAAGTTCTCCAATTGCTCGCAGAATGAGGCACCGTCGTGTCCCCAGTAGTATTTTGTGCGTGCCACTGCTGTAGGCAACAGGCGCAGATATGTGTCAAACTGCGATGCCATCATGTCCGTGTCGCCGCTCTTCAGCATGGGCCAATATACAAGCCTCTGGTTCTGTGCCGTCATCGTGCCGCCGCCCCATTTGCGGTAGTCGGGGGTGAACGGGCATTTCTCGTCCACATATACGGGGTCGAACGTAAACAGTCCGCCGTTGAACTTTGACGGCCATTCGCCGTAGGCGTTGCATCCCAGCATGTAACGGAACAGCTCGTAGTTGCGCGCAAGTATCTTGCCTTTGCCCTCTGCCTTTATATAACTGCGCTGCCAGTATTCATGCCACCATTTTGCGCTGCGATTGCGCGATGCCTTTGCCGTGGGCATTTTGTCCTTCCGGTCAAGGTTAAGGTCTATTGTTATAATTGCCTTTCTTATTTCCGCAGCGTCATAATGCCATGCGCGGTAGTCGGTAGAGGCGTATGTGCCGTTGGTGGTGCCCGCATAGCTGAAGCCGGGAGCATGCATCCTGCCTCCGAATTTCAGTCCTCCTATGGGGTTGTACAGCTTGTCTTTTATGTTGTCGAGGTTCTCGCGGTTAACGGTAAAGTTGAAAACCGTCTCTTCCTTATTCTTGTGAAAGAAAGTAAGAACGTCTTTCTCTGGCTCTATTGTGTCTTTGTATGTGTGACAGTCTTTGGGCAGGATCCACTTGTAAGAGCACTGCTGGCACTCGGCTTTGGTTAGCGGACGGTCTTTGTAGCGCCAACTTTCGTAGCTCAGTCGTGCATTGGTTTTCTTTGCCGAGCTTACCTCTATATATATAATAGGTGTAAACACATCAGCCCAGAGCTTTATTTCGGTGTCGGACGACTTTATGTATACAGCTCCGTCGTCAAGCCGCAATATCTGCCGGAAGTCTTTTCTGCCGTTGTCAAACGGATTGTTTGAAAGATGAAGACGAAACCTTCCTGCTTTCAGCAGCGTGTTATTCTCATCGAACATGCCGCTGCGCGAAGCGTAGAAAAGCACGTCGCCGTTTTCCACCCATACGTTCATGCCAACGCTGTTGCCGCCGCACGGCATCGACTCCGACGAATTCTTGCTTGGCGATGTCCAGATATAATCTTCGGGAACATAGTCGCCGGCAAATGAATATGCGGAGATTGACAATAATAGCAGTAATATCTTATTTTTCATAGTTTGGAGATAAATATTTGGCTTATTGGTCTTATTAGGCTTATTGGTCTTATAGGTCTAATGGGGCTTATAGGACAAATAGGTCTAATAAGTCTAATAATGCCAGTCGGGCTTACCAGCCCGACTGGCACTACAATACTTTTATTATTCCCAGTTGTCAGAGCGGAACGAGCTTATGGGCAGCCCGTCGCAGAACAAATCTCCGTCAGCCCAGTTCTTGAAGGCATATCTCACGGCTACAGGCTTGCATACCTTCTCACTCTTCAGATAAACGCGGTTGCGCTCTATCCATGCCTTTGCAGGATGGAATACCCTGTCCTCGCCGGCAATCTCAAACAGGTTGCTTGTCGTTCCGTTATTGAAGTATACCCATTCCTTGCTCTTGTCGAAGCTTACCACGGCGGTATCGCCCTTGAACTCAACATCCTTGTAGCGTGCAAACTCCGGCAGTCCGGCAATGTTGTAAGTGTTTTTCAACGCAAGCACGGCAAGCCGTTCGCCCGCCTGACGCTTCTTGCGCGGGTGTATGCCGTATTCCAGTCCGGCATCCATGAGCACAGCCATTGCCGTGTTGGGCACCATTGTCTCCACGCGTGCCTGCTGTTCGCGCAGCAGCGCGCTGTTGTAGTCCCAGTTTATGCGGCTGTAGTCGTACGGCGCAATCTGACAATAGTAGAACGGGAAGTCGCCGATGTTCCATTCGCTTCGCCAGCCGCGTATCATCGTGGCAAGCATGTCGCCGTATGTCTTGTACCTGTTCACGTTGTCCTCGCCCTGATACCATATCACGCCGCGCATCGCCATGCCTATGAGCGGGTGCATCATGCCGTTGTACAATACTGTCGGCGTGCGGTTCTTCGATTTAATGTCTTCCGGCGACTGCGGTATCTTTGCGTCGGGGAACGCCTTCAGCCAGTCGGCGGTCATCCATGCCTCGCATGCCGAGCCTCCCCATGCCACGGAAACAAGTCCCACGGGCACGCCGAGCACCTTCCTCAGCATCCTGCCGAAGTAATATGCCGTCGCGCTGAACTCGCGCACGCTGCCCGTGTTTGCCTCATACCATTTGCCGCTCACCGTGTCGACAGGCGTAAACTTGCTGTTGCGCTTCACCGTAAACAGGCGCAGCTGAGGGTCGCGGCTGTCCAGCACGTCGTTCATTGACCCTTCTACGGGCTGTGCCTTGAAGCCTTTCATCTGCATCTCCATGTTGCTCTGTCCCGAGCATACCCACAGCTCACCTATTAATATATTGTCGAGCACGGTCTTCTCGCCGTCGCTGAATGTGATGGAGTAGGGACCTCCTGCCTCCGGAGTGTCTATCGCTACCTTCCACTTGCCGTTGTTGTCAGCCTTTGCCGTGTAAGTTTTCTTTGTCCACGACGGTGCCACTTTTACTGTTGCCTGTTTGTTGGCGTTGCCCCATATATTTGCCTTTGTCTCGCGTTGCATCACCATGCCGTCCGAAAACATCTTGGGTAATGTAACTTTTGCGCTTCCACTTGTTGCCACAAGCAGCGAGGCTATGATTAATTTATAATTCATAATTTATAATTTATAATTCGCTGTTGAATAATTATTTCCTTTATTTCTTGTGTAGGCGCTATTAATAGCATCTCTATTCCATTATCACCACCGGTCCTAACAGTCCGGCAGGTATCGTGTCCTTCTCGGCTCTGCGATATTTTCCGTTTGTCCATATACCATCGAACGGGGGAGTACCGAGGTCGTTGCCGAGCAGGGCGTTTGCCCATGTGTTTACCACTTCTATCCTGAGCGTGTTCCTGCCTTTCTTCACTGCGTCCGTTATGTCTACGGTGTAAGGCGCGAGCCATGCCGTGCCGCATTTAACTCCGTTCACGTAAACGGTGGCAATATTTTCAACCTTGCCAAGGTTGAGCATCACCTTGTCCTTGCCCTTATGTTTGAATGTCGTTTCGTATGTGGCATGTCCGGAGTAATACTTTACGCTGTTGTCGGCATGCTTGCTCCAGTCGAACAGCTCTTTCGATGCGATGCTCTTTCCTGTCTTCTCAAACGTTACGTTCCATTCTCCACATTGCAGAGGGAGAACCTTGCCGTAAGCCTCTTTTTCTTCCGTACCGATGCTTCTGTCCGTTATTATGACGAAGGTGGATGCTCCGGCATCAAGCGTTATATCCTCTGTCGCCGTGTAGAATTTTCCGCTCATCGGGTCGGCGATATACCGGTTCTTTCCCTTTGCACGGAATTTCGGTGCAAATGTCTTTGACTCGTCCGTCGGGTTGCAGATGAAATATATGTCGGCATCCTTGCCATGGCGGTGTGTGTAGCCAGTGCCTTCAGGCAGTGTGATGTCCGGTTGTATGTTCATAGATGTAAGGTCCTTTTCCGTCCATGGCTTTCTTATAACCTTTATGCCCATGGCTTCGAGCGAGTCTATGCGCGCATTACATGTCACGATGTTGTCAGGGTTCATCGGACGTGCCTGCGGCATCACGAGTGCCTTGTATCTCATGCCGTATGCAGTGACCAGTTCTCCGTTTTCAACCCGTGCCGTTTTCAGTACGTCCTCGTTGAACGAGTCATACTGATATCCGTTGAGCGGATTGAGCCACGCGTCGGCTTTTGTCATGTTCAGCGTGTGTGTCACGCCTACAGGGCTAACCTCAAGAGGCTGTCCCACGTTTGCCACACGTGCTTTCTCACGTTCCACGGCTTCGTTTCCGAACAGTCCGGGCAGCGTACTTACAAGACGCTCGGGCAGTATTGAGCGGCGCGGCACCTCGTTTCCGGTGTACACGGCAAGGTCTACTACAGGCTCACCATATTGCAGCAGGGCCTGGCAGCGTGAAATATAGTCGCTGAAAGCCGGCATCTCGCGCCACCACGTGTTGTCGCGCTGGAAAAATGTGCCTATGCCGTCGAGCGTCATGCCCGGCTTGCGGTCGGTATACGGGTTGTGGGTGTATACATGGAACACGATGCTGTTGATGCCCATGCAGTAGTTGCGGTCGAGCAGGGGCTTGAGCATGCTGGGATGTTCGTCCCATGTGCCGCGCACCTCGGTAAATCCCTCTGCCTGTATTATGCGCTTATTATATATATGTGCGCCGCTTATGGCGTCGAGCATGTCGTTGGGCTTGTCGTGTGTGGGGCTGTTGAGCCAGAATTCGCCCATCGGATAGTCGGCATGGCGGTAGTGCAGCAGTCCGTCGCTCACCATTGTCGGTGCCACGCACTCCGTTGACAGCTCGCAGTTGTATTCTTTTGCCAGTCTTTCCACTTCCGTGAAGAACACCTCGTCTATAAGCTCGGCTATCGTGAGGCGTATGTCTCTCAGCACGCTGTCGGTCTTTGCCGATGTCTCTATGGGCACGCCTGCATATACGGGCAGCCACTCGGTGAGGTCATAGCCGCGGCGGCGCATGAACTCGTCAGCAAAATTGCTGCTCCAGTTCTGGCTTCCGCACTCCCAGCTGTCAACGTGCAGACGCGTAAGAACCTTTTTTACCTTGTCTTTCGGTGCGTGGCGGTATATGTTTGCAAACCAGTTGTCAAACTGTTTGTCTATTGTGACCTTGGAGAACTTGTCGCATTCAAGCCCGCGTCCGCCTCCTCCCGTGGCATTAGTGTGCCCTGTAGAGGTGTGCCCAATGCGCAGTATGTGCCATTTGCCCTTGGGCAGGAAGGTCTCCACTGTGCCGTCTTTCACTGCCTTGGTGATGTTGAGCACCTTCTTGCGGCTCACGCAGTCGCCGTCTGCAATGCCGAAAGCCTTTGACACGCGCCATACTGCGCCCGATTTTCCCTCGTAACCGTCGGTCACCGCTTCCGAGCCGAGCACTATGTTACCCACTTTGAGGTTGGGTTTCCACTTTGCCGCGTCCATATCCTCGGCACCCGGGTCGCTGCCCTCGGGGGTCCAGTGGAACTTGAAATATCTTGCCGTTGTTGCCGGAACGGCGTATGTGGCGTATGCATCGGTGTTCTGCCAGCCCTGTCGTGCCGGGTATATCTCGCGCACGAAGCGGTAGTCCGTGCCGTTGTCCGAAGCGTACAGCCTGTACCTGTGTGCCTGATAGTTGTTGCCGCCCGTAACTATCTTTACGCTGCGCAGCGTGAACGGCTCGTCATAGGACATGATGATGTCGCAGGGCGTTGACGACCGGAACGGAAACTCAACCGAAGCCTTGGGCGTTCTGTCGTCGGCATTCGTCGCCGGATAGGCAAATACGGCAATGTCTTCATAGTATCCCTGATAAGCCTTGGGCATGGCAAGGCGCATCTTTACCTTCCCTCCCGATACTATCGTGTCGCTCCACACCACCTTCTGCATCGACTCTTCCGGCGTTATCCACGGACCGCCGCCGAGGGCAAAGCCGTCGGAGAAGTGTATTCCCATTTTAAGGTTAAGGCTATCCGCCACGTTGAACACCGTGTCCATTCTCTTCCACCACTCAGGTGACAGCTGCCGTGCCGTGCCGTTATATTGTTTTCCGTCGCTTATGTCCTTTATCGGCATGAGATAGAAGCCCGCTATGCCGGCATCGTCCATTGCCTTGAGGTCGAGCCGTATGCCTTCATCGCTCACGCATCCGTACATCCAGTACCAGAATGTCCATGGCTGTGCTGCCGCGGGCGGTCGTTTGAAGTTATCATACCAGTTGCCTGCCGTTGCGGCGGCACATGTGAGCATCAGTATTAAAAGTGATATACCGGTTCTTTTCATGGTTTCTTTGTTTGATGTATCCGTTTTAAGTTTTATATATAGACGTGTTTTTCCCCTGCATGTAAGCAGTGTCCGTACCTTATCTTATGCAAAGATAATGATTTATGTTAAAAAAAACAAGCAATATGCCTCCTTTCTCCTTAACGTCTGTTCGTATTAGAATTAAGAACATACCAATATATCCTCCCGTAGGGACACATCTTGTATCTGTCCGTACGCATCGAAGAGGCGTTCAAATAAAATCTTAAGTTTTCAATACAAATACCTTGTTGTTTCATCTCTCTTATCTTTGTGAATGGCAGAAAGAATGCCTCTATGAGGCGTGCGGACAGATACAAGAATGTGTCCCTACTTGTGTGGATATATTTTGCTACTCCTTTTATCCCATCAATTATCAATCAATATACGCGTCCCTACACTGGAAAAGAATACGACTTAAACTATTGTTCCTTATCTCGAACTCGTTGTTGTATATAATAATACGCCTGTCATCCGCATGTTAATAAACGTTTTTAAATATTAATATGCCACTCCGGATTTTCATTACTTAAATCTTTCAATCTGGAGAGAAACTTGCACAAATACGTCTTTTTGTGCATCGATTAATGTTGAAATACATGTTGTAAAGCGTCGAATTATTGCACAAAGTGTGTTTGTATGTGCAATAAAACATTGAAAGATAAATTTTTTAACTTCCCGTTTGCCTGTTTTATGACGATTTCAGGCTTGAATGAAAGGTGTTTTGATGCCCGTTTTGGCGTAATTAATGCTGTTTCACCTTGCAAAATAGCATTAACCAGTGTGTAATCAATGCTTTATTAATCACAAAAGTGGCATGCTTTACACTGCAGAACAGTATGCTTTACACTATAAAACAGTATTAGTTACGATGAAAAACAGTATCCGTTACAGACCAACGGATACTGTTTTGTGATGTAAAATGGCATGTTTTACATGTAAAAATATATGATTTTACCTGTTTTTTATGTATGCAATATGTTGGTAATGAGAATGTTATGCGCGTGACATTGAATGACGTCCTGTTTGAACCTCATTTGTCTTGAAATGAATAAATTTATCTCTCAGAAATTTGCATGTACGGTAAAAGTCTGAAATCGCGCATAGCGTGACGAAAAATTGGCATGTTTTTGTTAAAAACCGCGGACGAAAATGTTAAGAGAAGTGAATTTATTATTCGTCGGAAATTTGGAGTGAATACCGTCATCACTGTCTGCGGGCTGCTTCCTATGGAAAAAACCAAACATAATCATAAGAAAATGTAGTTATGT
>ERZ840371.1014-NODE-1014-length-31357-cov-3.426778_pt1 | contig 31357 bp, 34 predicted proteins | sample MGYA00519937_ERZ840371 | MGnify/ENA primary metagenome ERZ840371 (study PRJEB31850, sample SAMEA3708873) | human gut metagenome | biome: human gut; feature: human-associated habitat; material: faeces | place: China | collected 2014 ... | reverse complement strand
AATAGCGGAACAATGACCTGCTCCGACTGCGGACACGTTTGGAAAGGCGAGAAAGGCAATCTTTGCGACACTGTCGCAGGTTGCAAATGCCCTCACTGCGGAACTGAACTGAAAGTGAAGGACACCCGCAAACGCACCCATAAGGAAACCGCATATTTCAGCGTCATAACAGCACACAAGGGTTTTCAAGTAATCCGTGTGTCGCAGATAACGAGCGAAAGCCGTAAGGGAGAGGTCAGACAACTCTATTGTCAGGAGGTCGTGCAAAGGTGGATTTCTCCGGAAGGCAAAGTTACCGACATGGCTCTGCTCCGTGGATTTACCTTCCATTACTGCGACTGCTGGTCTTATTGGAGCGACATGGAGATACGCCCGCGCAACCCTCTGTATGATGATGTTGTCGCATGGAGCGAGGTCTATCCGAGAATGTCGGTCATACCCCAACTCAAACGCAACGGCTTCAAGGGTGATTTCTATGGATTATCCCCCGTCCGACTTTTCAAGGCTCTCCTTGCCGACCCAAGAATGGAGACGCTGATGAAAGCCGGAGAGATTGAGAAAATGAAATACTTTCTCGCCAATCCCGACAATGCGAATGAATTTTGGGCATCGTACCTTATCGCCAAACGCCACCGCTACCATATCAACAACATCGGAATGTGGTGCGACTATCTGCGGATGCTGAAGAACATCGGCAAAGACCTCCGCAATCCCAAGAACATCTGCCCCGAAGATTTCATAGAGGCGCACGACAGATTGAGCCGAATTATAGAGGACAGACGCAGACGGGAGCGTGAGGAAGCCGAGCGCAGAAGAACTGAGACAAGACTGCTCCGAGAGAAAGAGAACGAGGAACAGTTCAAGGCTCTAAAATCCAAATTCTTCGGTCTGGTAATCTCCGACAATGAAATATCGGTTAAGGTACTTGAAAGCATAGAGGAATACTGCCAAGAGGGTAACACACAGCATATCTGCGTATTCTCATCGTCCTACTATCTTAAAAAAAACACGCTGGTGTTGTCGGCAAGGATTGGAGATACCATAATAGAAACGGTAGAGGTTTCGCTTGATACATTTGAGGTGGTGCAGTGCCACGGAAAATATAACAAGGACACCGAATACCACAAGCGCATCATCAATCTCGTGAACTCAAACGCCCGACTAATCAAGGAGAGAATGACCGCCTAATGTCTAACCCGACCTGCGTCAGCAATGGCGCAGGTCATAAAACCCACCTATTATGAACGTAATAATTGAAAGTCTGATATTTGATTTTGACAACAAGGTGCGTGAAACAGTCCTTGAACTGATAAACCGCATAGTGCTTACGAAAGACGAAAAGGAATTGCGGGAAACAATATCGGCATATGCCCTTCGTAGCGACCTTGACAAATACTTCGTCTATGGCTTCGGCAAACACCACTTTTGGGTAAAACAACGCAAGGTCAGCGACCCTGAACAGACTTTTGAACAACGTATGATATTTGTAAAATTCTAAAACTTGAAGATATGGCAACCAAAATGACCGCCCACGGAGTAAGCACGACCACCACTCCCGGCACTGAACAATACGAGGTGTTCTACACCGGATACCGCACAAGGCGAAAAAAGCATTACCAATATGATTATCGCCATACCGATGGGGAATTGTTCTCCTGCGTGGCTGATACACTCAAAGAGTGCAGACAACGCCGTGATGAATGGCTCAACAAGAAGAAATAATTTAGCCAAGTCGTAATATAGCAGGCGGAGCGACCTCGTGATGAAGTCGCTCCGTTGATTTCGCTAAAAAATTCGGCCGCCAAAGGCGGCATTGGGCGGATTGCTGTATCTGTTTAGGATTATATGAGATATTTTTGCTAATTTTGCGGAAATAAAAAACCCGGATTCTTCACCTGCATCTGAAAACAGGGAGAGGAATTACCGGGACTGCGATGCAAAATTAGTCATTATATGTCATATAACAAAGCTTTTTTCAATAAAGTTTTTTCAGACAAGCGGATGGAAAGGTATTTTACCTTGTATCCGCACGACGAGAAACGGGCTATAACACATTATAGGTGTAACCTGCAACTGTCAGAGGCAATGTATGTTTCTTTATCTGTTTTTGAGGTTACCTTGCGTAACGCCCTTTGTCGTGAGCTAAGACAGATGACCGGTAGAGATGATTGGTACGCCGTATTCCCGAATACACCCGGATTATCTAATTTGAACAGGTATATTACGCAAGCAGCAAAACAGATATCCGGAAGGCATGAACAAATAACACCTTCAAAAATTGTTGCCGAACTTACGTTAGGTTTTTGGGTGTCATTGCTTAATAGTGAATACGAGCGTATTTTGTGGAAAGATTTGCGCAGGGCATTTCCTTTTATGCCTAAAGCTAAAAGACAACGTAAGAATGTCTCAGCTCCACTAAACCGTTTCCGTGCATTTCGCAATCGCGTTTTTCATAACGAATCAATATGCTGGAACATCAATCGGGTCAGGGATATCCATTCTGAAATGATGGAAGTATTGGGGTGGATGAACCGTGACGTTCCTGGATGGCTATCGCAGTATGACAGATTTCCATCTGTTACTTCTGATATATGCGCAACTATGAATTGGCAATAAACTTAAATTGCAAATTTTCAGCTCCGTTGAAATAACACTTTATGTTATTGCAACGGAGTTTCATTATTTTACGAACAATACAATCCACTCAGTCAGGCGGCGTTTGTGGAGTTGCTTATGGAACTTTCCTTTGTAGCGGCAATGGGAGGTGTAGGCTTTGAAGATGTCGCGGTTGCCTGATTTGAGTTTCTTCAGGACGCTGCTTTTGTTGACGACACCGGGGCCGCAATTATAGGCGAGGCAGGCTAAAAGGATAGAATCCTTGCCGTATTGGGAATACAGGGCGCAGAACTTACGGAGGTCTTTTCGCAACAGGATGTCTGCCTGTCTTTCGGTGAGCTGCACGCCACGGCGATACGGTTCACCCGGCTGGACTTGGTGACCGTAGCCTACATAGGGCCAGTGTTTCGGTTTGTGGAGCGTCTCAAACTTCTTTATTATCAGCACGGCACGTTCAAACGGCGGCAGCTCCATAATCGACCGCTTCGCGTTGGCGGCGGGCGTTGCCGCCACAAGGGACAGCAACGCCACGAAGAAAAATAACAGTTTTCTCATCGCACAATCGGGGTTACGGGACCGACAACCGGGCCGATGATTGTACCACCGTTATCATCGCCTTTATCCTTGCCGTTGAACTCGAAGGTCTGCTCCCACGGGGTCGAGCCGAAGTTGTCTTCAACCACCACGAGGAATTTGTGGGCGTCGGCACTCTTGGCTGTATAGTTGAGCCGGAAGGTCTTGCTTTCCAGAAGAACCCGGTCGTTATTGACAAGCACCGGGCCATCGACCAGTTTGAGAGTGCCTTCGCCGTCATACTGGAAATAGCGGATTGTGTAGAGGGTGTTGGTGTAGTTGCCCTCCGGCTTGATTTCAAAGCGCAGCTCCACGGTCTGCCCCTGCGTGATTTTGTCTGCATAGGGCATCACCTCCACCGTGAACGGATAGGACTGCTGCACATCGAGGTCGTCGGAACAGGATGCGAGGCTGCACACGGCAGCGATTACGAGGGAGAGGAAGGCGATTAAGCCGAATGATTTTTTATTGGATTTTTTCATTTTCGTGTCTGGTTTTTATAGTTTGAGTTTTGATGTTTTCTTGGGAGTGAGCGATTGCAGATAGTCGTTCAGATCCTTGTGGTCGGGATAGAGCGCGGATTTGTCGCTGACCCTATCGCCTAACTCGCGGCGCAGTCTGGCGACTGCGGCACGACCTGCGGTGTCGTTGTCGAGATAGCACAGTATCAGCGGGTATTCTGCAAGAGCCGGGATTGCCCTGCCGACATTAGCCACGGAGTTAAGCACGATACTGTCGTTGCCGGTGTTGTAACCGAGGCGTTCAGCCGAAAGAAAGTCGATGAAACCCTCGAACACATTGCAGCGCGGATTGCCGCCGGATATGCGTGTAATGCTTTTTGGCGGATAGCTTCCCTTAAAAAATGGATTCCTAAGCTCAAATCCATGTGCGTTGTTCTCAAAGCCGATGGCGTAATACCTTTTGCCGTGAAGCTCGTAGTCCACCTGCACGCAGTAGCGTTGTGCAATCTCTTTCGGTATGCCGCGCCCTGCCAGATAACGGAGTAAGGCGGCCGACTCCAGCCGGGATATTGCCACATTTTCAAAAGTCGGCTCCTCTACAAAAGGCAACGGTTTGTAAGGCTCTGCCACGGGCATATCCATCTTTTCCGCGATGTACCTTGCCTGCTCAACGAAATCGGTCTTGCCCGACATTACCCCGGCGAGTGTGAATATGTCGCCGCCTTCGCCCGTACCGAAATCGAACCATACATTTTTACGCGGGTTGACATGGAAAGAGGGTTTTCGCTCGTTGCGATAAGGCGCATAAAACCACAGGCCCTTGCTGTCGCGCCCGGTCGGATCGTAGCCGAGGCGGTGCAGGAAATCCACAAGGGATATTTTTTTGATTGCGTCGATATCCATAGGCTAAAAGCGCATTTTGCGACCGGGCTTCGGGGTTTTCTCCTTCGGCTGCTCCTGACCGGCATCGGCTCTTTTACCGTCTTTGTTCTTGACAGGCATTGCCAGAAACATATCGGTATCCGCGCTCTTTCCGTTGCCCAGAACCTCGTAACATTTGAAATCCATAATCTTTTTCATCTCGACGGCGATGAAAAGATTTAATTCCGAGCGGTTGCAACTGCCGGTTATCTCATAGGCGAGGTCGTATATTCCGCCGTAGGATTTCTCCGGCTCCTGCTTGTCGTACCAGCCGTTATTTTCGGTATCCACGACGATGGAGCCGTCAGAGGAATACGGACTGTCGTATGTCAGACGGTTGCCGTCGCGCGCTGTCGGCTCATAGCCCATAGCCCGCATGAAATCCGCAAGAGGCAGATGGTGTATGTCAAGGTCAAATACTTTGATACCCATAGCTCACTCGATTATGAATTTGACACCGACGCCATACTGCGTATGGAAATGCCCCGTGGAGTTGCCGAATACAAAACGCTCTTTGATGTTGGCTGTCAGCGCGACTTTATCCGAAAGATAGAAATCCGCCGAGAGAGTGAGCGCACCGCCATAGATGAAGGCATCGCCGTTGTGGAGCGTAGAGCCGTCGGACAGGGTGTGCTTACCCCAGTTCACTGTTTCATAGCCGCCGAGAGCCGACAATCCGCCATAGAGGTGGAATGTCTGGGAATAGTCGCTGACGAGGTGTAGGTTATATCCCGCCTCCGCCGTGAACTGCGCCACCGGGATACGTCCCTTTTCAGCGTAAGGTTTATAGGTCTGGAGATACTCGCCGCCGAAGCTCCAAGTATTCGCATTACCCTTGAACACTGAGTAATACACTCCGAATGAATAGCCGCAGTCGCGGGAATTGCCTGTATAAAAACCGTCTGTCATATCCGCCTTTATTTCCACGGCTGACATACCGGGGAGGCATCGCTGGGCCATTGCCTGCCCCCCGCAGAGGGCAAGCATGGCAGCGAAGATAAACATCGCTTTTCTCATAGGTTACTGGATTGAAAGTTGCTTAATTAGCCAATCGTGGCTGCACTCGGCATAGCCAAACAAGTTTGTCTCTGCTCTCATTGGCACACGATTTCGTCGATTACATTTGCACGCACAATATCCTCGTTCTCCACCACGAAGGACTGGTGCCGACCGCCGTCCTTTTCGGCGACCTCGATAACGAGCTGCTTGTCGTCGGGGATGGTAAATTTCTCCAGAGCAAACACTGTTCGCTCCGAGGATTTTGCGGGAACGACCACGACATAGTTCTGGGCGCGGAGAGGTTCCAAAACCTGTTCCTGCATGGCGGTTCGCTTGATAACCTTCTTGTCCACAATCTTGAACGAAACAAAATCGACATCGAAAGGGATATTGGAGGTATTCTTCAGTTCCGTATGGAAATACAGCAGACCATTGTTTGCATAGATGGATTTCAGAAGAAACTGCACACCGAAACGCTTTGACCCGATATGTTTGATTTCGCGCTTGTTCTGCTTGTGGATTGATTTCATAATCAGCTTGACAAGCATAGGCGATTCAGAGCCAAGACGCTCCAAGTATATCTCCTGCGCGTTGTTGGGACGGTTTACCGATTCGCCATCGTGTAGAAAGTCAGTCATTTCAATATTGAGCAACAGCGGCTCTTTGGCAAATTTCACATTGAAGCTGTAATATGATCCGTCTTCGGTAATGACCGACAGGTTTGTTTCCTGCTTGAAGGACTTGAAGGCGGATTTGACACGCAGCACGTTCTTCGCGCCATCGGCAAGTCCGGCGACAAGGTTCTCGTTCCCCAAATCAACATAAGTGATTTCTGCCGGGAAGATGATGTGCGTCGTCTTCTCATAACATACCTCCAGTGCGTGAGGGGGAATCATGCGGTCAAAGCCGACTTTGCGGGTAAGACCGCTGAACTTGTCGCCGTCGGTATAATTGGAGCCGTACACATTGAGGTCGTGTTCAGCTACCTGTTCAGTGGCAGGCGACACGTTGTTACCGGCACTATCGGCCGACTTTTTGCCTTTTGCGAAGGCGGGGGTTGCCATGCCGAGAACGGCGATGGCTGAAAGAATAATTGTTTTCAGTTTCATTTTTTATGTTGGATTAAAGTGGTTTTTAATTGTTTTCAGGCTGGTAAAGCATTACGCGGTACCCGGATTTGAGATGCACCTTGACGGTACGCATCTTCTTTGTGAGATACTGGCTTACGCCGTTTATCAGACCTCTCCCCACATCGGAGGCAATCTGCGCCCCGGTATTGGTGGAGATGTTGATTGAACTGCCCATCGTGCTGCCCATGTTGGCACCGATTTCGTGGAGCGCGTCAGATTCCATCGAGTTGGGGATGTTTATTCCTTCCTGACCGTCGGAATCATACACTTTCAGCTCCACCTCATAGATTGAGCCTCCGGTTTCTACGGATGTAATCTCTATCTCTAGACGCTCGTCCTGCAACCTTGCCAGTCCCGTCAGAGTTGTCTGACGCGGGATTAGTCTGTTGCCGATCCACATCGGTTCGGTTGTCCGCAGTTTTATCGACTGCCCGTTGGTTACCGACTGGTCTCCGGCTATGACAGCGGCGATTGTGTTCCTGCCTGCCGAGCGTTTTATGCCGACCGAGGTGTTGAAGCCACGGTCGTTTGTGACGGCACTCAAAGTCGATACGACATTGTGGGTCACATTCTGCACCGGCTGCACGTTGCGTTTCCCTTTCTCTTCGGACTGAGCCGGAGGTGCCTGACCGTCGGCATTGCTGCCGTTGCCCATATACTGCGCCGCCAACTGATAAGACCTTTCAAGCAGTTCCATCTCGTTGGGTTGTCGGGTCTGCTGTTGTGCCATAGCATTCTGCATCTCCAGCTCATCAATCCGTGCCTGCAATTCGGCCACCTGCGCCGATTCATTGTAGTCAGGCACATAAAAATCCTGTAACGATGCCTGCGCCTGCTGGTATGCCGCCGCAGAGTTCTGGATTTCATCGGGGACTGTCGGCGTTGCCGGGGCAGTAACCGTGTCAAGCTGGAGCGATACGGCGTTGATTGTGCTGTCGTTGCGCGACTTCTCTTTCTGCGCCTGTTCCTGTTCGTATGCCTTCAGTTTGGTATCGGGCATACCGGCGGAAGTCTGGTCTGGCAGCTCCATGTTCGCCTTTCCTTTTGCCGTCTCATCCTCGCTGCTTGGGGCGAAGATGATCCACAGGCATACAAGAAAGGACAATATAAGGAGTGTATAGACCGTGAGGCGTTTGAGCCGTTCCCGTTCAGCCGCAGTCTTGGGCTTGAACTTCGCTTTGAGGTCGTCAAGGAATTTCATGGCCCGTGTTGTTTGTGGGTAATTCCAGTTGCCTGATATGCTCTATCTCGACCGCCTGCCGAGCGTGGCCGGCACCCATCTTGTAGCAGGCGTGTCCGAACACGAAGAAGGCAGTGAGGATGAACGCTGACAGCAGGACTGTAACGACCATCAGCCGCTGGTTACGGGGAAGGTCGTCGCACGCCTTTTTCACCCGTTCTTTGATTTTCCCTTTCGGGGCGTGCCACACCTTATTATATAAGGGTGCCACGAGGTTGTTGATTTTCTGTTTTATGCTCATTGGGATAAGTTTCTTTTTGTGGTTATCAAATCTTTGTTCTCCAAGATTGTCAGACCCTCGATCATGAAGCCGTTGGGATTGTCGTCGGAGCGCGACACATTGGAAAGTCGGCACTGTGTTATAAGCGACCTTTCTGTCACGTTGCTCTGACGGATAATCATCTGCCGGGCGTAGGTTCTTACCTGATAGGGATAGTCGTTGAAATCGGCGACTATGCTGTCCACCTGCAACACCTGTGTGATGTTTCCGGCGATGATGCGGTTGTAATATCCCTTCTCCACATAATCGGAGTAGTAGTTGTAGGCACTCCTGTCGGCCAGTGACATGGCGCGGTTGATGTTGTGTTCAATCGCCGACTTGTCGGGCGACAGGGTGAAGAACAGTTCATGGAAGCGGCGCACGTGTTCACGCGCCTCCGCCGGTCTGTTCTGCTCCATGTCCTGAGACAAGGCAAGCATAAGCGACTTGCCGTTGTCGAGAACATAGATTTTCTCGCGCTGTTTTTCGGCGAAATTCAGGGAGAGTATCACGGCACCGATGGCTACACAGGCGCATAACGATACCATGATTATACCGAACAGCCTTATCTGCCGAAAAGAGGTCTCGATGTTTTTTAATGACTTAAATTCCATTGTGATTTTACTTTAATAGTTTGCCGACGCGCCCTGCTACATTACCTGCCACACCACCTGCGACACTTCCGGCCCATGAGCCTCCTGTCATGGCGGTGTTGTTGATGGAGCGGTTATAGCTGCCCATACCACCTGCCTGAATAATCCAGCCCGCGACAGTCGGAATCGTGAAGTAGCCGATAATGCCGATAATCATGAACACTGTGTAAGCGGTGTTGCTCCCGTCAAGGTCAACATTCGGATTATTAGTCAGTTCCGAAATGTCGTTTTGGAGCATCAGAACTTGGATTTTCGCCAAAATAGTCGAAAAGAGGTCTGCGACCGGTAGCCATAGATAGGTCTGAATATAGCGGCATATCCATTGGACGAGAGTATTCTGGAATCCGTCCCAGACTGATATTGCAAAGGAAATCGGTCCGAGTATAGCCAGCACTATCAGGAAGAATGTCCTTATCGTGTCTATCGTGAGCGAGGCAGCCTGAAAGAGCATCTCCAACAATTCCCGGAAGAAATTCTGGATTGCCTTTTTCACTTTATACATACCTCTCTCGATATACATCCCGGCGGCTGTTCCTATCTCAGTCACGCCCAACTCATCAATCTGCCTGTCAAACTCGGCGTCATCCACGAGGTAGGCGGTTGACGGGTCATTCATCATCTGTTCATACTCCAACCGGTCTTTTTCTTCCCGGTACTTTTTCATGTCAAGGGTCTGGCCTTCGAGCATCGAGGCTGTGCCTTGCACAATCGGCGACATTACGGAGTTTATGGTACCGAGTACGACCGTTGGAAAGAACATTATGCAGAATCCGATTACAAACGGACGAAGCAGCGGGAACACATCTATCGGTTCGGCTCTTGCCAGTGCCTGCCATATACGGTAGGCGACAAAGAATAACGCGCCTAAGCCGGCTATGCCCTGTGCCACTCCTGCCATGTCGCCGCACAGAGGCATCATCTCATCGTAGAGCGACCGGAGTATGGAGTGGAGGTTTGTGAAATCTATCGCGCAAAGCATAGGCATCACCAGTATTTTTCAGAGCCGTCGCCGTAAAGGTTCACAACTCTTTGTGTATCGGCTTTCTTCTTGGCGCGGAGATATGAAACGCTTATGTTCTTGTTGGTGAAATACGCCGTCAGGTTCTTCAGGCGTTTCATCTCCTTGTAGCAATCGTCCACCACCTCCATGCGGTCTTTGTCGGTCATGCTCAGTGTCGTTATATTGACTACCTGCTTCAGATCGCCGAGGACGCCGTTGGCTTCTTCAAGAATCCGGGTGTATCCGGAGGCGATTGCCGAGAGTTCCGCGCTGGTGAAATTGGGGTCGGTCAGCATCTTCTTGAAGTTGTTGACATAGTAGCCTGATATGTCGCCCAGCATCAGGACTGTCTGCTGCACCTTGCGGGCATCGCGGACAAGGTTATTTACCGATTGCAGGGCATCGTAATACTTTTTCGCCTGCTGATAAATCTTGACCGTCTCCTTGAAGTTGTTAATCATATTTTGAGCGGTCGTTGATTCCTGCACAAGTGATTTTGAGGAATTTACGATGGATTGGGCGATGTTCGACGGGTCTATGACCGTCCACTGGGCGTTTGCCCTACCCGTACCTAACAGTAGGCACAGGGCGATAAGGGGAAATAGAAATTTCAGTTGTTTCATTTTGACTTTGGCAAAAGCCATAGCGATTATTGATTGTGTGGATTCACTCGGTGAGGTGCATTGAATAATCCTCAAAAGAGCCGTCTTTCCTCTTATAAGAATCATTCGGATAGATTGTGAGGAACGAACCGTCCGGATCCGGCAGGAGTTCTGTCCGTATTCCACGTTTGAAAAAGTGGAATACATCGTTTTCCCTGTCGTAGTGGAGAGGATACATTTCCGATTTTTCTACTAACTCGGAATTATAGTTGGCTCCGAAGAAGATAAAGAAGCGGCCACCGTGTTCCGATATTTCAATATCGTGAGGCGCGCCCTCACAGCTTTCCCATTCACCGAGAAGCTGAAAACGAGGGTCAGCAATCAACCGACCTTTGGTTTGAAGGGGCATTTCTGTTTTAATCATATTTTTGTGGTTATCTGATTTTGGAGACCATGCCTCCGATTATTCTCACTCCGATGTAAAGCAGGAGCAAGGGGAAGGTAATAGCGGCGATGAAGGCGACTGCCATACTCGCCAGTATCACCCATAGCACATAAAGGACTTTCATAACGGCATCCATTGTGAGAGATAATTGACTAAGTTTGAAAAGGTCTCCACAACATACGGTCTGGCATATAGCACCAGCTTATATGTCGCCACGAATACTGCGGACAACACCGCTATCCCGGCGAGAAATAGGATTGTTCCTGTCAGCACTCCGAGTATAGGGTGGAACACTTTGGGTATCTTCATGTAGCACCCTCCTTTCTCTCGTTGGCAAGCATCTTTATCGCCGCCTCGATGCTGCCACCGAGTTGAGCGGCTTTGTTCAGTACCTGAATCTTCTCCGTTTCCTCGGTGGTGTAACATAAATATTCTTCGGTAGATACCTCCGTAGCATATACGGCTGACTGCGTTCCGCCAAGACCAATCCAAACCTCTTTATACAGGCGGTTAGGATTGATTGCCATATTGATACTGAGTATCTGCGCTTTCTCCTTGTCCGTCAGACCCAACAGTTCCTGTATCTGGTCAAAGCGGTTCATATACTTTCTCTGGTCGAGAAGTATCTTGCAGTCGGAGTTGTTGATGATTGTCTCCTTCACAATCGGTGACGATATGATGTCGTCAACCTCTTGCGTTACCACGACTGCCTCACCGAAATACTTGCGGACGGTCTTGAACATATATCTCAGATATTCAGCCATATTCGCCGAAGAAAGAGCCTTCCACGCTTCTTCCACCACCATCATCTTGCGGATACCCTTCAACCGCCTCATTTTATTGATGAAAGCCTCCATAATGATGATGGTTACCACCGGGAATAATTCTTTGTTATCTTTCACGGCATCAATTTCAAAGACCACAAACCGCTTGCTGAGCAGGTCGATGTTTTCTTTTGAATTGAGTAGAAAATCATACCGGCCACCGTGGTAATACTGGCGAAGGGTTGTCAGGAAGTTATCTATATCAAAATCCTGCTTGTATATGGGGATAGGACGCTGTGCCATTTCAGCACGGTATTCATCGCGCATAAATTCGTAAAACGAATTAAAACACGGCACTATATCCTTATTCGCCCTCATCCTGTCAAGGAACATGGACAACGCCGAGCCAAGTTCGCCGCTCTCCGTTTTTGTAACCCTGTCATCCTCTGATTTCCAAAGCGTCAGCAGTAATGTTTTGATTGAATCCTTCTTTTCGACATCAAAAACGCCATCATCCGTATAGAACGGATTGAAAGATATTGGGTTATCCTCCGTGTAGGTGTAATAGATACCGTCCTCGCCGTGGGTACGGTTGTGGATCAGGTTGCACAGACCTTCGTAGGAATTGCCCGTGTCAATCAGCAGCACATGGGTCCCTTGCTCATAATATTGGCGCACCAGATGGTTGGTAAAGAATGACTTTCCGCTACCTGACGGACCGAGAATGAACTTATTGCGGTTTGTAGTGATACCGCGTTTCATAGGCTCGTCAGATATGTCAAGGTGGAGCGGTTTTCCCGTCAGTCTATCGACCATCTTTATCCCGAAAGGAGATAAAGATGAACGATAGTTGGTCTCGGCCGTGAAGAAACACGCCGCAGGCTCGATGAACGTATAGAACGATTCTTCGGCAGGGAAATCAGCCTCGTTGCCCGGCATTGCCGACCAATACAGCGTCGGACAGTCGATGGTGTTGTGCCTCGGCATACAACCCATTGTCGCAAGCTGACCGCCGACATCGTTCTTTATCCTGCGCAGTTCTTCGGCATCGTCGCTCCATGCCATGATGTTGCAGTGGCAGCGCACCGAGGTCAGTCCGTAGCTGTGTGCCTCGTTGAGATAGCGGTCTATCCACTCCTTGTTGATAGCGTTTGAGCGTGAGTAGCGGCTCAAGGAGTTCATGTTGCGGGCGGTCTTTTCAAACCTCGCCAGATTCTCGTCGTGGTCGTCAACAAACACATACTGGTTGTAGATATGGTTGCATGGTAACAGCAATCCGACGGGACTTGCAAACGAAAGACGGCAGTCGCTCCGGTCAGTAGATAACCTTTCATATCGGTTGTCGGTGCTTACCTTTGCCGGCAGGTCATCCGTGTCTGACAGTGTATGCAGACAGAGCATCTTATCCCCGATACGCATCTGGCGCGCAGACAGGTCTATGTCCTCCAGACAGTTCACATCCTCCATCGTAAGCGACATATACCGCTCGATAAGCCCGGATTTGTCGTCGGTGCCGACAATATCATCATCTGTCAGGCGGCGCAGCTTGATATAGCCGGTGTCGTTGATGATTCTTTCAAACTGCTCGACACTCTCCATGAACTTCACCACCATTTCGTGATTCAGTTCTTTCGGTGTCAGGCGACCACGGCAGAGCGTAGAGAAATTGCTCTGCTGACGCGCACGTTCTTTTGTCGTTTTTGTCAGGAACAGATAGCATCTGTGGGACAGGTACGGACGCTCATTGAAATGGCGTTCAAAGCTCCTGTCAAGAAAAGACAGATCATCTTTTTGCAGTTCCGGCTTATAGCGTTCACTGATGAACCAGTCCTGTTTATGTACCACCGAGTAATGCGGCAGAACCTTGATAGCCTTGCACCATGCGGCGTGCATGGCCTCGTATTCGGCAGAGGTTACGGTGAACAGTTCCGGCAATGCCACCTCGAAGGCGACTGTAATGTCGGCGTCCTTGCTGATTATGCAGCCGTGTTCCACGGCGAGAATCGGCAGCTTTGTCTCCAGTGTCGTGGCTTTAAGTGTGTTTCTCATTTCTTTCCTCCTTTTATCAGTCGTTTGAGGCGGAGACGGTTGATGATGTACCGGGGATGATATTTCACAGCCGAGAGTTTCATCAGACCGTGTTCGCCATATTTGGCGTTAAGATGGAAGGTGAGCCAGACAAGGGCTGAGGCGGCAGTAACGCCGAACCCGATGCAGATCCATTGCGATATGCCCGCGATATACATGATGACGAACACCACGAACAGGGCGAGCAGTCCGCCTGCGAAGATGAACAGGTACTGCGCCTTCAGACCCTTGTATTCCACCGACCGTCCTATGCCCTTGTTGACAGCATATTCGGCCATTGGCTCAGATGATTAGAGGAAGAACGAGCGAAGGATTGTGGCGGCAACAATCAGGAAGATGCACGCCCCGAACCACGACGCGGCGGTCTTGCTGGTGTCGGGGTCTCCGCTCGACCATTTGGAATAGACCTTGATGCCTCCGATGAGACCCACCACGGCACCGATGGCATAGATGAGCTTGGTGCCGGGGTCAAAATACGAGGTTACCATTGATGTCGCCTCGTTGATACCCGCCATGCCGTTTCCGGCGGCGGCAGCCCTCAGTCCGCCGAGAAATCCGGCGAGGATCGCCACCATGAGGCGGCATTTGAAAATCAGATACCTGTTTTTAAGATTCTTGATTGTTTCTTTCATGCTTTTTGTTTCATTTTTTTGAAGCACAGGCAGCCCCCGGCCGCTCCGCAGACGGGAGCAGCCCATACTTCGGGTTGATAAATTGGAGTTGGATTTTTGTCCTTGCGGACGCGGATTAGTGGTTTTTGCTGGTTATCTCAATAAATCGGCAGGGTCAAAATCATCTATGTTAGCTGCGATTTTGAAAGTGGAGGTGTGTTCCTCCGCGACTGGATTTTTAACGGATTGAGCCTTCTTTCCCTTTCCGTCAGGCTTCCGGGCCTGTTTGTCGGCGATATTCTCCCGTAGCAGCTCAGTCATACAGGACTGTATGCCCTTGTAGATTTCCTCGTATGACATAAGCCCTTCCATAAGGTTGGTGTCCATGAGTGGTTCAAGCACCTTTCCGGCGTTTGCCTTATCTTCGGGGGTGGCATCGGGATTGACGGCGATACTGATGGATTCCTCAATATCCTCCATCGTCGCCCCTGTCGCTGAAGGAGCCGAAACGGTGTCAGACTCCACATCCTCGATGCGGACATCCTCAAACGCCGACATCTCCTGTTCCGGTGTCATGCGTGCATTTTTTACGGGCTGTTCCGGCTTTGGAAGATTGTCATTCTGAATCTCATTCCCGGTTGGGGCGGTAGTCGTTGCCGAACTTTCATCGCCAAACTCAACATCATTCAGATGCACATCGCCCAGCATAGTCAGTTTTATGCGGCGTATGTTACGGTCAAAAGCGTTGTCAACCAGACGGTCTATGCGCGATTCAAGCTCATCGTCTATATTGAATTTGCTTTTGCCGACCAGCGACCGTGGTGCAGGCGTATCAGGTGCAGGTGAGGGGGGTACCTCTGTGGGAGCATCTTCAGGTGGTTTGTCAGCCGGAGGACGCATCTTCCTGTTGCGGTCAAGCAGGAGGTAAGCCAGAAAGCCTATGTTTGAGAGAGCCACGACACCGAGCAGGAAAAGTGATGTGCCTGTCATAACTCCACGGTTTTCTCGCCCAGCGAGGACAGTTCATTGATTACATCCCGGTTCTCCACAAGGTGTCGGACAAGGATGTTGGTGACGTAGGCACCGATTGTCAGACCCTCGACATCGTAGAGGGATACCAGTTTGGAGAGTTTGTTTACCAGCTCACGGGGAACGAATATCCCCTTGCGCGCCCCGACATTCGACGGAGCCAGATAGTTGTCCGAATATGCCCTGACCTTCTTGTTGTCCGGGGCTATGGTCGGTTCCGCACCTTTCACCTTGTTGCAGGTACGGAGGTCACAGAATTTTGTATGTACCATTTATTATAGAATTTTTGAGGGGCATTTCTTGGATATGCCCTGAATGATGGGATAGTATTTTCTGAAATGTTCGGTAAGCACCTTATCTATATAGGTTGAGATGTTGGCTTCCTCATCCAGCATACCGAGTATGCCGAGAATCATGGAGAGGTGCCGCTCCCTGATGAAAACCTGCCTGCCGTTGCGTGATACCCTGCGGAATCTGCCGTCGGCGATGAATTTCTTGATGAAGTCAATCTCATCGGCGGTCATGTTGAGTTCAGAATATCTTGCCTCCCGTTCAGAGGCATAATCGTCATACGTTTTGGGGCTGGTGCTTATGTCCTCCTTTACAGGAGGCGCATTTGGTGCCTGACTGTCCGCTGCGGTGTGATATGTCGGCACGGACGAAGCCCTTACAGATTCGATGAAGCCGTCGGCGTCAAATCCATCGTTCTTTTTCTTTGCCATACGCCTAAACCTGAATTATGGAACGGATTTCCTTCACCAGTTCTTCAAGGTTGGAACCTTTCATAAGACGCTTGTCGGGAGGGAGCATCGTGGAGCGGAATATCGCCCCGTTGCCGGTCTCCATACCGTCTTTCTCGAATTTGTTGCTTTTGACAAGCACGGTGTCGAGGGAGCATAGTCCGAGTTTCTCCATGTAGTTGTCGATAATCTCGCACAGGCGGGGCTTGTCGCGTGAGTTGACCTTGTTCCAGACAAGGCGCATCTCCCGGATGCTTGACTGGCCGGTTGTGATCATCCGGTTATAGACATTGTTGGCGAATGATATTGAACTTGCCATTTCCCCGGTCTCGGTCGTTATCGGCACGAAGATGTAGTGCATCTTGGAGATGAGGGTTACAATATCACGGTTGTTTATGGTTCCCGTGATGTCGAAGAATACCACTTTTGGATTGTTCCCCGCCTTTACAAAATCCTCCGCCACTTTCACCGCGTCGCCCGGTGAGGTCAAAAGAATTTGATATGGCTTGATTTGGTGGGTAAGGTAGAACTTGTGCATGATGCGCTTGAGACGGGGATTCTCGTTGGTCACCAGCAGATCATGTTCCCGATAGACATTCATCGAGTGCTGTGTGTTGTCGCAGTCTATGACCGCGACTTCCACCCCTTCGACGTAGCGGAGATAACTCGCCACAAGAGCGGTCAGGGTGGACTTGCCCGCGCCACCCTTCTGGGTAGCGAAGGCGACATAGATTGTGTCGCTCATAATTGGATGGGATTAAATTGGGAATTGAATTGATATGGTGTCGCCACCATTTTCTGCCCGGCTTGATAACCATGTCCGGGTCAGGCTGCCCCGTCTCAGTGAATCGGCTTGTTTACAGACGGGGCATTAGAATGTTTGTTTGAATGTTTGGTCAAATGATTGTTAGAACGTATGCTCAAACAAACATTTGATTGATTGTTTGATTGATTGCTCAAACAAGCGTTAGAACGTATGCTCAAACGGACATTTGATTGATTGTTCGATTGATTGTTCAAATGAGCGTTAGAACGGATATTCAAACAACCATTTGATTGATTGCTCAAACAAACAAGCAAACAAAGGTTCGTACACACCTACAAACATTTGATTGAACCTTTGAACGGTCATTTGTCTGAACACCCGAATGTCTCGGCGTTGTCGCCTCCGGCATTTGAGCCTCTGTGCAAGTAGAACGACGGCTGTGTCTGAAAAGATTTCTGATTGTCAGGCACTTCCCAACCTTTCTGCAAAGTTGCCCAACATTTCCCCACTTTTTTCTCGTTGAAAACTCAACGACCGTACCCGATTGTTATATCTGCGGGAGCCGACACACGCGGTTGTTCTCTAATTGACCGCCGTTTCAAAGACTGCGCACCATTATAATATCGGTATGAATCGGCACCGATATTATGAATCGTCCACCATTGCGTACAACTTTCGTACAACATTCAAGGCGGGTTCCGATTACAATATTCTCATTATCAGTTCGGATGCACAAACGTGCATGGCAAGGTATGTCGTATGCAGCACAAAATAAGATTTGCTGCACACGACCCTTGCCATTGCATGGAGCCGGTATTTCTCCAAAGTCGAAATACCAATAATGAAACCTGTGGTTGGCAATCCCACATCACCCAATAAATTTATCCCAAAATGAAACAGAACTTCAAAAAAGCCGGACGGCATCCAAAGATTGATCCGACGGTATTCCGATGTTCGGTCAATTTCAACGCTACCGAACATATCGCGCTTCAGACAATGCACGAAAAATCCGGGGTCGATTCCCTGTCGGCATTTATCAAGATGCAGTTATTCGGAAAACCATTCAAGGTTTTCTCCATAGACACAAACACACGGATATTCATAGACAGACTTTCTTCTGTTAACCATGACTACCGCACATTGGTGGTGGATTACGATACTCTTGTAAGGACATTACGGGAGAACTTCACCGAGAAGAAAGCCATGAGCGCACTCTACCATCTGGAGCAGATTACCATAGAACTTGTGAAAACAAACCGCGAGATTGTCGCCCTCGCCAAAGAGTTCGATGCCCGATGGTTGCAAAAATCTCTTTAGGCAGCTCACTATACGGAGCGATTGTATATAACGGCGAGAAGATAAACAAGGAGAAGGGTCGTGTCCTCGACACCAACAAAATCTATAATGACGGCTCCGGCAACATAGACATACACCGGGCTTTCGAGGATTTCAAGCGGTGGATGCCCCAGCATACCAGAGCCGAGAAAACGATGATGCACATCTCCCTCAACCCCCATCCCGACGACCGTCTGAGCGAGATGCAGTACACCCAACTCGCCCACGAGTATATGGAGAAGATGGGGTTTGCCGAGATGCCGTACATAATAGTGAAACACGAAGACATCAACCGCCACCATATACATATCGTGGCTCTCCGTGTCCGTCCCGACGGTTCCTGTATCTCCGATAAAAACAATTTCTACCGCAGCAAGGAGATAACACGGGAGCTGGAGAAAAAGTACGGGCTGCATACCGCCGAGCGTCAGAAGATCACTCCCGATATGCCCATAAAAAAGATTGATCCGTCTGGCGACATCAAGCGACAGGTTGCCAACACGGTCAAAATGGTCGGTATGCGCTACAAGTTCCAGACCATCGGCGAGTATAACGCCATACTCGGTCTGTATAATATCAGATGTGAGCAGACCGACGGCAGGGTCAACGGCAGGGAGTATCATGGGCTTGTGTATTTCGCCACTGACGACAACGGCAAGACCATCGCATCGCCGTTCAAGGCGTCGCGCCTCGGCAAGTTCGCCAGCCGCACTGCGATTGACGGAAGAATGGAGAGGGCGAAAGACAAAATCGACATCCGTCCGACCAAGCAAGCTGTTTCGGAGGCAATGGCGGAATCTTCCGGCAAGGACGATTTCATCGCCAAGCTCAAGGAGCGGAACATCGACCTTATACTGCGCTATACCGATGTCGGGCGCATATACGGCGCGACATTCATAGACCACAATACAAGGACAGTCCTCAACGGTTCGCGTCTGGGCAAGGAGTTCTCCGCCAACTCACTTGCAAAGTGGTTCACCGTCGGAGAAAAGCCTTTGGTTATTCCTGTTGCACACGATGTTCAGCAGGAGCAGCCACAGTCGGATATGCAATCAACACCTGATACCAGACAGCCACCGCAGGACAACAGTCAATCCGGCAATTCACAGTCCAGCACAACAAACGGAGGACAAAGTGCAACAAGTGGCAGCGGTTCCGGAACATCCCCAAGCCAGCCTCAATCCCAGACACGGCAGAACAATTCTTCCGCTTATGATGATGCGCCGACGCTCCCCGGTCTTGACCTGTTCCAGACCGGACCCGGATTCGACCCGCAGGAGGAGGCCTTCTATCGCGAGATGCAGCGGCGCAGGAAGAAAAAACGCCGTGGCCCCAAACTATAATTTGTCAAACTCCAAACACAAGATTTATTATGTCACAACAGGAAGATGACCTCAGGGCGTTGTCGAAAATCATGGATCTACTCCGTGGAGTCAGCATCGCCGTGATGGTTGCCAACATTTATTGGTTCTGCCAGCCCATTGTATCGGGCTGGGAGTTCCACCCTCAGACCATGAAAGTCCTTCGCGGTCTTGACGAGGCCGGGAGCCTGTTCCACAATCCGTGGAACGCCAAATGGTGGACGCTGCTATTATTGGCTCTATCTTGTTTCGGCACCAAGGGTGTCAAGAACGAAAAAATAAAATGGGGCCAGATATGGCTCATAATCTCTATTGGTGCCGTGCTGTTTTTCCTCGATTGGTGGATGGTGTCTCTCGGTTGGTACTACACCTATATATTCACCACCATATCGGGTTATGTGTGCCTGCTGCTCGGAGGGGTGTGGATGAGCCGTCTGCTGAAGAACAACATGATGGACGACCGTTTCAACGAGGAAAACGAATCGTTCATGCAGGAGACCAAGCTGATGGAGAATGAATATTCCGTCAACCTCCCCACACGCTTTTACTACAAAAAGCGGTGGAACAAGGGATGGATAAATGTAGTCAACCCGTTCAGAGCCTCGATAGTCCTCGGCACTCCCGGTTCCGGCAAGTCATTCGCGGTGGTCAATAATTTCATCAAACAGCAGATAGAAAAGGGCTTCGGGCTTTATGTGTATGACTACAAATTCCCTGATTTGTCGCTGATTGCGTATAACCATATGCTCAACCATGCCGACAGTTACGGGAAGAATCCGCCCACGTTCTGTGTCATAAATTTCGATGATCCGGAACACTCCCACAGATGTAATCCGATACACCCGGATTTCATGTCGGATATTGCCGATGCCTACGAATCGGCATATACCATTATGATGAACCTGAACCGCACATGGATACAGAAACAGGGCGATTTCTTCGTGGAATCCCCGATAGTGCTGTTTGCCGCAATCATCTGGTATCTCAAAATATACGAGAACGGCAAATACTGCACCTTCCCCCATGCCATCGAGTTCCTTTGCCGCCGGTATGAGGATATATTTCCTATCCTCACATCATACACGGAGCTGGAAAACTATCTTTCCCCGTTTATTGACGCTTGGCAGGGAGGCGCGGCCGAACAGCTTGCCGGGCAGATAGCCTCGGCGAAGATACCTTTGTCAAGGATGATTTCCCCGCAGCTCTACTGGATTATGACGGGTGATGATTTCACGCTCGACATTAACAATCCGAAAGAGCCGAAGATTCTATGTGTCGGTAACAATCCCGACCGTCAGAACATCTACGGCGCGGCACTCGGTCTATACAATTCCAGAATCGTCAAGCTGATAAACAAGAAAGGGATGTTGAAGTCCGGCGTCATCATAGATGAGCTGCCGACCATATATTTCAAGGGATTGGACAATCTTATTGCCACTGCGCGAAGCAACAAGGTTGCCGTCTGCCTCGGCTTTCAGGACTTTTCACAGCTCAAACGAGATTACGGCGACAAGGAGGCGGCTGTGGTGATGAATACCGTTGGTAACATCTTTTCCGGGCAGGTTGTCGGCGAGACTGCAAAGACCTTATCCGAGAGGTTCGGCAAGGTTCTCCAGCAGAGGCAGTCCATGAGCATCAACCGTCAGGATGTGAGCCACTCGATCAACACGCAGATGGATTCTCTTATTCCGGCGAGTAAGATTTCCACTCTGACGCAGGGAATGTTTGTCGGTGCCGTCAGCGACAATTTCGACGAGCGCATCGACCAGAAGATTTTTCATGCCGAGATTGTAGTGGACACCAAGAAAGTGGCGGCGGAGACAGCCGCCTATCAGCCCATACCGCTGATAACCGATTTCAAGGACGATACCCCTGACAAGTCAAAGATGAAAGCCACCATACAGCGCAACTACGACAAAGTGAAGCAGGATGTCAAGGATATTGTCCGGCAGGAGCTTGAACGCATCGCGGCAGACCCAAATCTCCGCCATCTGTTGCACATGAAACCGGCATAGGCATATAAAGGCAATCCCGACCATTCATCACGAGTGGCCGGGATTTGTTGTGAAATATTAACCCGTAGAATCAATTATCATAAACGCCGCTGTCGCAGAGGCAGTAATGGTAAAATTTTATGGATTCTCTGTTTATTTATGAAAGAGATTAAATATTTCTGGATGGATTAGTGGTTGGACATCGGACCGAGGCATCAGTCCTCCTGATCCTGTTTTGACATAAAACTGTTTAGTCCGTCAATCAAGGTGTCCATAAAGTAGGTACGGCTGTTGCGCCCTCTCATCCTCATTTCCGAATATTTCTTGTAGATGTAGCTTTCGGTCATATCTACCTTGAATATACGGGCGAGCCTGCCGATTATATCTTTCGCGCTGAGTTTGGTGCCGAAGCAGTTGGCGACCTTGAAGGCGTAGCCTAACTCTATAAGGTCGGTCTTGTTGGCTTTCCAGTCAAGTCCGAGACGGTCAAGCATATTTTCCTCGCTGACGGTTCGGAAATCTATTTCCTTGTAGTGGGATAAGGTCTGACGCACAAAGCACAGGGCTTTGTTGATGAACGACACGAGGGCGTCATTGACCTCTTGGCGTTGTGCCGCCGTCTGTAAGTGGCTTATCTCCACCTCCACAAAGAGTAATGCGCTTATCACGCAGCCTTTGTGTGGCTCCTTGTTGCACAACTCGCTGACCTGAAGCACAAAATCCTTATAGGCTATGTGCAGATTCTCTTTCTTCCCTTCGGTCAGCTTTCGGAAGAACTCGGTCTCGGTAAGTGAAAATATATTCATTTATCGGGCTGGGGGGTTAAGGGTTCAACATTATGTTTCTTGTTTCGTCCTTATAAACCGCAGGCCGTTACAAATGGATTACAACCGAAACTGTTAAAGTGTGAATCGGCTGAATATCAATAGAAATATGAGGTGGAACAGGTATTAAAATTAAGAAGGTTAAAATCCCATGATGTATGAACTTGGTAAATGTGTATTAAATCGGTAAACTCAGAACAATAAAAAAAGCGCACATCCCCATAGTGATTGCCTTTGTCGGTTCTGGAATACCGTGGATAGTAATCGAGGATGTACGCTATGCAAGTGCATAGCGCAAGCATCACTTCGTCCTATCCAATGTCAATTTTCCAGATTCACAAAGGAACTCGGTGTTGTCTTACGTTATGTATCAGTCTAATGCGACTGGCTCTCCAATCGCTGGTTTTCCTAAATTCGCTACAAAATTACGAAATTTTGGCGAATTAACAGGCGTTCACACGCCCTTTTATTTGATTCCGTACTGGCGGAGCTTGTAATCAAGCGTTGAACGGCCTATGCCTAACAGCCTTGCCGCTTGGGATTTATTGCCCTCTGCCTGCCGCAATGCGGCGATGATTTTGGCCTTCTCCCTTTCCGGCTCCTGCAATCGCAGACTTGTGTCAGGTTCCGGCTCCGACTGGCTGAAATTCAGGGCGGATGCGGTTATGACATCATCTGGTGTGTGGAAAGCAGCGAATAGAATCACATCTTTCAGTTCCCTTACGTTGCCGGGCCACTGGTGAAGTTTGAGGGCTTTTGTCGCGGAGACATCGAGCCGTTTTTTATCTTGTTGTGTTTTATGAGCGTAGAGGGTCAGAAAGTAATCCGACAAAGATTCTATATCCTCGGTTACCTCTCTCAGCGGCGGCACGGGAATATCCACCTGACGCAGAATGTAAAAGAGATTGGGGCGGAATCTTTTTTCAGATACCATCTTCAGTAACTCCGGCTCTGCGGTGCATATCACCCGAACATCAGGATGCTCGTTTTCAAGAATATGCAACAGCACCGATTGTTTGTCAAACGACAGCAACTGCACGTTTTTGATGATGATTGTTCCACCATCGGCTTTCTTGAAATATCCTTCCATGCGGTTGTATATCTCACTGCGGAGCGTTGTCGGGTCATGCTGACCCACAAGTGCCGCCCCTCCAGCTTCGATAACCGTGCATGGTTTCTGGGCGCGGGAACTGTGGAGATAGATCTGTTTTGCAATCTGCTCCTTGCCTGTGCCACATTCTCCGAAAATTATAGCGTTGGCATTAGTGGCGGCAATAGCCCTTATGGACTTTTCTATGCGCCTGAACGCCTCGCTTTGCCGTGGAATAAGGTCCTCTGAAAGCGTCAGCACCACCTTCTCAGGTCTGGCATATCTGCCGACAGTCTCGACAAGCTGCTTGTCTATTGCCGGACGCTGGATTATGTCAACTGCTCCGCCGTCTTTCATTACATCGGCAATCTCCAACGGATTAAGGTTATCTACTATGGCAAGCACGGGGAACTTGTAACCCTCGCGCTTTTGCCAGTTTACTAACTCTTGCGCTGTGCTGTGGACGAATTTCATCGCCGTTACCACGACCGCGCCGGGTGGCAGTTTTGCCACTTCCTCTTTTGCAGCCTCCATACTCCCAACATCAATCGGCTCATATCCAGCTCGCGTGAGCAAGCCCGACATAAGCCGACGGTCGGATTCGGAGGCATCAACGATAAGAACTTTGTTCATGTCTGTTGTTGATTGGGTTAAACATATCATATTTTCATCTGGTTTCTAATTAGTCAATAGCCCCCGGCATAATTACCGAGGGCCAAAGTATATATTATATTTTGTCGCTTAATTAATAAGGGATCGTTATTTTGCCATCACTCAATGATATTTCACCCTCATATAAGGGCTTGTCAGGATTAAATCTTCCAGTAGTATCGCCGTGATAAATTTTTAAGATGAAATCCGGTTGTGGTACATTTTCTATAAGAAATGATGCACTGATTTCACAACGGCAATCCGCTTTATCGGAAGAAGGATACTCAACAATCGTCAATACACCTTCACTGTAAAAGACATTGACATTGACTTTCTCAAAATCGCATGGATATTCAAGCGATGTGAACTTACATTTTGCTGTATTGCCGTCGAATACCATTTCAAACGAACCGTTGCTGTCTTCACTACGGCTTTGTGAGTAATCTATGTTTTTGCTATTAAGACATTCGGTGTTAGTAAGCTGAGAAAGATACGGATGTTGCAAAGTTATATCTTCAACACTTGAGCATGATGACAGCATGAAAATCAGCATGATTATTGTTATAACGGTCATGTTTACAGAACTTTTCATATTATTCTATTTTTACTTTTCTTCGGTTTATTATGTAGATTCCTTTGTCAAGATTAGAAACGGCTTCAGTCTCACTTTTATATTTCCCGATGAGTATGCCCTGAAGATTATAAACCATCACCGGGACTTCTGGATTACCTTCCACGGGTATTTGCAAAGATGCAAATTTGCTTACAGGCAGATGTCTGTCAAACCATTCCATATTGCGGCGTAAAGCGGTCTTTATGCGGTCTGCCCTAAGACAGGCAGTTTGTGTAGGATCTTCATTCCATCTTTCGCAATCTTTTTTCCAAGCCTCGGCAAGAGGTAAGACCGTTGCGTCTATATAGGTGTATATTTCAGAAAGTTTATCAGGATAAACATCCTCCCAAACCGATCTTACCGATTGGCAGAAACTGTCATATTGGATTATCTCTCCAATCCAATGCGGAGTAATTCCATAGTGGACTTTCATTCGGAATGTGTAGTCAGTCTTTTCACGGTTGTAGCAAACCAAATCCCAAATTGGACCTGCAATCCATTTGGTATTGTCATCTAAATCCTTATGAATATAGAAACTGCCGTGAAAACCGTCTGGATTGTCCATCACTTCCTGCAATATGAAGAAACGTGCCATACTTTTAACATCAATATATTCCTCCCACTCATTAGAAGTCTTATCGGAAGAATAGATTGCAGCGTTTATTGTCTTAAACTCGTTGGTAAGCCACTCAAGTTGAGCATCAGACAAATCTTCAGGCGAATGATAGCGCAGTGTAAGGTTCCATCTGCTGTTTTCAGGAATTGTAATCTGATTTTTGTCATGATAGTTGTCAACCTCTACAAGCCAGCCACCTTTTATCAAGTCGGGGGTTGTTTCCTTGTCCTGTTGTTCATAGATATTTACCCTGTTTTCGTCAATTCGTATGGTTTCGGTAAGAAAATACAGGCCGATATAGTCACCATTCAATACCACTTCGACCGGTCGGAAACTCGGAGTCCATTCCATTCCCATAAGTTTCCCCAGCTGTAATCCTGCGACAGTGTTTTCGGTAGGTTTCAGCAACGCCCAGTGTTTGTTTTTAGGCATACCCATTATAGAGGTCTTTTTTTCGAGCTTGATTTTGTATGGTTTCTTAGATCCTTTCCAAGAAGAATGGCCTCTGCCTCGTATTTGCATGGGCAACGGAGCGGCCTTTGTGCCAAGAGCTTCTATATCTTCTGCTCCCATCGGATCAAGGCTGTAAGTGGCATTTAGATATACTTCCTTAGACACTATAGGCTTATTATTTTCAGTATCTATGTATAATACCGGCAAAGTACCGGATATAGATATTGGAGATGAAGCGGGCGGATTTACCGCGTCTATTTCGTCCGTACACGAAAAGAGCGTCAATGCGACTAAAAAGCAGCCGATTATTTTTACAGGATTTATCATAACTGTTGTTTTAGTGATGAAAGCAATTTATATGTGGTGGCCATGCTTGACAATGGGGATATATTTTCGCCAGAGAATTCCACCATGTCGGCAAATGCCTTAATTTCTGACAAAAAGCCTTGCGTATATAACTGATTGTTGCCTACAAGTGGGTTGAAGTTATTCCTCTCAATAAGAGTCTGTTCGGTATTAGTAAACAGGCCCAATTTCTCAAGCGGTATCCCAGCAATCCTTTTCGGACGTGGGTAATGGCAAAGCCGCTCCATCTGTTCAAGCCGATATTCCCCCGCCTGAGTATTGACATATAGAGTTTCTTTGGGATTAGTCCACGAGTAAGCGGTGGACAATTCAATGTAGCCTTTGGCTGTTTCATGAGAAAGTAATCCCTGAATGGTCGTTGTTCCGTTCCTGTCAATCTGCTGGACTGATTTTAATTCGGCATTACCGAATAAGTATTGTACCAAATCGACCGGGTGAATAAACAAATCCGTGAAAGGGTTTCCTTCGGGATACGCTCCTGTGTGATATGACATGGTATAGTTTATCAGTTCTTTTTTTACCAACTGTTTTTTCAAAGCCCGGATTAGTGGTGAGTATCGTTTCTGCATACCGACCATAACAATTTGTTTTTTGTCGGCGGCGGTCAATAGTTCAAGCTGGTCGAGTGTCTGACATGGAGGTTTCTCCACAAACAAATATTTGCCGGCCTCAATCACACGGGTACATATATCATAATGCGATTGTGGCGATGTGCATAGAAAAACGCCTTCCACTTCACTGTCATTCAATATAGTATCCAACGATGTCGTGGCGATCACACCGAAGCGTCGTTCAATCATCACCAACTTGTCAGGGCTTTTACAGCAAATATATTTTAGCCGTATTCCTAAATATTGCAGAACCGGATAGAGGTTTTGCAGTGCATGGCTGCCAATACCTACAAATGCGTATTGGGCTGAATATGGAGATTGCAGCATCTTACGGTTGCGCTGTGACCGCCAACGTTGTATGCTCCTGTCTATGAGATTTATCATTTCTTTATACTTTTGAGATAGTTACGATAAGTCAGGCTTCTGTCAGCACACCACTGGTATTTGCCATAGAATATTTCAATAAGATTCTTCGGCAAGACTTTTTCCAGATTACGGAGCAGGATAATGTCATATTTCCTATGGAAATTAATCCAACATCTGTTACAATCTTTTGAGTAACAACATTGCGTCGCAACGCTTTCTGCCGAATTAAAGACTTCATCAAGTGTCTTTTCCTTGATATTGCCGAGGATAACATCAAGGTTTTGACACAGAGGTACATTCCCGTCGGGATGTATGACGAGCGAGTTGGTGATTGATTGGCAACGGAGGCAAAGATGTCCGTTGCGCCATTGGTCGTAAAGTGCTACAAAATCATAGTTCTCTTGTGTTTCGTGTATGTTGGAGGGGATTTGTGTAATATAATTATCTTCTTTCACCTGCAACATTTCGGCCTTGGTGTCGAAATATGCCATTGTGCCGTATATGCCTATGCGTATGTCAATCCCATATTGTCTTGCAATATTAATGGTATATTCCATGTCTTTGAAATTGTTGAACGGCGAGAGACAGAACATAAGTGATATAGGTATTTCATCTTTCAGTTCCTCTATAACCTTTATTACCTTGTCGTAACCGTCAACACCTCGCATATATTTATAGGTATCACGGTTACCGTCAAGCGAGAGGTATAGATGCTTGGGGCTATAACGTCTTGTGAGTTCTATAACTTTTTGCGGCGACAGGCAATTTGATAGTAATGTATAGTTGGGGTGATTTATTTGAAACCACTCCAATATCTCGGTAGCTTGTGGATGCAAAACAAACTCGCCGCCTTCGAGTCCTACTGTAGTGTGGCGACTTATACATCTACTTGACATCAACGACACGATTTCATCTTTTGAAAGCGTGTCGTGGGGTTTCTGCCATATCGAACAGTGTCGGCAGCGCGACTGGCAGCGGTTGGTGGCGTAAATCATCAACTGCGCCAATTTCTTGCTTTTAGGGAACATAATATTCCGCACAAGAAGCACTCCATTTCGTATGTAGTCTGATAGTCTGTACATATCTTTGGTGTCGTAAATTTCACCATATAGATGAAATCAGACACCAAAGACTGCATACAGTAGCAGAATTATTTAAATCACCATGTCAACCTCAATCCTATCGGGATCGTAAACTCAAACGGCTTATCCTGACGTATTGTCTTGATATCCGAACCGACGTTGAAATAATATCTGAACGAGGGTTCAGCGTATATGCTGAATGACGGTGTGAAATGATACTGTATGCCGAGTCCACCCTCTACCGACCACTGCAAGGGAGCATTAATATGGAGGAAATCCTTATTCGTGGTTCCTAATTTCGGAGAATATTCCAAAATTGATTGTGTTCCATAAACAGGAATATCTAATGCACCGCCACCTTGACCATACAACGAGAACCCGTTGTACGTGAATATCCGATAGTTGAGTTTTAGCGGAACGCCTATGTAATGTATGCGTTGGATTGTTTCCTTGTTCATCCATTCGCTTTCCGAAAGGAAGTCAGACCGCAAGAACGTGTAACGTAGGCCGGTTTCTATGCTCCAACGTGATGAAAGCGATTTGTTGAGTGACAGTCCGATAACCAACGGCATATAATGACGTGTTTTCTCTGTAACGTCGATTTCTCCGGAGGGGCCTTCCACATCAGGCACACCGGGATTAGGTATCCGGTATCGGTTTAAATCATTTTGTTCAATGCTACCGGAGTATGCCAATGCCAAAGACCAATTTGGGTTTTCGGCGTGTTGGGTATTGGGGAAATCCTCCTGTGCAATAAGTTCTTCTCGATTTATAATATTTTGAAATACTCTTACGGTGTCGTTTGCAATACTGTCATTCTTAATAGTCGGTATGCTGTCGGATGTAATTGTTATCTCTGCTATATTTTGTTGCGTTTCGGTATGCTGTATTGCCTTGTAAATCCTTTTTGTACTTGGCACGATACTGTCAGTCGCTGAATTTGTACCATCGATTGAGTCGGTAACGAAGGGTAGTTCTTTATCCGTGTTACTGCTTATAATCGGTGTTGAGGGTGTTTCTTCTCTGCGGTTAATGGCCCAGTGCCAGATAAGCATTATAATTCCAATAATTGAGAGGAGGCCCATTTCCATACGATATTGCGTAATCATACGTCGCAGCATTGCTTTTGCGTGCGTAAGCTGTGAAGATGAAGAATGAGGTGCGATGTCGAGCAGAGCAGCAATTTCTTTATGCGAAAGTCCGTCAAGCACTGCAAGCCGAAAGACTTTGCCGTAGCCCTCAGGCAATTTTTCAATAATCTTATCCAGTTCTTCCCAAGTCAGCTCTCGTCCTTCATCTATGGTTACACTGATATTATCAGCAATCGCAGTATCTGACATAGGAACAGAAATATGACTTGCCTCATCTTTTAGATATTGGAGCGACAGGTTTTTCATTATAGAGGTAAGCCAAGCTTCTACCTTATCAGCGTTTTTCAAAGAGCCTATTGAGGCAAATGCAATAAGGAAGCCATCGTGCAGAATATCCCATACCGCGTCTGTTTTATTGACATAATATGCCACAATCTCACGCATAGGGACAAGATAAGTCTGATAAAGAATCCCGAAGGCTTCTCTATCTCCCGATTGACATAGTTTTATAAGGTGTCTTTTATCCATTGATTCAAAACTACCTTAATAGATGATCGCAACACCAAAAGACTGCATGAACTTTCCAAAAAAAATTGGCATCCCCTAATGCTGTAAAGATATAACGCTGCGTATCAATGTTATACAAGTATTTTTAAGAAGAATAAACATGCTCTTGATGTATCTCTCGGTTGTTTACAAATTCTATAATTGGCAACAATCATTACAATTTAGGCTGTATTAGTCTCATATATTATACGCAAATTTAGCTATATATTTTGGCAATGAGGAGATTTTATCTAACCAAATATGACTAAGACAGACAACTCCGGCAGTGATGTCGGGGTTGCCTGTCTTTCGTGTCATAGTCCGGGAGGACGATAAGCCGGGCGAAAATTCGAAACTTGGGGTTTGTAAAGCGGTTGAGGCTCCGCTACCAACGACTCCTTTGAGCAGTTGGATTGCGCTGGAACATCTACACACTGGGCTTGCTGTGTCTGTCCATTTCGTTTTACTTCCTCTCCGTCCTTTTCATCATGCTTGGGAGCAAGTTCGGCGATGATTTTGCGGTCAAGGACAGCAAGTTCTGATTTCAACGCTTTCAGTTCGTCCTCCTTGCCCCACGGCTTTGCGACAATGGCTTCGAGTAACGGCACATCTTTCCGCATTTTCTCGGTGCGTTCCTCATACTGGCGTATGATTTCGGGGAGACGCTCCAGAGCGTTGACGAAGTTCATGCAGGCGGCTTTTGTATCGCTCATGGCGATAAAGCCATTGTTGTATCGGTACTTGTACTCGCCCTCCACTACAAAGCGGTTCTGCACAGCCTCGATGCCGTCAGTCAAGGTTTTCTCGGAGGCAATGCTTATAGGAAAGCCATAGACCTCTCCGACACGGACAGATTCGCCGTGGGTGTTAGTACGCTGTGCCAGACCTTGCAGATGGATACCCATATTCAGAATATCAGTAAACCTGCAACCGTCGAGGGTCAGACCGGGTAACGGATTGCCTTCATCATCATGCTTTATTGCTGCCTGATACTTATCCAGATCCGACTGCATCTTCCGCATGGTAATCTCGTTCTTCCCGATGTCGTCGTTCAGAGAGCGCAGCTTATACTCGCTGTCAGCCTTTCCCTTGCCGTGCGCCTTACGTTCACTCTCCAGCGCGCCGATGCGCTTTTCAAGTTTGGCCTTTTCAAGCAAATCGGTATTCCCCGAGAGAATAGCCATATACTCCGAGAAGTTCATGCCGGTGTCCTCGTCGATAGAGCCTTCATCAATCGTTCTCGCCCCAAGCGCGCCACGTTTCAACTGCGATATGAAAGTCTGCTTGCAGTGAAGAAGATTGAACTTGTAGGAATCCAGCGACCTCTCCACGGCATAGATTATCACATCCACCTTGTTGTCGTTGTAGAGCTTCGCCACCTCGTTGCCCTTGCGTATGGCACGGCCCTCGCGCTGCTCCAAGTCGCTGGGACGATCGGGTAGGTCAAGGGCATTGCTGCCC